>Ga0307990_1001020_pt1 | contig 23971 bp, 20 predicted proteins | sample EllFjometagen129_FD_203168 | JGI IMG/M metagenome (GOLD analysis project Ga0307990, IMG submission 203168) | Marine microbial communities from Ellis Fjord, Antarctic Ocean - #129 | ecosystem: Environmental > Aquatic > Marine > Unclassified | place: Southern Ocean | collected 2014-10-08
TTGCATATTGTGATGAGAAGACAGTGGACAACCAATAGTAAAAGTCTGTGGGCTTTCATAAGATCATGGGCTCCTGGTCTGTCAGATTTCACAATATATCATGCCTCAAGCAAGAGGCACCTGTTGCCCGCGATTGAAATACAGGGCATACCATCGTATTCTCATTGAAGCTTTGTATTTGAATACGTCCATGAATTTAACTCGAAAAAGAGACAAAATGAAACAACGAAATGCATGGGCCATGAGATAAAAGCACCCGATAAGTAGTCACTTTCATATTGCAATTTGGGCCGTAATCCCCTAAAAACGATCCATGAAAAATAAACTTTCTTCCCCGAATCAAGTACCGACACATTGGATTTCCGCCCGAACGAATCATGCACATACATCATGGGTGTTTGGGCTTGTTCTATTATTCGTGGGCTCGGGCACGGCCTGGGCTGGTGATCCTGGACTGAGCGACCCTGCAAAACGCCCCAGTCCGCCTGTCACGGCCATGGGCTATCCCAGTCGAGATGCAAATCTGGATGTCCTACCCGGTTTCCAGACGCCTCCATCCGGGTATGGAGAAGTCCCCTTCTGGTGGTGGACCGGGGAAGACCTGGATGTGGACCGCATGATTGGCCAGATTCATGAACTGCACAAGAAGGGTATCAGCGGTGTGCAGGTCAATTACTCCCATTTCGACACGCCGGGCTGGATGACTGATCAGAAAGAACCACGCCTCTTCACTGAAGCCTGGTGGGAGGTGTATTCAAAAATCTCTGAGGCCTGTGCCAAGCTGAACATGGGTATTGGCCTGAGCACCTATACCATTGATTGGCCTCGGGGTGCCAAGAATCTTTTCTACGATCTTTTCTATAGAAAGCCGGCACTGAATGCCATCCAGCTTGAGGTGGGACAAAAACTCAAACTGCAAGGGGGCGAGACAAAGACCCTACCCAGCGAACCGGATCAGTGTGCAGCCTGGGCTTACCCCATAGTGGATGGAAAAATTCAGCGAGGCGGCATGGATCTGACGCCCTTGAAAAAAGCCGGCCAGATCATTTGGACGGCCCCCAGAGGCCACTGGGAAGTTTGGACTTACCGTGCGGTGCGTAAGCCAGGATCGCTGAATCCACTGATGATGGGGTCAGGTGACCGTGTGATCCAGGACTTCTTTCAGCAATTCCAGGATCGAAACCCCGGGCAATCATCCAAGGGGTTGAACTACTTCTTTAACGACGAGTTGCACATCGGCGTGGATAAATTTGCATGGAACTCGGATTTTGCGTCGGAGTTTGGACGTCGCAAAGGGTACAACCTGTTCGAAGTATTACCTGCCATGTGGGGTGACATGGGTGACATCACACCCAAGGTTCGCATGGACTATGCGGATGTGCGCATGAGTCTGATGGAAGAACGCTACTTCAAGCCGATCTACACCTGGCATGCATCGCGTGGCATGATCTATGCCTGTGACAGTGGCGGGCGTGGTCGTAATCCGCATGAATTTGGTGACTACTTCCGTGCCACTCGCTGGTATTCAGCACCAGGCCACGATACACCGGGTGGCAAGGCAGATCTGATCAAGGGCAAGGTGTCTTCCTCCATCGCCAATCTGTATCAGCAACCGCGTGTGTGGCTCGAAGGCTATCACAGTCTTGGCTGGGGCGCAGCACCCGAGTTGCTCATGTTCGCCACACGCGAGAATTACCTCTACGGCTGCACGCTCCTGAATCTGCATGGCCTCTACTACAGCACCTATGGCTCCCACTGGGAATGGGCACCGCCATGCTACCATTTCCGCATGCCGTATTGGGCCCATATGGACGTCTTCCTGAAATACTTTGACCGACTCTCATATCTCATGAGCCAGGGTCATATGGTCTGCGATGTGGCGGTCGTCTATCCCGTGGCGTCCTATGAAGCAGAGATGAACGGCAACCGCAGCAGGAACACGGCCTTTGACCTGGGCAACCGCCTCATGGCCGCTGGCATCAATTTTGAGTTCATAGACAATGACTCGCTGGCACGCGCCCAGGTCAAGGACGGACGTCTTGTGGTGGAGGCTGCCAAGGCATCCTACCAGGCACTGGTCTTCCCGGACATGGCGGCTGTGCGATGGCCGAGTATCACCAAAGCAGCAGCCTTTGCACAGGACGGCGGTCATGTGGTTGCGGTCGGTGCCCTGCCGTCTGCATCAGACCACGCCGGGCGCAACGACCCCCAGCTTGCGGCCATGAACGCGCTTGCGTTCAAACCGGCGTGTCGGTTGACAAACCCAGCCCAGGCTGTCGAGGCAATCCGTCAAGCCTTCGTTCAAGACGTGGCCGGAGTTGGTCACACAGTGCGTGCACTGCACCGCAAGGTGGGGCCAAGAGATGTCTACCTGGTCATGGATGCCAATCCTGGCAGCGTAGTTGAATTCCGAGCCAAAGGCGCTGTAGAGCTATGGGATCCCTGGACTGGTAAGGTCAGCCCATTACGTACGGTCAAGGAAACAGTCACTGGCACACAGGTTGAGCTGCCGCTGGAATCCTACGAAGCACAGATTGTGGTGTTTACGCCGGGGCAAAAACAACTCAACCCGGCGTTGCCTGATACCCGACCTCTGCGGCAGAAAACACTGACCCAGGCATGGACAGCCTCCTTTGTGCCCACCATGGACAACACGTACGGAGATTTCCGTTTGCCAGTCACCCCCAACAACACAAAGATCGGCGTGGAAGCCAGACGCTTTGCCTGGGCCATTGAGACCGAGGCACTGGCAGCCACTGCCATGCTGCCGGAGACCAGTGATCAAACCTGGATAAAAAAACTCCACGGCTATGGCACCCAATTTTATGTGCTCGGCCCCGTACCCAGCGACGTGGATGTCACCTTGCTGGATGCCAGACTGGCGTCACTACAGACAGTCGACCCAGCCACTCCGATCAAGATGGCCGGCAAGAGATTGACCTGGAAGGCCTATGATTTCTCCTGGCGATACGGTAAGGAAGGCGACTTGGGACACCAGGGCTATCACGGTTTGAAGCGTACAGTGACAGATGATTTTATCTGCCTGGGCAAGACACAGGGCGCACTGAATGAGACACGTTATGTGGATGAGAAAAAGGGTGAGAGCCACGCTTATTATCTCTGGACCTCGGCCACAACATCCAAGGCTGTTTCAGCCTCCATTATTGCCAGCCAGATCCCACCCAGGGACAAGAGCCATACGTCGCCCGTGATCACACCTGCTGCCGTCTACATCAATGGTGCCAGGATCAATAGTCTTGATAAGCCCGTCTCACTGAGAGCCGGTGCCAATCCGACACTCATCCGCTATGACCATGCTGGCCGAGGTCATTTTGTGCTTCGGTCTCAAGATGAACCAAAGCCTAAGGCACGATCACCATTGGCCATGTCCTGGTATAATGACCCTGGTGTCATTCCCTTTGACGTCTATGGGGGACATCAACCGGCTGAATGGTTTAGATTTCTTTCTGCGCCAGGCACAGAGGCAATCCGTGTCCAGGCCCAGGGTCAGGTCAAGGCCTGGATGGATGGCAAGCCCATGAACCACGGTGGCAACGGGCGATTTGTGGCAGCCTCACCAGCCACAGGCGCTGCAGTTGTGGCACTCCGTGTAATTGCGGAGACAGGCTGCAGCGGCGGCGCTGCTATTCCAGAACCCATCATGATAGAGACCAGCGGTACCGGCATCCTCCCCCTGGGTGACTGGTCGCACATGGGCATTCTCAACAATTACTCCGGCGGCGTGCGATACAGCACCACCTTTCGGCTGGCGCAAGACCAGGCACAGGGCCAGGTCAAAATCGATCTGGGCCGCGTAGCCGCAACAGCCGAAGTACACCTCAACGGCAAAAACGTGGGTGTGCGTGTGGCGCCACCCTGGTCTCTGGATGTCACGGGATGCCTCAAAGCAGGAGAGAATACCCTGGAGGTCCTGGTGTACAATACGTTGTCCAATCATTACCAGACCATTCCTTCTCGCTACCGCGGCAAACCCGTGTCCGGCTTGATGGGGCCAGTACGGTTATTGTCACAGGATTGGCGCACGGGTGAACTAGCCCCATCCTCGGCGCCGGTGGATGCTGCAGATGAGAACAGTATAACCAACACTGGGAATGTCCAGACGGCTATCACAAACAAGCCACTCAAAACTGTGGATCGTATGATTCAGAAAAACCACAATCTGTTGCAGCAGCCAGGCGTTCTCAAATCTGTATCAGGGACCCGAGCGCACGACGGTGGCGGCCACGACTTCTCGGCCTTGTTTAATGCCACCGCCGTCAACGATCGTGGTGACACAACCATCGTGAATGATGGGAAAACCTTCGTGGGTTTGGCCAGTGGCAATACTCTGGATCTAAAATTTGACCTGAAAAAGAACCCCGCAGGTCTGTCGATTGACGCAATTCGAACTTATGCAGGACACCATGATGCACGTGCCTCGCAAGCCTATTCCCTGTACGCGGCCCAAGCAACAACGCCCAAGAACTATGTAAAACTTGCAGATGTGGATTACAGCAGATCAGAAGGGTTAAACGAGGTCGAAATCAGGTCGATTAAAAAGAAACCACTTGTGAAAGACGTGGGCTGCCTCCGTTTTGTATTCAAGGATGGTCCCCAGGGCTTTAACGTCTATCGGGAAATTGCCGTCTTTGGAGGGCCAATAAACACGGAATAAGCCTTTGCCCCCGAAACCTCCTTTGAACGAACCACCAATAACGAACCACGAAAAACAAAAACAATCTCACACAGAGCCACAAAGCTCACAGAGATGCTGACGCTATCTGGACAACCGCGCAATCCGACTCTGTCATGCCGAAGGATTGAGGCATCTATTTAACTGGCCGCGAAACGACAACAAACCAATAACTAATAACCTTCTTTCTACCACAGAAGACGCAGAAGGACACAGAAAGATTCGAGCCCTGCTCGAATAACTAAGAACTACTTTTCAACAGAGACACTGACGCTACCTGAACAAACCCACGCGCCGACCCTGTCACGCCGAAGAACTGAGGGGTCTATTTAACCAGTCCACGAAGTGGTTCAAAAAAAGCGGAGGGTGACCGCTGAAGGCTGAAAGCTAAAACATTGCTTAACCGCCAATTTCACGAATGATGCGAAAACAACGGCTTCCTTTAACACTTAACACGATTCTATACACCTCACTTCACACTTCAGCGCACCGCCCGGCTCAGTTCATAAAACTTGCTGTCATTGCGAGTTCTCCGCCCTAGAAGGGGCATATGTAAGAAAAGAACAAAAAGCCCATTTTTCGCCGAAAAATGGGGTGTTCCTTAGGAGGAGGTACGACGTGGCAATCTTCCGTTGTTAATTGTTCGTTCGACCAACCTTCATACGGCGTTTCTCGCTCTACCGTGGAAAGTAAATACTAAGATCCGGTGACCGTTAGCCGCCCTGGGCATTGCACATTAATCTCACGTTTGTTTTCTTCTTAGAGCTCTTTTTGGCCCCCGAAAAATGTGGCTAAGCATACTTTGAAGGGGGTCAAATAGCATTAAGCATCTTATTGATAAAGAGATATCGTGGTCCGAGCATTAATATTGCGCCGAGCCTTGCTCCATGTGGAAAACTTGTTAGCCTAAGTGGTGACAGCCGAAGGACTCCCACGAAGTGGCACACGCAGCGTGTTTTGACGGCGATGTACACAGCCGAAGGGGAGTCCCGCATTGGCTCCTGCCCTTCAAACCTTCCTGTCTAAATCCCGCCATTCGGAGACAATGTGCCCCAGCGAATAAGCAGGATCACCCGAACCCAGCGTCAGCCAATTCGTGAAGATTCGTATAATTCGCGGTTAAGCAATGTTTTAGCTTTCAGCCTTCAGCGGTCAGCTCTCAACTGCTTGGAGCCACTGCGTGGGCTGGTTAAATAGACCCCTCAGTTCTTCGGCGTGACAGGGTCGGCGCGTAGGTTTGTTCAGATGGCGATCAGCATCTCTGTTAGCTAGGTGGTTCAGTACGAGACAAAGACGATTACGAGCACCGGTTGGCTGCGCCTCTAGTTCTTGATTCTTAGTTATTAATTCTCAGTTGGTTGAGTTCTCTCTTAATTCACAATTAAGAATTGTATGGCTGACAGCATAATCACGCAGTAAACGCACAGCGTGTTTTGGGCTCAATCAGGATGGTACTCAGCCGTGGTCACGACAAAAGAACCCCGAAATACAGCCGCTTCTTCACCGTCACAGGTGATCGTGGATGTAAGTTGAAGCTTGGCCTTGCCCCATCGTTCCAGCATGGCCAGGACCTGTTGCCAAGCTGTGTCATCTGCAAATGTACAGGTCGCCTCAAAACGACCGCATATGGGTCTTCGATAGACCATCCGATTCTTGTGGATAACCAGGCGTGTGTCCGTGTCCAGACGACTCAGACGCAAATGTACGAGCGTCCAGCAGGCCAGTGTTCCAGCCGCACAAAGGCTGCCGCCAAAGGCCGTGTCTCGGTGGTTTATATTGGGTTCCAGGGGAAGCGACAGAACGACCTCGGTGTCTGTGGCCTCTTTAATTTCCATACCCATGGCCCCTGCCAGCGGGATCTGTTCTAGAAGATACGCTTGTAATTCATCTTTTGTCATAACGGTCTGCTTTTCAAAACTCTGAATCATCCACACCCCAGCATAGGGTCACAGAAAGCCCCCTTTGTATGAAACCCCTGATAATTTGTCAATATTCTAAAAGATAGCACCCATGTTTTGTGGCTCATGGCCAGGAATGGGCCTATTATGGATAAAGCCTGAATGTCCATTTATTTAAGGAGTCGACTATGAAACAAGCGAGACAGACATGTGTTGGCCTTATCTTCTGTGTGATGATCATCCTTTTGGGGTCTGATTGTGGTGCCAGTCTATTTACATCTGAGCACAAGCATTACCACGGCACCAAAGAAATTGATGAAAAAATAGAGCACCTTGAACAACGCATCACACACCTTGAGGCCATGCATACCCATTAATACAATGTCTTACAATATGGTTGTACTTCTCACCTGGTGCACCTCTGCTTTTGCCCAGACTGTGGATCTGACGGGTCAGGCTTCTGGATGGGTTGGCATGAATCGTGATGAGACACAGATCGGGGCACGATACATACCCGAACTGTCTCTGGCCAAAAATCTGTCTGAGACCCATGAAGTCAGTGCTGAAGCGGCAGTCAATGCCCACTGGTTCACCCGATATGACGGGGCAGACTCTATTGAAAACGCCTCAAAAGTAGACCCCTATCGTGTGTGGGCCCGTTGGGCATCGCCCCAGTTTGAAGCACGTGCAGGCCTGCAAAAAATCAGCTTCGGTTCTGCTACCCTACTGCGTCCTTTGAGATGGTTTGACAGCATTGATCCGCGTGATCCTCTTGCATTAACCGAGGGTGTGACCGGCTTTCTGGGGCGATACACCCTCCAAAGCAATGCCAGTATCTGGCTATGGGCACTCAACGGAAACGAAGATCTCAAGGGGTGGGAAACCCTGTCTACTGACCCACGAAACATTGAATTCGGAGGCCGGGTGCAGGTGCCGGTCAAGGCGGGAGAAATGGGTCTGTCCTATCATCGACGGAGGGTGAATCCCAACGGCTCGGTGTTTGGAACCCTCTATCCAACTCAAGGAAAGTTCTCAGAAGAACAGGTTGGGCTCGATGGGAAATGGGATATCGGCGTGGGTCTCTGGTTCGAAGGCACAGTGACCCGCCGAAATTATGACGTGTCGATTCCTCAGTATGTCCACCGCCTCACAGTGGGTACGGATTACACCTTTGATATTGGCAATGGACCGCATCTTCTTGTTGAACAGTTTGTGCAAGATGAAGCAGACCGTGTTTTACGCCCAGGTCGAGGCCACTGGATTTCAGCCCTGTCCCTGGATTATCCCTTCAGCCTGCTCGACAGAGGCATGGCGATCCTGTACTATGATTGGGACAGAAATCAATGGTCACGGTTACTCCAATGGCAACGCACCTATGACCAGTGGCAGATACACGTCAGCGCGTTCTGGAATCCGGACCGGACCTCGGTGACTCAAGAGTCAACAGCCGTTAACAGCTTCACAGGTAAAGGCGCACAGCTCATGCTGGTGTTTAATCATTAACAGGGCTTTTTCAAAAAGCCCTGTGTGTGGTGTACAGTTTTTAGTTTTTAGTTTTTAAAAAACGCTTTTTTCATACTGTATACTGTCATCTGAAAACTGAAAACTTGAAGTTTGCAAAACTTCAATCATCGACTGGAAGGACAAACACGTGGACAATTCAACCATTGTATCAATCAACGGCCTGGTCAAGCGCTTCCCCATTGGGGGCCGTCAGTTTACGGCCATCAATGGCATCAACCTGACATTCAGCAAGGGAGAATTCACCGGATTGGTGGGGCCGAGCGGTTCGGGCAAGACCACGCTGCTGAACATCATTGGCTCATTGGATGTCCCCACCGAAGGAAAAGCCATGGTGCTGGATCAATCGATCGGTGCATTGAGCCATGTAAACGCAGCCAAGCTGCGAAACAAACATCTCGGATTTATCTTTCAGACGTACAACCTGTTGCCTGTGTACACGGTCTTTGAAAATGTCGAATTCCCTTTGTTACTGCTCAAGATGCCCACCCCACAACGGCGCAAAGCCGTCCTGGATGCCCTGGAGGCTGTGGGATTGCAGGACAAGGTCGATTCACGGCCTGCCCAACTGTCCGGTGGTGAAAGTCAGCGTGTGGCCATTGCCCGCGCCATGGTCAAGTCACCGGACATTGTGCTTGCTGACGAACCCACTGCCAATCTGGATGCCAAAAATTCACACCATATTTTACAGACCATGGTGAAATTGAACGAAGCGTTTCACACCACATTTATCTTTGCCAGTCACGACGAAAAGGTGATCGGCTATTTGCGTCGAAAGATCACACTGAACGATGGCAAGGTCGTCAGTGACGAGCCTGTGACCCGTCCTGTACACAAGTGCACCATGGCATCAAACGCAGAAAGGGAGTCCGTATGATTGCCTTCAAACTGGCCTTTCGTAATCTGATCGGTGCCGGACTTCGCACCTGGCTGAATGTTTTTGTCCTGTCCATGTCCTATGTGATCATCATCTGGCAGCAGGGCCTGCTGGATGGTTTCAATCAACAGGCCCTGCGTGACATGACGGATTGGGAAATTGGCCAGGGTCAGTATTGGCATCCTCAATACGACCCCTATGACCCGTTCACCCTTGAAGAGAGCCATGCGCCCCTGCCGGACGTCTTGTTGAATGCCCCTGCTGACAGGGCCGTGGCCCCCATTCTCATTGTCCAGGGCACCCTGTATCCGCAGGGACGTATGCAGGCGGTCATTCTCAAGGGCATTGAACCGGATCAAACCGTACTCAGCTTGCCCACGGCCGATCTTCAGACTGATATCTCTGAAATCCCCATACTCATTGGCACACGCATGGCAAAGAGCACCAATCTGGCCAGGGGCGATGTGGTTACAATACGCTGGCGCGATACAAACGGGATGTTTGATGCAGCCGAGGCCAAGGTTGTGGGCCTCATGAAGACCAATGTCCCCACAGTCGATCAAGGCCAGATATGGCTGCCTCTGGCACGCCTGCAAACCATGATGCAGATGCCCCGGAAGGCCACCCTCATTGTCACCGGGCAAGGGACAGAAGGCGTCCCCCCCCTGCCAAACTGGGTATTTAAGGATCGTGCCTTTCTGTCAAAAGATCTGACCGACATGATTCAGATGAAAAAAGTCAGCGGCGCCATCACCTATGCCATACTGCTCTCTTTGGCTTTACTGGCCATCTTTGACACGCAGGTGCTGGCGATCTTCCGCCGTCGCCGGGAGATCGGCACGTTGATCGCCCTGGGCATGACCCGCAACGCCGTGATTCGCCTGTTTACACTCGAAGGGGCCATGCATGGTGTGCTTGCCTCCTTGGCCGCAGCCGCCTATGGGATTCCCCTGCTGAGCCTGCAGGCGATGCGTGGTCTTGCCATGCCTGAGGCCGCAAACAGCTTTGGTATGGCCATGGGGGCAAGAATGTTCCCGGTCTACAGTGTTGGCCTGGTGACAGGCACCACAGCCATTGTGCTGATTGCCGTCACCGTGGTAAGCTTTCTGCCCGCCCGCCACATTGCCCGCCTGAATCCCACGGATGCCATCAAGGGGAAATTGTCATGATCAGATTCTTATTAAAAGGTTTGGTGCGGGACCGTTCGCGAAGCCTGTTCCCGATCCTGATCGTGAGCCTCGGGGTGATGCTCACCGTGTTCCTGCAAACCTGGCTTGCAGGGGCCATGGGTGACATTGCCCGCTCGAATGCCAATTTCTCCACAGGGCATGTCAAGATCATGAGTCACGCCTATGCCCAGAACAAATCTCAGATCCCCAATGACCTGGCATTGTTGGGTGTCGAAAGTCTCCTGGACAGGCTTCGAACTCAGCATCCAGACATGGCCTGGGTGGCACGCATCCGTTTTGGCGGTCTTCTGGACGTGCCCGATGAACAGGGTGAAACACGCACCCAGGGGCCGGCTGGCGGACTGGCCGTGGATCTGTTGTCTTCCCAGAGCCCGGAAATTGAAACTCTGAACATTCAGAAATCCATGGTGCGTGGGCGCCTGCCCGCCCGATCCGGCGAGATCCTCATCAGTGACGACTTTGCTGTCAAGCTCAAGGTCAATCCCGGTGACACCGTCACGCTGCTGAGTTCCACCATGCAGGGCAGCATGGGCATGCAGAACTTCACCATTGCCGGTACAGTTCGGTTCGGCATTAATGCCATGGATCGAGGTGCCGTGCTGATAGACATGACGGATATTCGCGACGTTCTGGATATGGACGATGCGGCCGGTGAACTGCTTGGCTTTTTCAGAGACGGCATCTACCATAATGACAAGGCCCAGCAACTCACACAGGAGTTCAATACGCAGCTCACTGACCCTGAAGATCTGTACAGACCCGTCATGTGTACACTGCACGATCAGGATGGACTGGGTGAATATCTGGGTATGGCGTCTTATTTCTCGTTTATTGCGTCCAGCATTTTTGTGGTGGCCATGTCCATTGTGCTCTGGAATGTGGGGTTGATTGGTGGCCTGCGTCGATACGGCGAAATGGGCCTTCGTCTGGCCATTGGCGAGGACAAGCGTCATGTGTACGGCTCTGTGATACTGGAATCCGTGATGATTGGCTTTGCCGGATCTGCGGTGGGTACCGCACTGGGCCTGGCTGTGGCCTGGTATCTCCAAGTACACGGGTTTGATATCGGTGACATGGTCAAGAACTCCTCCATGATGATGTCCAATATCATGCGTGCCCGGATTACGCCTGTCAGTTGCTACATCGGCTTCATACCGGGCATGCTCTCCACAGTGCTGGGTGCCGCCTTATCCGGCATGGGTATCTATAAGCGAGAAACGGCACAACTTTTCAAGGAACTAGAAACATGAGAACGATCGTTTTTATCATATCTGTGTTGCTATCTGTCACAGGCCATGCCCAGTTCCCTTCGGGTCACGAGGTGCTGACGAAGATAGACGAAAACATGGCCTCTGACACACGCATCATCACCTCAAAGATGATCATCCATGGCCGGCGACACACGCGTACTGTCAAGTCCAGGACCTGGGCCAAGGGCGACCAGAAAGCCTACACGGAATATCTGGCACCGCAACGGGAAAAGGGGACCAAAATGTTGAAACTGGAGGAGAGGCTCTGGATGTACTCCCCCACCACGGACAGGATCATTCAGATTTCCGGCCATATGCTCCGCCAGTCGGTCATGGGGTCCGACCTGTCCTATGAAGACATGATGGAGGATCCCCATTTGTCGGAAATCTATGACGCGAACGTCACAAAAGAAGAGATGATTGATGATCGTCCCTGCTGGGTGGTTCGACTCAAGGCAAAAAAGGCCAATGTGGCCTACCACACGAGACTCATGTGGGTTGATCAAGAACGCTATGTGCCCGTCAAGGAAGAATTGTACGCCAAGAGTGGAAAGCTGCTGAAAAAAACTGAATTAATGGATTTCAAGCAGAGTGACAATCGCTGGTTCCCATGGCGTATGACTTTCAAGGACGTCCTCAAGACCGGCAAGGGGACTGAGCTTGTTGTGGAATCCGTAGAATTTAATCTCCCCCTCCCAAAGCACCTCTTCACCAAGGCAGTATTGAGACGATGACCATGGAAAACAAACATCAAAAGATTGAGGATCAGATCCTGTACCTCTTGAAAGTGACACGGGCGTCAGGGCACTCATGGCCCAGTTGAGTGCCGCCAAAAGGAGTGTGCTGAGCCTGTATTATTTTGAACAACTGTCTGTATCTGAAATAAGCTTTGCCTTGCGTATTCCCAAGGGCACTGTCAAATCACGTTTACGCGCAGCCAGAGAAACCGCTTAGAGACTATTTCTCACCCGCAAGAGCCTCAGCAATGTTGAGCGTATGATCCTTTATTTTTCGGTAGGCAGAGAGGATATCTACATACGTCATACTCTTGAACGGTAAAACATTTTTCGATTCAGCCCGGTCAAAGTGTCTGGAGCGCAGATCCTTCATGTGGAGTGTGATGGCATCGCCCTGGGTGCGTGCTTTGCTCAAGATGTCGGTGTTGTTGCTGCGCAGTGCGTCACTGATGGTGTCCACATAGGCTGACACCTTGTCATGCAGAAGAAGGATATCATCTGTGCCCTCCTTGGAAATCTGAAGATTGGCGTTGTGCAGCTTCATGCGTAGTTTGAGAATATTTGCCACGTAATCACTCACAGATTCATACTCATCAGCCACACGAAGCTGCATGCGTCCTGCAGTAACCACATCCTGTGGAATAGTGCCTGCGAGGATGTGACTGATAAACTCAACCACCTCCTTTTGCACCACATCCATAACCTCTTCCCGATGGAAGACCTTTCTCACCTTGTCTTCATCAATATCTTCGGTCGCGATCAACTCTCGCAACAGGCCAAGCATCTTCTGCGTATGGTCGCCCATGCGAAAAATTTCATCAAGTGACTGTTGGATACCAATGGATGGCACATCCAACATGCGTACATCCAGGAAGGTGAGATGTGGGACCTCCTTGTGAGGCTTGTCCGGTACCATGCGTGTCACGATACGTGCCAAGATCCCCATGAGGGGTAGGAATACCAGGGTATTCACAATATTGAAGGTCGTATGTGCCAACGCAATTTTTGCCACCACAGCACTGGTGGCGTTCTCACCACCTCCCATGGTACCCACAATTCTCTCCACCGTAGCCACATAGGGATAGAATATGGGAAACAGCCAGACTGTGCCCACAATATTAAACAGTATGTGGGCATAGGCAGCACGTCGCGCATTCGTCGTCGACCCCAGTGACGCCAGGAAGGCCGTAACCGTGGTACCCACATTCAATCCGAAGATCAGGGCCGCGGCTGTAGGGAAGTCCACGATGCCTGAACTGGCCAACGCAATGGTGATGCCCAGTGTGGCAGAGGATGACTGGACAATCGCCGTGGCCGTACATCCCACAAACGCACACATGAGAACACCGCCAAACGTCCCTGCATTCATACGCGCAAACACAGTGGTCAGCAATTCGTATACGTGGGGATCCTTGAAACCGGCTGACATGGTCTCAAGACCAAAAAAGACCATACCAATGCCCATCACGGCCATGGCGATGTAACGGCCCCGCTCCTTGCTGGAGAACAGATACACGAAAGAAGCAATGCCCAGGAGAGGAAGCCCATACTTACCTATCTTGAGTACAAGAATCCAGCCGGTAATTGTGGTGCCGACATTGGCCCCTAAAATGACACCCAGCGCCTGCATCAGGGTCATGAATCCACCATTCACAAGCCCCACCACCATCACCGTTGTCACGGAGCTGGATTGAATGAGACAGGTAATCACAGTCCCAACCAGGCAGGCCATGAACCGATTATCTGTGGCTGTACCAATAAGCGTGCGAAGCCTGTTGCCTGCCACAGCCTGCATGCCCTCAGACATGTTCTTCATACCCAGCAGGAAAATGCCCAACCCGCCGACCATCTTAAAGAGAAATGCTTCAATGAGAACATTTGTGAGGTTGTTGTCTACCATGCCCTAGTCCTTAATGTCAGTGTTTACCCGCAGGAATGATACTGTCTTACCCATAAACTTCAACTATGTTTGCGTTCAACAGCCCAAATGAACTGGCTGAATGAAGATCAGCCATGAATCCTATAAGAATATTCCGGGGCAAGCAACCTCGAAAATGCGTAATACATTGGCAAAGTTAAGCATTTCGCTAAGGTGGTTCAGATTTTTTGATCGCTACAACTCTGCGGAAATAGGTGACTCCACAACTGAGCCCAATGGTCACTATAATGTTCAGGCACATCCAGAAGATGACGTGAGATACACCTTTGCAGCAGAAAGGCCGTGAGAAACGCGGCCTGTTATACCCATAGCAGGACAGGGACACAATGCCAGATCCGATGGGTGACGCTTTTTCATCTCGCGATTGACCTACATTCTCACAGAGGTTATTATTACAGCCTGTGAAGCAATAAGTTGACGATTTTAGCCTGAGGGACCTCAATCTGATGAATGGTCTGACTATGTTTACGGAAGTCCTAGGGGGATTGTGTATTTTTCTTCTGGGCATGAAGAACATGTCCGAAGGGATGCAGGCCATTGCAGGCAACCGACTTCGCAGGATGATCCAGATCGTCACGAGCAATCGACTGAAGGCCTGCGCCACCGGGGCCATGGTAACCTCGGTCATCCAATCCAGTTCAGTCACCACTGTGATGGTCATTGGCATGGTCAGCGCAGGGCTCATGACACTCACCCAGGCCATAGGTGTGGTCCTGGGCGCGGATATCGGCACCACCATCACGGCCTGGATCGTATCAATCAATGTCATTGACTACGGCCTGTTGATACTCGGGCTCTCGGGTTTTTTCTATCTGTTCGCCAAAAAGGAACGGGTCCAGTTCACGGCCATGACCATTATGGGCATTGGCATGGTGTTTTTTGGCCTGTGCCTCATGAAAAACGGACTGTCCCCCCTGCGCGATCAACCGGAGGTCCTGGCGTGGTTTTCCAAATTCAATCCGGACTCCCTGAGTGGACGCATGAAGTGTGTGCTGGTGGGTGCACTGGTCACCGCCATAGTGCAGTCTTCCTCTGCCACAGTAGCCATCACCATCACCCTGGCACGCCATGACTTGATTGGTTTTGATACCGCCGTGGCCCTGGTCCTGGGCCAAAACATCGGGACCACCATCACGGCGTACCTGGCCAGTCTGGGGACCATTGCCAGTGCCAGACGTGTGGCCTATGGTCACATCCTGATCAAGGTGATCGGTGCCGCCGTGATGATCAGCCTGTTCCCTCTCTACCTCCGATTCCTCAATCATGTCCTGAGTGTGGACCTTGACATTGCCAAAAAGATCGCATTTGCCCACACAATCTTTAATGTGCTGCTCGTGGTCTGTTTTCTGCCTCTTGTCACACCTTTTGTAAGGCTCCTGGGCAAACTGGTACCTGATAAACCCGAGAAAGAGGAACCTCGACTGACCTTCCTGGACCTGCGCATGCTGGACACCCCTGCCATCAGCATCCAGCAATCGTCAAACGAGATCATGCGCATGGGAAATGAAGTCATTGACATGCTCAACACACTCAGACAATGCGTCGGTCAACCCGATGACTCGCGGGATCACCCAAAAGAACAGGATGTCTTTGAAAAGGAAAAGATACTGGATGTCATGCAGAAGGAGATCGTAGAGTTTCTTGGAGATCTGCTGACTGGTACCATACCCCATGACATTATGGTTGAAGCACGCCAACAGTTACGCATCGCCGACGAGTATGAGTCCATCAGCGACTATATCGCCACCATTTTGAAACTCAGACTCAAACGCCTCAACTCCAATCTCCCCCTCACCGATGAAGACAAGAGGGATATCCTGACCCTTCACGACCAGACCGCAGACTACATCCGCATGGTCAATCTGGCAGTCAGACAGGGTAACCCTGATATCCTACCCAAGGCCATGAGTCTTGGAGAGACCATCACCTATACCATGAAGGATGCCCGCCAGTCGCACATCCAACGCATGGAAGAAAAACTGACCCCGCCGCTGGCCAGTCTGGTTGTGGTGGACATGCTCCAATCCTACAGACGGATCAAGGATCACGCCCTTAATATCGCAGAGACCCTGGCAGGGGAAAAATAGAAGGAAGCCTGTGAAAGCCATAGAAGTTCAATCACTCACCAAACAGTACGGTTCGGCCCGAGGTATCGACGGTCTGACCTTTGACGTTGAGGCGGGCGAGATATTTGGCTATCTAGGGCCCAACGGCTCTGGCAAGACCACGACCATTCGATGTCTCATGGGACTGCTCCGCCCCACCTTCGGACTGTGCAAGGTATTGGGCGACCCTGTTTTGCCGGGCCGCGCCACAGGCCATGACCGCATGGGCTACTTGCCCGGTGACTTCAAAATCTGGGAACAGCATACAGGACGCAGGGCCCTATGCGTATTGGGATCACTGGGGCATGGCAATGCGTTCTTAAAACGTCAGGCCCAACTGGCCGAACGCCTGGACCTCAATCTGGATCGACGTGTACGCACACTCTCCAAGGGCAACCGCCAGAAAATCGGCCTGGTCTATGCGTTTCAACACCAACCCGACCTGTTGATCCTGGACGAACCTACCAGCGGCCTGGACCCGCTCATGCGTCAGGTGGTCCTGGATCTGATCCGAGAAGCTGCCGAGGCCGGTACCACAGTGCTTCTGTCATCTCATGACCTCAGCGAAGTGGCGGCGGTGTGTCACCAAGCCGCGATCCTGCGTAAAGGCAAGCTCATTGAACTGGCCCCGATTTCGGACATTGTACAGCAGGGTCAGAGACGATTGAAGGTGTGGTTTGCACAAGGGACTCCCATTCCAGACATGCCCAAAGAACTTCCTGACGCAAGAATCATTCAGAAAGAGACATCTTGCCTGGAGATTGCGCATCAGGGGTCTGCGGACAGAGTCCTCAAGTGGCTGGCCCAATACCCCGTAGAACGCATCACCACACCGGACACCTCCCTGGAAGATGCCTTTATTCAGTATTATCAAAAGGAGAACCGCCATGACTCATAATGGACATGCGCCTTTTCCCTGGCCCCTCCTGAGATTCTGGACACGTCAAATATTTCCCATGTGGTTTGGCATGGCACTGGTGATCTTTCTGTTTCAGATTGCTGTGTGTGCCATTGTACACGACAACGACAAGGTCAAGGTGTTTCTCCAATTCCTGGACATGTTGCCTGCCTTCATCAAATCCATGCTGGGCGGCAAGTCCCTGCAGGCAGGCAATGTTGCAGGCCTCATTGCCATTGGATACAACCATCCTCTTGTCATGATCCTGTACATGCTCTACGCTGTGGGTGTGCCCACGAATCTTCTGGCCGGAGAGGTACAGCGAGGCACCATGGAATTAATTCTCAGCAGACAAACCACCAAGACACAGGTCTATGCCTGTACAGGTCTGATCACAGTAATGGGTATGTTTGCCATGGTCCTGGCCATGTTCCTGGGCACTGTGGCAGGCACCACCCTGTATACGTTTACCCAGGATGTGCCCTTGACTGACTTCTTCAAGATCGCGGTCAACGCCGGGCTCATGGCCAGTGCCGTGGGCGCCATTGCCCTGCTCGCAGCCGCCTGCTTTCGCCGTCCTGTGGCCGTGGGATTGACAGTCTCGTACCTGGTGGTCATGTACTTCACCTCCTTTGTATCCGAATGGTGGCCTCGCATGGCCTTTCTCAGCCCCACCACCCTGTTTCATTATATCAACGGGTTTGACATCTTTGTCAAACATGTGTGGCCTGTTCGCGACATGACAGTGCTCGTGGCCGTCATGGTCGCAGCCACGATTCTGGGCAGCCTCATCTGGCAACGACGCGATTTGTCGGCCTAGAGCCCAGATGCACAGAAAACTTGGTTGTTCCCACAAATCGTGGTTGGTTGCTGGTCACGACCCACGGGGCGGGCTCAATACCCTGGTCCACGACCGTTTGCGTAGCCTGCACGCGCTAACGCGCGGCCGTGATCCTGAAGGCGGCACCCCGGACATCCACGCATGCTGCCTTTTGTACGTCAATGACGTACTGTACAAAGGTCCGATGCCGTTCCAGGGCCTTGATGGATTGATCCAGGGAAGCCACCAACTGTTCCTGTGTCAGTATCTGGTAAAACAGACGTTTGATGTCAAAGACCAGCTAGTGATCCGTCTGATCGACAAGATACGATGCTTTGATGGTTGATGATTACCCGACCATGGCTTTGATGTCATCGTCAACGTTTGTGATACCCCCTATGCCAAAGTTTTCCACGAGTACCTTGACAACCGCGGGTGAAAGAAATGCGGGCAGTGTAGGGCCGAGGTGAATATTTTTTACGCCCAGGTGAAGCAATGCCAGCAGCACGGCCACCGCTTTTTGCTCGTACCATGCGATGTTATACACGATGGGCAATTCATTGATATCTTCCAACTCAAACACTTCTTTGAGTTTAAGCGCAATCAAGGCCAGGGAGTAGCTGTCATTGCACTGGCCCGCATCGAGAACCCGAGGGATTCCGCCAATATCACCGAGGGCCAATTTGTTGTAGCGAAATTTAGCACAACCCGCCGTCAGAATAATGGTGTCTTTCGGGAGCTTTTCAGCAAATTCGGTATAATAGTTTCGGCCCTTTTGCCTGCCGTCACAGCCAGCCATGACCACAAACTTTTTGATGGCACCTGATTTAACCGCATCAATGACCTTATCAGCCAAAGCCAGTACCTGGTTGTGGGCAAATCCGCCGACAATTTTACCGGTTTCAATTTCCGTGGGCGCTGAACAATTCTTGGCCATTTCAATGACGTCAGAAAAATCCTTAACGCCATCCGACGCCCGGTCAGCAATATGTTTAACGCCAGGGAACGCCACATGTCCAGTGGTAAAGACCTTGTCCTTATAGACGTCTTCGGGGGGCACCAGACAATTGGTGGTCATGACAATGGGGCCGTTAAAGACGGCAAACTCCTTGTCCTGAAGCCACCAGGCATTTCCATAGTTGCCAAAAAAGTGATCGTATTTTTTGAAAGCAGGATAGTAATTGGCTGGCAGCATTTCACCATGCGTATAGACATCGACCCCGGTTCCTTCGGTTTGCTTGAGCAGTTCTTCCATATCCTTTAGATCATGGCCTGAAATCAGAATACCGGGATGTTTACCCACACCAATATTCACCTCTGAAATTTCAGGGTTGCCGTATGTTTCCGTGTTCGCCTTGTCCAAAATGGCCATGCCGTTAACCGCCGCTTCACCGGCTTTCATGACCTTACCCACCATGTCATCCACACTCAGATCCTGGGTGGTGGAGGCCATCCCCTCGATCAAATAATCATAGACCGATGGGTCTTCAAACCCAAGAACAGCGGCATGGTCTGCGTAGGCCGCGACCCCCTTGAGGCCATAAATGAGGAGTTCACGCAATGAACGCACATCCTCATTGTCTGTGGCAAGGACGCCCACGGTTTCAGCTTTCCTGAGGAATTCATCCTTTGTCTCAGCCGTCCAAACAGCCGAATCGTGCAATTCACCTGTGAGGTTGTAAGTGTCTTTGATTTTATCACGCAGCACCAAGCCCTGCTTGATCATGTCAATGAGACGATCATCATCAAAGCTGACATTGGTCACCGTAGTAAACAGGGCTTGCGCCACATAATGGCCAACTTCCTTATCAACCGTGCCCGCCTTTTCTGCCACCACAGACAATCCCTTGGCCACATAGATCAGAAGATCCTGAAGATTTGCAGTCGGTCCTTTTTTGCCGCAAAGTCCATTGACCCTGCAACCTTCATTTTTCAGTGTTTCTTGACATTGATAACAAAACATAATCATTTTCCTTTATTATTTGAAACAAATCCGGTTTCAGGGTTCTTTTCGCCAAATTTTTCTTTCAACTTTTCCATTATTTCTTTACGAGCCAGCCCCTTGCTTTCCGATGTTTTAATAAACTGATAGGCCATAAAAAGAGGGGACTGAGCGATCTCGGATGAGAAGTGCCCCACCCCTTGATTCCACACAAAAAGAGAAAACAACTCATCCATCTGGTCTACTGTCACACCAAGATAGTAGGCTTTAATCAATTCTCTGGTGGCCTGCCTGAATCGGTTTGATCCCACAGCATTCGCCAGTGACAACAGAAATTTCATTTTCAACTCAATGGCAGGGTTATCCTTGTCCCAGACTAATTGCCAGAAATTCACTGTCAGATCGGCGAGTGTCGTGTCAATGCCCGCATACTTAGTCATCACAATCGGTTTCAAAGGCAGATCAGTTAAATCACCTGTTTTTTCCTCAAGGCGGTAAAAGAAAGCCACATATTTGCCTTCACCCTGTCTTTCAGTGACATGATCAAACCCCATTTCCTCAAATGTTGAGTACAAAGGAATCGGTTCGAAGCTTTGGACGATACCAATCCCTTCACCTTTTTTTAACAGACCCGCTTTCTTCAAGATCGCCGGAAGAAAATTTCCCTTAAGACCTCTCACGTCCATTTCAATAAAATCAGATTTGTTTTTTAACCAGTCTTTTCCCAAACCAAACTCCCATCACAGTTTATGTGGCTTGTTGTCGTCTTCATCGTTTTCAGTTTTCAAATAACAGTTTTCAGCATAGAAACTCAATTTTTCTGAATACTGCCTACTGAAAACTAAATACCACTGGGCTTTTTGCAAAACTCCAGTTATTAATTGCGGGGATCGGCAATCATTAAACGTAGAGATTTACAAAAGGCCAATCCCTCTTTTTCCAAATCAAAGCTATACCCACTGAGTCGCCAGCGCGTCACAATAAAGCGTATGGAGCCCATCATCACCCGAGTCAAATCCTTGGCAGGGACATCCCGACGACATTCCGCACGTCCTTTTTGGGATCGCATCAAACGCATGACATGCCCCTGCACCATATCCATAATGCAAGAGACACGTTCGGACAGTCGAGAATCATGACGAAAAATTTCTTCAGAGAATACCACGGATACCATGGCTGGCTCGGCTGCAAACATGTGTAACATGCGCTTATACGCCAGTTGGAGTTGATCCAGCACGCACTCTTCACTATTTAAACTGTCCTCAAACAGCCTGCGCATGATGGATTCCAATCGATCAAGAATGGCCACCAGTATATCCATCTTGCCCTTAAAATGACGGTATAACGCCGGTTCAGAAACACCCACCGCTTCTGCCAGATTCTTCGTGGTTAAAGCCGAGATACCCCCTTCTGAGAGGAGTTTAATGGCCACATCAACGATCTGCTCACCTCTGGGGGTCAAGGGTTTCATTGAGACACTTCCCTCACAAATCCCTTGTTACAATTGAATGCCCCATAGGCAGGGTCAAAAGGCTGCCGACTGTAGGGCTTAGTGTCAAACAAGGTAACTTTTGTGATCATGATTCCGTCCTTAACGCGATAAAACAGCCACAAGGTTAGTTAGTGTTCACTAACATACGGCTATATACCTGGCGTTACAACAAAAAGTTCATAGTTTTTTACACTTTGGGCTTTTTCCCACCATTGACTCTAACGGGCCGCCTGCAAAAAGTATTAGATGCAGCGGGTGGGTCATGCAGGCGCTATGGTCTTCACCAAATCTAACTGCGGATGAACTGATTGACAGGCTGAAGGGTGAAGTAACGTGGAATGCCATTACTATCCGTGCACTTATCAATCGCCTGCTTAAGACAGGGGCCTTGGAGTTCAAGGTAGAGATTGGCCTGCGATCGGTGAGAAACGTTGCGTCAGACAGGAGAGACGCGCATTAGTTCATGCCCACGAATTTCTGGAGCTGTGCCAATATTCCGTGGACAGTGACATCTGCAGGGCCCTGATTGACCTTAATCGGTCTCTGTATCTGGCCCAAAACGGTGACCAGGTCTGGACAAAAGGGGAATTAATTGTGGCATTGAAAAAGTCGTAGCCCGCGCCATTGCCATTTCATAGAGAATCTTTATAATGGTGTCCATTGATAATCATGCTCAAGGAGACATCAGATGGACACCAGATCAAACCCTTTCTCACGAACATTGACACGCCGACATTTTCTAACCCAGACAGGGGCTGCAGCCCTGGCGTTTTCCATTGTCAGACCTGGCGCCGTGCGCGGCACTGAGGCCAACAGCAAGATTGAGGTGGGTTGCATTGGATTGGGGGGACGCGGCCGAATGATCGCTGGCATGATCGAGAAACACGGCGGATATCATATCGCGGCCGTGGCAGATTACTTCCCACAGGTAGCGAACGCAGCAGGGGACACGCACAAGATACCCAAGAATCGCCGATACAGTGGTCTGTCAGGATACGAAAAGATGATCGCCGATGGCGTGGATGCCGTGGTACTGGAGACACCGCCCTACTGCTTCCCGAATCATGTGGAGGCCGCGGTCAAGGCAGGCTGTCACGTGTACATGGCCAAACCCGTGGCCTGCGACGTGCCCGGCTGTTTGAAGATACAACGCATGGCTCGTCAGGCCCAGGCCGACAAGAAGGTCTTTCTGATCGATTTTCAGACACGCACGGACCCCTATTTCATTGAGGGGATCAAACGTGTGCACGATGGATTGATCGGTCCTGTGGGAATGATCAGCTCGGAGTACAATGACGAGAGCTTTGCGGATCCCCCCTTTACGGCCACAGTCGAGAGTCGACTGCAGCATCTCATTTGGGTCAACGACGTGGATCTGGGGGGCAGTTACCTGGTCAATGCCGGCATCCACGCCATTGATGTGGCCCTTTGGATCGCCCAGGGCGTGCCAGTGAACGCCATGGGAAGCTCTCGTATTGTACGCAGGAACCCGCACGGGGATTCGCACGATGTGTATTCTCTGACCTACGAGTTTGCCAATGGTCTAATCCTGAACCATCGTGGCGAACACTTGAAAAATTACCATGAGTTCCGCAGTGATTGTCTGGCTCAAGGGCCTGATGGATACATTGAAACCGGCTACACCAGCCAGGTGCGCAGCCTGGCCAAGAGCGGTGGTTACAGAGGTGGCAAGGTCGAAAATCTGTACAGAGCGGGTGCCGAACGCAACATTGACACATTCCATAAATCAGTCATCAACGGACAGGTGGACAATCCCACGGTCGAACCCAGCGTCAATGCCGTGCTGGCCACCATCCTGGGGCGTGAAGCCGCCCGGAGAAGGACCAAGCTTACCTGGGATGAGCTCATACGGGAAAACAAGCGCCTGGCACCAGATTTGAGTGGGCTTAAGGCGTAAATGCCTCGTTTACAGGGCATTTTGAAATGAACAAAGAAAGGAAGATCTTGGGTCCGCATCCTATTCCATTTACCATACCGATGCAGCACTTTGTCGGTTACACGCCGACTCATAGCGAACACACAACAAGAAATTGCAGACCCCAAATCCTTTGGGCTGATGGGAATCAAAGAGAGACTAGACTCTCTGGGCGGGACCGTGGCCATCTCCGGCAAGAAAAACAAGAGAACAACTCTACGAACCAACGTGCCTGCAGACGGAAATGAGGATTCGACACATGCTGAAGATACGGGTAGCAGATGATCATATGATTGTTCGAAAAGGCCTCAAGCAAATACTCGGTGAGGTACCTGATATGGTCGTGGCGGGCGAAACTCTGACAGATTAAATAGTCTCTCACTTATTTACTTCCCCTGCCTGTCTGTTTAACATATCATGAATCTTTGTCTATGGTAAAAAAACCATTATTTTGGCTAAGGAAATGATTATGTTTGGAGTAAAGGGACACAGAGTATGGTTAGCGAGTATTTGGTTGATGGTCATTGTGGGCGGTGTTTGCCTAGCCCAGACAGTTAACATCAATCCACACAAGATCGTGTTGAATGCCCAAGGCGAGTCTGACGATGTACAGGCCAATGTCGGTATCACATTAACCAGTGCACAGATCCCGGTTTGTGATGTAGAACTGTTT
>Ga0307990_1001022_pt1 | contig 23949 bp, 20 predicted proteins | sample EllFjometagen129_FD_203168 | JGI IMG/M metagenome (GOLD analysis project Ga0307990, IMG submission 203168) | Marine microbial communities from Ellis Fjord, Antarctic Ocean - #129 | ecosystem: Environmental > Aquatic > Marine > Unclassified | place: Southern Ocean | collected 2014-10-08
CCCATAAGGACCGATAACAGTCGTATGCAGGGAACGGTAATTGTTCGCCTTAGGCATCGCTATGTAGTCCTTGAAACGTCCGGGGACGGGCTTCCAGAGGGCATGAATAATGCTGAGCACCTCGTAGCACTTTCTTTCCTCATCAGAATCAAGGATTACCCGGAACGCGGTAAGGTCGTACACCTCATCGAAATTGATACGCTGTTCATGCATCTTCTTGAAGATGCTGTAAAAATGTTTGGCTCTACCCCGAACTTCTCCCTTCAGGCCGAAATCCTCCAACTGATTGTGAATGATATTCATTACCTCTTCCACGTAGCGGTTGCGCTCTTCTTCTTTTTTATCGACCCGCTCCATGAGTTCATAATATCCATCTGGATTGAGGTATTTCAGCGAGAGATCCTCCAACTCATCCTTTATCCAGTTTATTCCCAGGCGTGTGGCCAGAGGGGCGTATACCTCAAGGGTTTCCTGCGCTATAAACATTTGTCTGTCTGCGGGCTGAAAATCAAGCGTGCGCATGTTGTGAAGCCGGTCAGCCAGTTTTACGAGGAGTATCCGGATATCGGCGGACATGGCCAGTATCATCTTCCTGAAATTCTCCGCCTGGCGTTCCAACTGGTCTCCAAAGGTTATCTTGCTTATCTTGGTCAGACCATCGACAAGAAAGGCAACATCCTTGCCAAAGGCACCCTCTACCTGTTCAACGGTGGCCAATGTGTCTTCGACGGCGTCATGGAGGAGACAGGTGATCAGAGTCGCGACATCAAGTCTCATCTCAACCAGCATCCCGGTCACCTCCAGGGGATGGATGAGATAAGGTTCTCCCGATAGGCGCAACTGTCCCTGGTGCACGGATGCTGAAAAGATATAGGCCTTTTCTATCATCTCAATGTCTTTCTGAGAAAGATACTGCTGGCCTTTTTCCAATATGTCGGTTATTCGTATCATCCGATGCTACCATCTACCCTGATGTCTCGCCCTATCATGCGCACTCCAGGTCGTCATTTATCGTGTTTCTTTCCACATTTAGAGCATGAGGGTCCAATCCCTTTGAACCCTCTGCTATTAATTATAGATAACGGTTAACTAGAACTAATCGGGAGATGATCCCTTATCGTTTTTGTTATAAAGTCGCTGACTGTCTCAATCGGTATCTTTTCAACCTCTCCGGATTTTCGGAATTTCACCTCTACCCTCCCCTCTGCAAGGCCTTTCGAGCCTATCGTAACCCTGAGGGGTATGCCTATCAGGTCGGCATCCTTGAATTTGACACCCGCCCGTTCATCTCTGTCATCGAGGATGACTTCTACCCCATCTGCGATAAAGCGCTCGTACAGCTCTTCCGCGGCCGTGGAGATCTGTTCATCTTTCATGTTAACCGGGGTGATTATCACGTGGAAAGGCGCGATCGACAGGGGCCATATGATGCCATCTTCGTCATGGCTCTGCTCGATGCAGGCGGCGGCCGTCCTTCCGATACCGATTCCGTAACACCCCATGATCATGTGCTTTTCTTTCCCATCCTTATCAAGGAAGGTGGCGTTCATAGCCTTGCTGTACTTGACGCCGAGTTTGAATACGTGCCCCACTTCGATACCCCTGACAATCCTGATCTCTCCCCCGCAGCGCGGGCACCGGTCTCCTTCCCGTATGGTTCTCAGATCGGCGTACTCGGTTATATTGAAATCCCGCGTGCTGTTGCAGTTTTTTATGTGGTAATCTTCCCGGTTACCCCCCACAACAAAACTCTCCATACCGAGGAGGGAATAATCGGCGATAATTCGGCACTTAATTCCTATGGGCCCGGCAAATCCCCGGGGAGAGCCCGTTACCTCCAAGATGGTGTCATCCATCGCGAGTTCAAGCGAGTCGCACGCAAGGTAATTCTTCAGTTTTATCTCATTTATCTCCTCATCACCTCTAACCAGCGCAGCCACAGGCTTGTCATCGCACATAAATATCATCGTTTTTACAACATCACGGGGCCCTACACCGAGAAACGCGCACACCTCTTCGATGGTTCTCACATCGGGTGTGTGGACCTCCTCGGATGGCGGGTATTCCGCGTCCGGATCTGCCTCTTCCTTCGGCCGGGGACACTCGGCCTTTTCAAGATTTGCGGCATACTCGCATGCGGTACAATGGACTATCGCGTCCTCTCCCGCCTCGGCGGTGACCATAAATTCGTGGGAAAAACTTCCCCCTATGTTACCGCTGTCCGCCTCCACCGGTCTGAAGTGTAATCCGCACCGCGTGAATATCCGGTTATAGGCATCGAACATCTTCCGGTAACTTTCCTCCACACCCTCTTCAGTGGCGTCGAAGCTGTAGGCATCCTTCATACCGAACTCCCTGGATCTCATGATACCGAACCGCGGTCGTATCTCATCACGGAACTTCGTCTGAATTTGATAGAGATTCCGGGGAAGTTGCCGGTATGTCTGTATCTCATCGCGCACCAGCGCGGTTATAACCTCTTCATGCGTCGGCCCGATGCAGTAATCCCGGTTGTGCCTGTCTCTGACCCTGAGCAGCTCTTTCCCGTACATATTCCACCGTCCCGACTCCATCCAGAGTTCGGCCGGCTGTACGGCGGGCAGAAAGACCTCCTGGGCACCAGCCCGGTTCATCTCTTCGCGCACGATCTGTTCCACCTTTCTGATCACGCGATACCCCAGGGGCAGATATGAATATATTCCTCCAGCCAGTTTCCGTATCATTCCCGCCCGTAGCATCAATTGGTGGCTCTGAATCTCCGCATCGGAAGGCGTCTCCTTCATGGTTGGCAGAAACATCTCTGAATAACGCATTATTCCTCCTTAATTCGTATAAAATTTGACAGGATCAACAGGACATTCAGGATTAAAAACGACTTTGTCAATCCTCATTCAATCTTCTTTCTACTCCTTACTCCTTACTCCTTACTCCTTACTCCTTACTCCTTACCCTTTTCTTCGAGCATGGCATGAATCTCATCCATCAGGACATCTGCAAACTCTTCTTCTCGTATCTTCCGTATGACCTTACCTTTCTTAAAAAGAAGCCCCGTGTGACGCCCCCCTGCGATGCCAATATCGGCCTCTACGGCTTCTCCCGGCCCATTGACCACACACCCCATAAGCGCAACCTTAAAGTAATCCTTTATTCCTGAAAGTCTGCCTTCGACCTCTTCGACCAGGCGAAAGAGATCTATCTCGCACCGTCCGCAGGTGGGGCAGGACACGATATCGGGGCCAACCCTGCGGATGTTCAAGGCCCTCAGTATGCCGTACGCGACGCCGACCTCCGCGACGGGATCGCCCGATATGGAAACCCGTATGGTATCACCGATTCCCTCATTCAGGAGAACCCCGATACCGATGGATGACTTGACAGCCGAATTGACAAGGCTTCCTGCCTCGGTCACACCGAGGTGCAGGGGATAATCGGTGGCCTCAGAGATCGCCCGGTTCGCCTCTATCATGGTGGTGACATCGGATGCCTTGACGGACAGTTTGATAGCGTGAAAATCCATCTCTTCAAAGAATCGGATATTCCTCAGGGCGCTTTCAACAAGTGCGGACGCCGTCGGGGCTCCGTGGCTGGCAAGGATATCTTTCTCGAGTGAACCCGAATTGATCCCGATGCGAATGGAGACTCCCCTCTCTTTTGCCTCACGAATGACCTGTCCTACCTTATCTTTTCCGATATTTCCCGGGTTTATCCGGATACAATCTGCGCCGTTTCTGATGGCGCCGAGGGCAAGCCGGTGGTCGAAATGTATGTCAGCGACCAGGGGGATCTTTATGCTCTCCTTGATCTCGGCAAGCGCGCGGGCCGCCTCCTCATCGGGGACGGCTACCCTCACAATCTCGCATCCCGCGTCGGTCAGTCTTTCGATCTGGGCAACCGTCGCCTCTACATCTCTCGTGTCGGTGCAAGTCATCGACTGAACGGCAATGGGGGCATCGTCTCCTATGGTAACCGAACCGACAGAGACTGATCTCGTCTTTTTTCTAGTTTTGCTCATGGTCTTCTCAAGAAAGTTTCGGCGCCCGACAACAGGCGCCATCTCTTCGCATTTATAACACGAACACTACCGAAGGGCAATGAGCGAATGTAGGTAACCCCGGGAAAGTGCGCCTTTTCGAGGGATGGAATCGGGTTGACTTATCCGGCCGGGGAACATAGAATCGACCGGCAAACAAGGGGGAAAGAATCATGCTTGCCCGCTTTTCACTCTACGGTTTCCTGAAAAACCAGCGGTATTATGAACCGTTCATGATACTCCTCTTTCTCGAAAGGGGCTTTTCCTTCACCCAGATAGGCATCCTGGTGGCCTTCCGGGAGATCTGGATCAATCTCTTTGAAGTCCCCAGCGGCGCGCTGGCCGATATGTACGGCCGCCGCAGATGCATGATCCTCTCCTTTACCTCCTACATCATTGCATTCGCCCTTTTCGGTTCTGTCAGGATATATGCCTATTTCTTCGTTGCCATGTTTTTCTTCGCCATCGGCGAGGCCTTTCGGACCGGTACCCACAAGGCCATGATATTCACCTGGCTCCGTCTCCAGGATCGCCTGGACGAAAAGACGCGCGTCTACGGTTTCACCCGATCGTGGTCTCAACTGGGCTCCGCCTTTTCGGTCATTATCGCCGCCCTCTTCGTCATAGTTACCGAGAGCTATTCCGCAGTCTTCTATCTCTCGATAGCGCCGTACATCCTCGGTATTGTCAATTTCATGCAGTATCCTCCTGAGCTGGAGGGAAAGATTCAGGGGAAGGTCACCCTGCGCGGTGTCTTTGACAATCTGTGGTCCACGCTGAAGATGTTGCTGCGGATACGGCACCTGCGCCGTCTGATCCTCGAATCGATGGCATTTGAGGGGGTATTCAACGCGGCCAAGGACTATCTCCAACCGGTTATCAAGGGAATGGCCCTGGCTCTCCCCCTCTTCGTGTATATGGAAGATACCCGTCGCGGCGCGATCATTGTCGGAGTTGTCTATTTTATCCTCCATCTGTTGTCGGCCTGGGCGAGCCGTAAATCGCACAGGATCACACAGCACGCGGGGGGTGAGGAGCAGGGGGCCGTGAACATCTGGAAGAGCTCCCTTGTGATCTATTTCCTCCTGGCACTGATATTGTACATGAAATGGTATTACCTTGCAATTATTGGATTTATACTCCTATACGTCATGCAGAACCTGTGGAGACCGATACTCATCAGCCGCTTTGACGCGTACGCAAGCGAGACACACGGGGCAACGGTACTCTCCATCGAGAGTCAGGCAAAATCCGCTTCAACGGCGCTCGTGGCTCCCATCCTCGGCATCGCTGTCGATTTCGTAACCACAGGCGGGTTTGGAGGGGGGTTCTGGCCGGTCGCCGCTGCGGGCGCACTGGTTGCGCTTATTGTTCTGAGCACTAACGGCAGATCCGACTGACGATATGACCCGGCGTCCCATCTCTCCTGTCAGGCATATTCCGGGAGATCCATCTCCTCCGCATTGACGATACTCGGCGCCGCCCTGGGAGGATCGTCCCCCAGGAAGGGGAAACTGCTTTCCCCCTTCCACGCCGGATATCCTATCAGGATTCCCGCAACGTTTCTCGCCGCAAGGATGGCCATGCCCTCTCTCGTCCAGCCTGTCGCCGACCCGAGATGAGGAACCATGACTACATTGTCAAGCGCGCTCAGACCCGGTTTCAGGTCAGGTTCATCCTCAAAGACATCGAGCCCCGCCCGAAAGTCCGGGTTATTTCGGCAGTGATCCACAAGGGCCTCCTCATCGATCAACGGTCCCCTGCTCGCGTTAACCAGGATCGCATGTTTCTTCATCCGTTTTAGACGATCTGCATTGATCATATGGCGTGTACTTGTATCGAGCACCGGATGCAGACTCAAAACATCCGCAGACCGAAGCACTTCATCGACGCTCTGAGCACGCTTGCATATCACCCGCTTCTCTCCGCGCGATACCAGGAAATCAGCGTAGGCGGCTATATCGTCTTCCAGGGCACTGTTTCTGAGCAGATCATAATAGAGGAGGTCCATCTTGAACCCCTCGACCATCATGCGCGCGTAGGCGGCGCCGATGCGGCCCGCGCCGATAATGCCGACCGTCTTCCGAGAGAGAAGTTCCCCGAGAAAAAGGGTCGGGAGCCAGCCCTTGAATTTCCCTTCGCGTACAAATGTATCAGCCTCCACCACCCGCCTCGCCGCCGAAAATGTCAGCGCTACGGCCATCTCAGCGGTGGTCTCGGTCAAGACACCCGGGGTGTTCCCCACACAGATCCCGTGCTGCGTCGCGGCATTGACATCTACATTGTTATACCCAACGGCATAATTGCTGTATACCGTTCCACCGGCATCCCCCAGGGCGGAGAAGAGCTCATCCCCCCAGCCCTCTGTCAGCTGTCCTATGGCCCCCGAACACCGGTCGCCTATTAGTAAAACGATCTCTTTAATACTTGGAATTTCCGGTGACGTGCGAACATCCACCCTGCAGCCGGCCTGCGTGAGGATCTTCAGCCACCCCTCTCCCGGCAACTGTCTGGTGACAATCACGCGCCTGTCACCCCCGGGATTATGCACCGTGCACGTTTGATCCTTCGGCATAAGCCTCCCCCTTCACGTTGATTTCTTATGGATATTGTGGTGCAAAGGGGATACAAATGTCAACTGCTTGTTTGCAATCTCTCAGCCAGATCCTCTTTATCCGTTCCTGCGACCCGATCCACACGAAAACAATACCTGTTGGAGATATCCCAGAGGTATGGTAGAATAAAAAAACTTTCGCAGGCAGGTTATAGACTATTTGGAAAAAAACTCCCATCAAGACGTCTCTGTCAGTAAGATACACTTCCCGGACAACGACAAGTTGAAGGTGCTGCTCGGAGAGCAGGACAAGAATCGAAAGGTTGTTGAAAAACTGGGACGGGTAAGGCTCAACGCCAGAGGATCAACTGTTTCCATATCCGGGAACGCGCATGACTGCGAGCTTGCCAGGAACCTCCTGTCTCAGCTGTATGGCATCATCGAGAAGGGCTACCCGGTCTACCCCAATGACATCGATTATGCGCATCGAATACTTTCACGGAACGGCTCTGCCGATCTGGAGGCAATATTCCTCGACACCATCTTCATATCATCAAAGAAGAAGGTGATCACACCGAAGAGCGTGGCACAGAAATCGTATATAGATTCAATCAGGAAATTCGATATCGTTTTCGGAATAGGCCCCGCGGGAACCGGTAAGACCTACCTCGCCATGGCCATGGCCGTTGCGGCACTCCTCGAAAAGAGCGTGAGCAGGATAATACTCACACGCCCCGCCGTAGAGGCGGGTGAACGACTGGGATTTCTCCCGGGGGATCTCTCGGAAAAGGTCAATCCCTACCTGAGACCGGTATATGACGCCCTCTACGACATGATGGATTTCGGAAGGGCATCCGCGTTGATCAGCAAGGGGATCATCGAAGTGGCCCCCCTCGCGTTCATGAGGGGAAGAACCTTGAATGATTCGTTCGTCATCCTGGATGAGGCACAGAACACCTCCTCTGAACAGATGAAAATGTTCCTGACGAGACTCGGCTTCGACTCAAAGGCCGTCATAACCGGAGATGTGACCCAGACAGACCTCCCCCCCGATAAGGTATCAGGTCTGATAGAGGTAGAAGGTCTCTTGAAGGGGGTCGAGGATATTCGGTTTGTTTACTTTTCAGAGATAGATGTGGTAAGACACCGCCTGGTTCAGGAGATTATACGGGCGTACAATCATCTCGGTAGCAAGAAATCGACGGCAGACGGCGTGTAATTGTCACAAAAAATCTATGGCCATAAAAAAACCCCCTCAAAATGGCACAGCCAACGGAGATGCAGGGATCAGATTGATCGATCGGATCCTCAGCGAGGCTTTCTCCTGGAAGTCCGGCATAGCAGTTGGTGTAGCCCTGATCCTGACCCTTACCCTCTATCCCCAGATCCTTCGTATCGCCCCTCCTGAATATAAAGTGGGAACAATTATCACAAAGGATATACAGGCTGACCGTGGTTTCCTTGTGATTGACAGGGCGGCAACCGAGCAGAAAAGGGCAACTGCCGTCGGAAACACACGGTATATCTACGACTATGACAGTGACATGCCCGCAAAGATCGGGATAGCTCTGTCAAAAGCATTCCTCGCCACAGGAGAGTATATAAGGGAAAATCCCGGTGCGTCTGGCACAGAAAAGACATCCGCCAGGAAGGCGAAAAAGGTCTTCGAAGATATCTCGGAGATACCCCTGACCGATGGCGAATTCAAGACGCTTGCCAGACGCGGGTTTCCTATCGATCTGTGCAATACTATCGTACAACTTGTTTATTACACGTACAACACCGGCCTGATCGGCAATAGAGACGGCCTGAATCTTCACCGGGACAAGGGCATAACGATACGAGAGATACGAAATCAGGAAGAGAGAGATCTGGATGACCTGTCATCGATACGTGATGCGGTAAAGATACAGGACCTTATCCGTAAAAACGCGAAGGTGTTATTCGAAGATAAAAAGCACGACGGCATCGTGCTGTCACTATCGCAAAAGGCCGTAAAGCCAAATCTCACCTTCGCCAAAAACACGACAGAAACAAGAAAACAAACCGTCTCCGACGAGGTAAAACCGGCATTATATGAGGTCCAGAAGAATGAAATGATCATCCGGGAGGGAGAAAAGATAACACCCGCGGATATGGATAAACTCGACGCCTTCTATAAGGGACAAGAGGGAAGCCGGTTTGTCAGTATCTCCGTATTTTCGGGAATCTTTCTTACCATAGTGCTCCTGTCCGTTATTTTCTACCGCATGTCCAGCTCGCGGTTCCGTTCGTCAAGAACGGTGCTCACGGATATCCTGTTCATGGGCATCGTAGTAATCCTCCAGGTGGTTCTGGTAAAAGTAGGCATATTCATATGTGATTCCGTAGGGCTGAGCTATAAGCTTATCCCGGCATCCGTCTGTATCTATGCCATACCATTCACCATGGGTACCATGCTCGTTGCAATCCTTATCGGCAGGAATGAAGGCCTGATCTTCTCCGTGTTCTCTTCCCTTGTGGGGGCCTTTCTGTTTGAAGACAAGACAGCAATATTCCTGCTTTCACTTGTGGGGAGCGCGGTCGCGGCACACTATATCATCCGTTGTGAACGGCGTTCGGCCTTTCTCAAGATCGGGCTGGTGGTAGGGGTGATTAATATGGGGATCATACTCTGCCTTTCCCTGCTTGCCGGCAACCTCTTCGCGATTGAGACGCTGATCCGGCTGATGATGGGAATCCTGGGAGGCACCTTATCGGGTTTTATTGTCTCCGGCCTTGTTCCTCTCTTTGAATCCCTGTTCGGCTATACAACGGACATAAAGCTCCTGGAACTGGCCAACCTGAATCAACCGGTATTTCAGGAATTGCTCATGGTGGCACCCGGGACATATCATCACAGCGTTATCGTGGCGTCTCTGGTGGAGGCGGCCGCTGAAGAAATCGGCGCAAATGCCATGCTGGCCAAGGTAAGCGCTTATTATCATGACGTCGGGAAGATGAAAAAGCCCCTTTACTTTATAGAAAATCAGCCCAACTGGAAGAACCGCCACGATGATCTTTCTCCTCAAATGAGCAGCCTCGTTATTATTTCTCATGTCAAGGACGGGTGCGAGCTGGCACGGGAACACAACCTCGGAAAGGCAATAACGGATATTATACGGCAGCATCACGGAACAAGTCTCGTAAGCTATTTTCACGAAAAGGCAAAGAAGGAGAGCAAGGTCTCGGGCCAGTCAATCCTGGAGGGGGATTTTCGATATCCCGGCCCGAAGCCTCAAAAGAAAGAGGCGGGGCTTGTCCTTCTCGGGGACATCATAGAGGCATCATCACGGACACTGACGAACCCAACCCCCGCACGGATAAAAAACCTTGTCAACAACAGAATACAGCAGGTGGTGGAAGAGGGGCAGCTTGATGACTCTGATCTGACCTTTCGTGATCTGAGAAAGATCGGCGAGACCTTTACCAGGATACTCACCGGCATATTTCACCGGAGGATAGAGTATCAGCAACCCTCCCCCAAATAAAACCGTATGAAAATTCTAACAACCAACAATCAAACCACCGTGGATATAGATCTTCTGCGGGCCAAACGCTCATTGGGCACCATCATGAAGACCCTTGGGAAGGAAGACCGGGAGGTCAGTCTGGTCTTCGTGGATGATGAGGGCATTACAGAAATTAACCGGCAGTATCTGGGAAGGGACTACCCCACAAATGTTATCGCGTTCGCCATGAATGAGGGGGAATTCGGCGATATCAATCCCTCCGTCCTCGGGGATATCGTCATATCAACGGAGACGGCCCTGCGGGACGCAAGAGCCGGAGACCTTCCTCCCGAAGACGAACTTGACTACCTGATGATCCATGGCATTCTCCACCTCCTGGGATACGACCATGAACACCCGGCAGAAGCCGCAGAGATGGGGGAAAAGGAAAGAGAGGTCTTCTTTGCACTGAAAAAATACCACCTGGAGTAGAAGACCTTAAAGAGAGATAAACGCATCGCCCCCTAAAACTACTTTATTATTAAAACCTTGCCCGGATGGATAAGAGCATTCCTTCGGAGTTTGTTCAGTGTAAGAAGTTTGTTGAAGCCGATTTTGTTTCGTTCCGCTATTGTGGAGAGAGTATCCCCTTTTCTCACAACATAGGTCGTTGATGATGATGCCGTACCCGCCGCAGCACTCCCCCGTATCTTGATAACCTGACCGATGCTGAGGTCATTTCTCCGGAGGCCATTCAACGCCTTTATCTCTGAGATGGTTGTCCGGAAGCGCTTTGCAATGAGCCAGAGTGAATCCCCCTTCTTCACGCTGTATGTCTCCACATCGCCCCCTTTGACTGTGGGGGGGCGTCGTTTTTCCGTGTAGACATAGCCGCGGGAGGGTATTTTGATCCACCTGCCCGCCCTGATGCGATGTTTACTGGTAAGGTGGTTCGCCGCCCGTATCGCATTGACCGAACTTTTGTATCTCCGCGCAAGGACGGAGAGGGTATCGCCTTTTTTTATCTTATAGCGTATATACCGTGCACCGCCAGGTTTCTTCGCCTTTGAAACCTTTTCAATGATCAGGGCAAACTTTTCTTCCATACCTGCCGGGATCTTGAGTTCATAGGTGTTCGGGGTCGTTTTATAGCGAAGCTCCGAGTTGAGAACATACAAATCCTCTGGCGGCACATCAAGCTTTTGTGCCACCTCTTTGAGCCTGACACTCTTTTCCGTCTTAACCGTATCGAAGGGTACGGGCATCATTTGCTCTCGGTTCAGATCAATACCGTATTTCTCAGGGTTCTTGATCATGTGAACTGTAGCGAGGAAGCGTGGAACGTAGTTCGATGTCTCCGAGGGGAGTTGACGATAAAGATCCCAGAAATTGTCGAGGTAATTCATCTGCTGCCGTGATATAGCCTTGAGAACCCTCCCCTCTCCACAGTTATACGCGGCCAGGACCGTCAGCCAGTCTCCGAATATCCCGTGGAGCTCCTTCAGATAGGCTATGGCCGCCCGGGTCGATTTCTCAGGGTCCATGCGCTCATCGATCCACAGATCACGTTTGAGCCCGTATCTGTAGCCGGTTGAAGGTATTATCTGCCAGAGACCGAGGGCCCTGGCCTTTGATAGTGCCCGTATCTTAAATCCGCTTTCAACAAGCGGGAGCCAGGAAAGCTCCTCCGGGAGTCCCGCCTCCTTGAGTTGCTTCAGTATCATCGGACGATATCTGCCCGATCGCGTATACGAGGAGAGAAAGAATCTTTGTTCGCCCCGCTGAAAACGCTTTATCGCCCTCTCGACATCTTCATTCATGACAAGAGGGATCTCACTCTGGTATCCCGCGGCAACATGGGCTCTCGATGTATAGATCTCGACAACCTTCTTGGCTATCATGACCCGCAGGTCATCCTTTTGCCAGGCAATCTCAGGGTCACCATTGACATCCAGCACAAGGGAATAGGCCTCATCGAGAAGCTTCAGGGCCTTATCCGGCTCCCCCTTTTCCCAGAGAAGCTGGGACTGTTCTAGAAAATCAAGGGCCTCATCCATGATTGCCTGTTGGTTGTTCTGGGTGTGATTTTTTCCATTCATATCTTCAGGAACAGAGGGTTCCGTATCGAAAGAGGGAGAGTTCTCCTGAAGGACTTCCTGGACCGGTTCAGGCGCGCGACCTTTCTGAGACGTCTGAGGAGGCTGAGGATTCTCATCCGTCTGCACTACAGGCGCCTTGTTCGGCTGATCAGGGACGGGCGAAAAGATAGATTCATGCGACGGGACGCACGAAGACAAAAACGCGGCAAGAAAGGCCGTTACCATAAGCCTCTTTAATACAAACATGCAATGACCCTCCCCAAAAACGGCATAAAACATATCCCCCCTTTATCGTTGTATGCCGATGTTTCGATTGTTCATCGAAAGATGCAGGCAGTAAGCAGGGCCGGAAAATTCGGCCGCTGCCCGCAATCAGCTTATCAGATACGCCTCTATAAAGTCGTCTATGTCGCCATCCAGGACCCTGTCTACATTCCCCACTTCCCTGTTTGTCCTGTGGTCCTTCACCATCTTATAGGGATGAAGAATATAAGAGCGTATCTGGCTTCCCCAGGCTATCTTCTTCTTTGTCTTATTGACCTCGTCCTGCCCCTCGGCCTTCTTGCGAAGCTCCTCTTCATAGAGACGTGATTTCAAAACCTTCATGGCCATGGCCTTGTTTTTGTGCTGAGACCTCTCATTCTGGCACTGTACAACGATTCCTGTCGGTATATGGGTAATCCTGACAGCGGAATCGGTCTTGTTGACATGCTGCCCTCCGGCTCCGCTGGATCGGTAGGTATCTATCCGCAAGTCGCTGTCATTAATCTCAATATCTATATCGTCAGAGACCTCCGGATATACAAAGACCGACGCAAATGACGTGTGTCTTCTCTTGCCGGTATCAAAGGGGGATATGCGCACAAGCCTGTGTATCCCGACCTCTGCCTTGGCGTATCCGTATGCGTATCTTCCCTCCACCATCATGGTCACACTTTTAACGCCCGCCTCGTCACCCGGCTGGTGGTCAATAATCTTCGTTTCAAAACCCTTCCGCTCGGACCATCTCAGATACATGCGCAGGATCATCTGCGCCCAGTCCTGGGCTTCTGTGCCTCCGGCTCCGGCATGAATTGTCATAATGGCGTTGCCCGGATCCTCTTCACTGCCCAGCATCATCCTGAATTCATCATTCCTGACAGAAGATTCGAGGGAGGCAATATCTCTTTCGACCTCCTCCAGGGCACTTTCATCATCCTCATCGCGCGCCATCTCAAAGAGCATCTCCAGGTCCTGGAGGGCATTATTCAGATCGTTCCATCCCTGTACCGATTCCTCCGCCCTGCTCTTTTCCTTTGTTATCTCCCTGGCAGTTGCGGGGTCGTTCCAGAAGCCCTTTTTGAGGGTCTGTTTCTCCAACTGCCCTATCTTTTCTTCATTGGCATCTATGTCAAAGACAGCCCCTGAGGTTGTCTATTCTCTTCTTTAGGTCCTGTATCTTTTCGGAAATATCTGCAATCATCTGTCATTCCTCCTCAAGGAAACTAGAAAGCCCATTAGCAGAAACCCGATACAGAAACAAGCAAATATGTTGCCGTATCGTGAATAAAGGGTGCGGTGGTGAGTGAACTTTACCGTGCCGCTTAAAACCTTTCTCTCAAATAGACCTGTCCTCGATACAATCTCACCAGCCGTGTTCACGATGGCGCTTATCCCGGTGTTTGCGGCCCGTATCATGTAGATTCGATTTTCTATTGCCCGGAAGATCGCCATCGTCAAATGCTGATAAGGGGCGGAGGTGTTTCCATACCAGGCGTCATTGGTTATATTGACGAGAAGCCCCGCGCCCTTCCTACGGTATTCACGGCTGATTTCGGGGAATATCCCCTCATAGCAGATAAGGGTTCCTATCTTGTCACTACCCATCGCAAGGGGCGCAATCTCATCACCCGGCCTGAAATCCCCGGCACCCACAACCAGCTTGTCGATAAAGAAAAGGATCCTGCGAAGGGGGACATATTCGCCGAAGGGGACCAGATGTACCTTGTCATATCTCCCCGAGACGGACCCGTCCGGAGACAGCAGGTAGGCGCTGTTGTGAAAAGAGATGTTTTTTCCTTCCCTCTCGTAGGCTGGGGATCCGAATAAAAGCCAGGCTCCTTCCTGTCGTGCTACATTGATAACACCTCTGGACCGTTCATCATAGTTCTGAAAGTAGAATGGCGCTGCCGTTTCGGGCCAGACGATCAACGACACGTTCCTCCTTGAGGCATCGGTGGAGAGTTGCCGATATATGTCCATGGTTTCCGCCTGGAACTGCGGGTTCCACTTGACGGACTGGTCAATATTCCCCTGGACAAGCAGAACATGAATGGAATCAAGGCCCTCTTCAGCCCCTTTCAGGGTATCAATTCGGTACATCCCATACCCAAAAACCAGCAGGATCAGAGCCACTCCGGCAATGATCTCGGGCAGGGGCAGCTTCCTTTTTTCGCCGGGCGAGGGAGACAGGCCGATCATACAGTCATAGAAAACGCAGTTCAAAAGGACTATCAGGAAGGTTATACCGTATGGTCCCGTTATGTCGGCGATCTGTATCAGGGAGAGGTATCCATGCTGCGAATAGGCGAGGTCTTCCCACGGAAACCCGGAAAAGAGATGGGCCTTCAGGTATTCGAGGGAGGTCCAGAGAAGGGGCGCCATCAGCACCATCCTCATACCCCTTCTCTTGAAATAGACAACGCCCACACAGAAGAGCGCCGGATAGAGACTCAGGTACATGACCAGAAGAAGCATGACCGAAACGCCGGCATAGAGGGGAAGTTGCCCATAGCGTACGACAACGAACACGATCCAGTATACCAGACCGACATTATACGCAAGACCCGCAACAAATCCCGTACGAAACGCGCCCGGAAGGTCTGCATCTCTGATGGCGTAAAGGAGCGGTACCAGCGCGATCCATATGAGAAAACCCAGGTCAGCTTTGGGAAAAGACAGACATACAAGGAGTCCGGAGGTCAGAGAAAGTAACAGCTCTTTTTTATTCATCGTGCGCGCGCGTCTTTTTCTTTTTGGTGCCCACCGCCGGATCCCCGGTTCTTCGGATTCGCACCTTTTTTATGCTTCTCTCATCGGCCGCTTCAATCGTGATTCTGAGGTCTCCATGGGTAATGGTCTCACCCGTAACGGGAATCTTCTTGATAAGGTAGAATATAAATCCTCCCAGAGTCTCGAATTGTCCTTCGGGAACAGTTATGCCGAAATAGTCTTCAAACTCCTCTATATCGACCCTGCTGTCCACCAGAACCTCACCACCGGGAAGTTTTGTGAAGGGATTCTCATCGACGTCATGTTCGTCATGGATCTCACCGACTATCTCTTCTATCAGATCCTCCAGAGTCACAAGACCGGAGGTCCCGCCATACTCATCAATAACTATAGCCATATGAGATTTTTTTTCTTTAAGTTCGTGCAGAAGGAGGTGGATATTTTTGGTCTCCGGTATGTAATAGGTTTTTCTGAGGATCGAGGTGAGGTCCTCCCTCTGGAAGGGTTTCGACCAGAACCTCAGCAGGTCCTTCACATTCAGTATCCCCATGATATTGTCGATATTATCATTGTAGAGGGGCATCCTCGTGTGCCCCTGTTTCAGAATGAGGGCTAATATGTCCTCTATGGTTGAGGTGCCGCTGATGGCGACTATCTCAGTCCGGGGTACCATCACCTCCCTGGCCACTGTCTCGCGCAGCTCAAGGATGCTCTGAATCATCTCACCAGACTGCCTGTCGATGAGGCCATCCTCTTCGCCTGAATCGATAATGGATTGTATCTTACCCTCCAATACCGCCAGACCCCTCTTCCCGGCCAATGCCGGAAAGAGCATGCGGATCCATCTTCTTATTCTCTCAGGAAAAATGTTTTGTCCCCCCATTCGGTTGATATTCGAAAGCACCAAAGGGCGTATTCCTACAACCCCCTCAGGAATTCAGGCCTGAGCACCTTTTTGTTCGAGGATTCTACAACTTGTCGTATCAGGCTCACCGTTTCATCCTTTTCCTGAGGCATCCTGGCGCGTATTGGCAGATAGTTCGAGGCATGATTCGAGGTAAAGAAACAGTCGGTAAAATCGGATTGTGCTACCATAACCCCCAGTTCTTCAAGAAATCCAAACTTGTCGGGCAGTTCGAATCTCCCCGATACCTGCTCTTCATACAGAGCAGTACCCGGAACGACCATCACGGTAAGCGCCCCCACATAATCGGGGTCGATCTCTGTCAGTACCCGGGCCGTATCCCGGGCATGTTCAATGCTCCGTGTTTTCCCTCCGATCCCCAGGAGTACCGTCACTGAAAGCGTGATGCCGGCTTCCTTGATCTTTCGACCCGCTTCCACCGTCTGGCGGGAGGTCGCCCCCTTGCGTATTGCCTGGAGGATATCGTCATTCCCCGTCTCCATACCCAGATACGCTATCTTTACACCCAGATCTCGCAGCTGCGCGAGCTCTTCAGGTGTCTTACGCAAGATGCTCTTCGTGTTCGCGTAAAGTCCTATTCGCTTTACGCCCTTGATATGCGTGTTGATGGATTCAAGAACAGGCACCAGCTTTCTCATGGGGAGAATCAGCGCATCACCATCGCAAAGGAAGATTTTTTCTATACGCCCGTATCCCGATGCCTCTATGATATCTTCCTCAATCTCATCAAAGGTCTTGATCCTGAATTTTTCTCCTTTGTAGGTCGGGCAAAATGTACACTTGTTGTGTGAGCAACCAACACTTATCTGCAACAGAAGGCTCCTCGCCTCACTCGGTGGCCTTATTACCATTCCTTCATATTTCATTAGTCCCTTTCGTATCCCTCCTCTAAAATATATAAGGGTCTTCTCCCGATTAGTTGATTCAAAGGGTTCAAGGATTCAGGGGATTGAGTGCTTTGTAATTTTCTAAACAAAGCCGACAGGACCCGTACCAAACCTTTAAATATTTATAATTCTTAAGCATTTAAATTGAATCCTCAACATCTTAAATCCTTATGATCCTACCAACGATTTTGGAGATGTTCCTGAGAATTATTTGTATAATACGTCCGGGGAAAAGGCAAGGTACAAAAGTTTTTGAAGAGAGCCGGTTTACCTACGGGATATATGTGTTAAAAGATTAAAATCATGTGATTTTAGAAGTAATTAAGACACTTTTTCCTTGACGGGTGATACAATATGGGTATAGATTTTCGCAAATAGGTGCCGTGAGGGGGACATTGCGCCCGTTAATTTCAAAAAAGGGGGATGGGGGTCTTGGCAAGTGGAATCGTAAAGTGGTTTAATGAGAAGAAGGGCTTCGGGTTTATTCAGCAGGAGGATGGTCAGGATTTATTCGTACATTATTCTTCGATCAACATGGACGGGTTCAAGACGCTTATCGAAGGAGACGAAGTGATTTTTGAGGTGGAGGAGACTGACCGCGGGTTTCAGGCAAAGAATGTCACGAGACCTTAGGGTAATAACGGCTTAATTCAAACAGGCATCACAGATAGTATATCTCTGTACCAATACTTGCAGCTAATCGCGTAGAAGGATTGGTGTGCCAAAAAGGGGACGGGCTGCTTTAGGCAAGTTGCTGTGCTTGAGTGGTGTTGTCCCCTGACTGTTTCAAGGAAGGAAAATTATATACTAGTGGTCAAATCTCTAAATGATTTAAACTCGGAAGAAAGCGGTTTCGTGTCCGAAATCAGGGGTGGGCAGGGACTGGTCAACCGCCTGAACGCTTTGGGAATCAGGACCGGGAAAAAGATAACCAAGATAAGTTCCATGTTGCTACGTGGGCCTGTTACGATTCGGGTAGACAGGGCAAAAGTGGCCATCGGGTTCGGTATGGCCGCCAAGATATTTGTTGAAGTGGACGAGCGGACATGATGAAGATCCTGCTCATGGGCAACCCGAATGTCGGCAAAAGTGTCATCTTTTCCCGGCTCACCGGGGTGCGTGTGGTATCTTCCAATTATCCGGGGACAACGGTCAGCTATACAAGTGGTTTCATGAAGATAGACGGTCGACAGGTTGAAATCATCGATGTCCCCGGCACGTATACCCTTGAACCCACCTGTGAAGCGGAAAAGATTGCCGCTGAAATGCTCAAAACGGGCGACATTGTCATCAATGTCGTTGACGCAACAAACCTCGAAAGAAATCTCTATCTGACGCTGCAGTTGATGGAGATGAAGATCCCCATGATAGTCGCATTGAATCTGTGGGATGACACACGACATCGCGGGATAGAGATCAATCTGGAAAAATTGAGAGATAGGCTCGGAGTGCCCGTTATTCCCACATCCGGTCTGAACGGTGAGGGGATCAAGGAATTGGTAACCCATATCCCCCAGGCCGTCCCCCCCTCCTCTCAGATGAGAAGTCGCGACGAACGATGGTCTCTGATAGGCAGCATAACAGATCAGGTACAGCAGATATCACACCGACATCACAAATGGTTTGAGCGTCTGGAGGACGCCAGTGTAAAACCCAAGACGGGAATATTTATCGCCGCGATAGTCTTGACGGGTTCTTTTATGGCGATACGGTTCATAGGTGAATTCCTGATAAACCATCTGTTCGATCCCCTGTTTCATTCCCTCTGGCTACCGGTATTGATGAAACTGAGCACGCTCATGGGAAAGAGCGGTCTGGCACATGATGTTGTTGTGGGCAAACTGATGAACGGGGAGATTAATTTTGTCGAGTCCTTCGGACTGCTCAGCAGTGGTTTGTATGTTCCCTTCGCCATGGTACTCCCCTATATCATATCATTCTATCTGATCCTGGGAATCCTTGAAGATACGGGGTATCTGCCACGCCTGGCGGTACTTCTTGACACCACCATGCACAAGATCGGTCTGCACGGTTTTGCCATTATACCGACCCTGCTGGGATTCGGATGCAACGTACCGGCTGTCATGGCAACGCGCGTCCTCGAGAGCAGAAGGGAACGGTTCATAGCGGCAACCCTGGTATGCATAGCCATACCGTGCGCCTCCGCACAGGCAATGATATTCGGCCTGGTTGGGAAATACGGCGGACAGTATGTGGCCCTTGTTTATGGAACCCTCCTTGCCGTGTGGATTATCCTCGGGGTAATTCTCAATTATCTGCTCAAAGGGTTCAGCCCCGAACTCCTTATCGAAATTCCCCCCTACCGTATCCCTCCCTGGCGTGCGATCATACAGAAGCTATGGGGGAGGACACGCGGTTTTCTTATGGAGGCCGTTCCCATAATTCTAGCCGCCGTTCTAGTTATCAACATACTGTTTGTCCTTGGGATATTTGACTATATAGCCGCTTTCACCGCACCTGTCATAACGGGTATCTTGGGCCTTCCCGAAGAATCGGTGACGGCAGTTGTTATCGGCCTGCTTCGCAAGGATGCCGCTCTCGGTATGCTCGCACTGTCGGTAATGACAGCAAAACAGATGGTTATCGGCAGTGTTGTCCTGACCATGTTTTTCCCCTGCATCGCCACGTTTGTTGTCCTGCTCAGAGAGCTCGGCCTGAAGGATTTTCTGAAATCGGCCGCCATAATGCTCGTATCCTCCATTGCGGTCGGTGGCATATTGAACGCCATCCTGTAGTTAACCGAGGGAATCCCTATTCCTCCATAACCGCCATGCCATGGAACTACCCCCCCCTCCCCCGACAATTATGTCGGTCTTCGATCAAGGCTTCCCCATACGATCATGCCGTTTTTACGTTATTTTCACCGTACTCCGTTTTATTTCGACATTTTGTTCCCCCGCTTCGCACAGGCAAGAGAGCAACCACAGACGTCTCATCGATAAACATACTGATATCACAGCTATTTAGAGAATATTAGTCATTTTGTCCTTGATGGCACACAAATTGCTTTTTTGAGTGGACAAGCAAAAGACATCTTCCGGTTCAAGCTTAAACCCTACACGAGCCGATCACGGCGCCTAGCCCCCCTTCTGATCGGCACATAACCTCCTTACCGGGAAGCCTAAAGGCTTCCCGGTTCTTTTATTATCCCTTCCAACACCCTTACGCTCGTAACAGAAAAAACCAAGACTGCGGCACAATCTCACACCTATCGTTGACTGTGGTGAAGAACTCGTCATGATCGATTCGGGCGCGGGGAAGACTTCGCACCTCCTCGTAGAGCATATAGAGGGCCTGGGGCTGGACCCTGAAGACCTGTCGACGCTGATTCTCACCCATTGTCATATAGATCACATCGGTTCGGCACCCTATTTTATAGAGAGATACGGCTGTACGATGATCACCCATGATCTGGATGCGAAAACCGTGGAAAGCGGCGATCCGGTAGCGACCGGCGCCAATCTGTACGGAACAACCTTTCCTCCGACACACATAGACACACGGCTTACCGGTGAAGAGGGGATCCTCTCCTTTGGAGGGAAGCAAATCCACTGGATACATACCCCGGGGCATACACCCGGCTCACTGAGTCTCTACTGCGACCGGGGGGACAAACGCATCTTATTCGGGCAGGACATACATGGTCCGTTTATTCCAAGTTTTGGTTCCGATATCGGCGCGTGGAAGCAATCCATGATGAAACTGCTCGATCTGGAGGCCGACATCCTCTGCGAAGGACATTTCGGGATCTTCCGTTCGAAGGAACGGGTCAGATCGTACATCATGGACTATTTGACACGCTACTGAAGACGGCGACCCCACCTTACAGCCACCCCATGAACACCACGAACCTTCTTTTCTGTAAAAACAACCTGGCATTTTCTTTTCCTATCTGCTAGAAGAGTTTTCGTAAGGGATGGGTTTCTATGCGAATACCAGCGCGACAGGAGTGTTATCGTATCATGCATGCGATGGAGATGATGGATCATATCGTGGCCCATTCTCTTCAGGTCTGCCGCGTAGCCCTCTTTCTCTCCGGTTCACTGGAGACGAATCTCAACCCGGATCTCGTCCAGGCGGCCGCACTGCTCCACGACATCACCAAAACGAGAGGTATACAGACTCATGAAAATCACGCGCAGACTGGAAAGCAGACCCTCATAGACCTGGGGTACCCAGAGGTTGGAGCCATTATCGGACAGCATGTCCTCCTGGACGAGTATTTTGTCTCGGACACTCCGACGGAAGCGGAGATAGTCAATTACGCCGACAAACGGGTGGTTCATGATAAGGTGGCAACGCTCGCGCAACGGATAGAGTATATACTAGGGCGATATGGAACAGAACCGGAGCGCAGGGGATATATCCACATCCTCGAAAAAAAGACAAAAGATCTGGAGGACCACCTGTTTCGTTTCTGCCCCTTTTCTCCCACAGAGTTGGAAACTCTCCTTGGACCAGACACCTGTTCCTCAGATTTTTCAGACTACAGCAGAATAAATAACATGGGCACGGCCGCCATAAGACATTAGTTGGTTTTTTATGGGACAACTACACTCAAAACCCTTGACAAAACGGGACCGGGGGCATTAGTAAGTTAGGAATTATTTTCTGCGTTTTTCTGGCAGAAAATAATTTTGTTAACGCATTAGTAAGATAGAAGTTGCTTTCTCATAGAAAGCAACTTCGTTATCGCACTTATCCCCTTTAGTGGGACTTATCCCGTTTATCGGGGTCAGGTAACGGCGGGTAAACACAGGGTTCGACTCATTGAAGCCGGAGAATCTCCGGGAACAGACAATCTCAGCAAGGCATTATGACCGCAAAACCACAAAAAGGCAGGATCGTCATCGACAGCAACCTCTGTAAGGGTTGCTATCTGTGTATATCGGTATGCCCGAACGAATGCATTGGTATTTCGGAGGAGTCGAACGAAAAGGGGTATCACCCGGCCGAATTCACAGAAACAAAGAATGATAAAGATCGCGCATGCACAGGTTGCACCCTCTGCGCGGTTATCTGCCCTGATATCGCAATAGAGGTCTATCGTGGATAAGAAACTGCTGATGAGGGGAAGTCAGGTAATCGGTGAAGCGGCCATACGCGCCGGATGCCGTTTTTACGCGGGCTATCCCATAACACCTCAGAACGCGTTGCCTGAATTCATGTCCGGCGCAATGTCCGGCCTGGAAAACGGCACCTTTATCCAGGCAGAAAGTGAGATCGCCGCCATCAATATGGTGATCGGAGCATCCATGGCAGGGGCACGGGCAATGACCAGCTCATCGAGCCCGGGCATAAGCCTCAAGCAGGAAGGGATATCCTTTCTGGCGGCGATGGAGCTTCCCGCGGTTATTGTGAATGTTATGCGGGGTGGCCCCGGTCTCGGGAATATAGCCCCCTCTCAGGGGGATTATTTCCAGGCCACCAGAGGGGGGGGACACGGCGACTATCGCACCGTAGTCCTGGCCCCGGCCCACGGGCAGGAGCTGGCCGATCTTACCAGGAAGGCATTTGAATACGCTGATAGATATCGGACACCTGTCATGATACTGGCCGACGGCATGATAGGCCAGATGATGGAACCTGTTGTGTTTCCCGACCCCGTCAAACTGGACGAATTGCCTCCCAAGCCATGGGTCCTGGACGGGGCACAGGAAAGACCGAGCAGGATAATTAAGTCCCTGATCCTCGACACGGTGGAGATGGAGGAGCATAACTGGAAGCTCGCACGAAAATACAAGATCATCTCCGGTGAAATCCCTCGTGCGGAAACGTATATGACGGAAGATGCCCGGTTTGTGGTCATAGCCTACGGGACTGCCGCGCGAATAGCCAGGGGCGGCATCAAGAGGGCCCGTGAGATGGGGCTCAAGGTGGGTCTTCTGCGGCCGATAACCCTGTGGCCCTTTCCCGATCGCGCCATCAGGGAAATGAGCAGACTGGTCAAGGACTTCATGGTTTTTGAAATGAATACCGGTCAGATGATTGACGATGTGCGGCTCTCCCTGGAGGGGAGAAGCAACGTGCACTTCTACGGTCGGCCGGGGGGGATTATTCCCACCCCCGATGAGGTGGGCAAGGCAATCAGCAGCCTGTATTACCGACAGCACCTGGAAGAGGATTAATCCATGGAAGAGCTTGTCTTTACCAGACCACGATACATAAAAAAGACTCCTTTCCACTACTGCCCCGGGTGCGGGCACAGCATTATTCACCGGCTGGTAGCCGAGGTTATCGAGGAACTTGAGATAGGAGAGAGAACGATCGGTGTCCCACCAGCCGGCTGCGCGGTTCTCGCCTATGACTATTTCGACGTGGACATGGGGGAGGCCCCCCACGGAAGGGGCGCGGCAGTGGCCACCGGTATAAAACGTATCCTTCCGGACAGGATCGTTTTTTCCTATCAGGGTGACGGGGATATCGCCGCCATCGGAACCGCCGAAACCATCCATGCAGCAAACAGAGGTGAAAATATTACCGTCATTTTTGTTAACAACAATTGCTACGGGATGACGGGAGGGCAGATGGCCCCGACAACTCTGCTCGACCAGAAATCCACCACAACGCCGGGTGGTCGTGACAAAAATCGTGACGGGGCTCCTATCGATCTGAGCGAAATGATCGCACTAACCAAGGGCTCCGTCTATATAGAAAGGACCGCAGTGAATTCCACACGGAACATACGAAAGACAAAGAAGGCCATTACCAAAGCCTTCAAGGCCCAGATTGCGGGCCGGGGATTCTCGCTTGTCGAGATTCTTTCCCCCTGCCCTACCAACTGGAAGATGTCCCCGCTGGATGCGTGCCGGTGGATCGATGAAGATGTTATGCAGACCTTCCCCCTCAAGGTCATAAAGGACGAAATAGGTTAAATGGGATTGGTTCGTATGAAAAAGACCGTCTTTGCCGGATTCGGGGGACAGGGCGTCCTGATGATGGGCTATGTCTTCGCGGTGGCTGCAATGCGAG
>Ga0307990_1001023_pt1 | contig 23947 bp, 17 predicted proteins | sample EllFjometagen129_FD_203168 | JGI IMG/M metagenome (GOLD analysis project Ga0307990, IMG submission 203168) | Marine microbial communities from Ellis Fjord, Antarctic Ocean - #129 | ecosystem: Environmental > Aquatic > Marine > Unclassified | place: Southern Ocean | collected 2014-10-08
CTACAAGCCCGGCTACGGGCAACACACAGAATCTCGAACAGTTGATACTTAATTTTGAGCAAAAACTCAACTCGGGGCAAAAAGATGGAACAATTTACGCCATCGACAGCGCGGTTTGGTACGTGGAGGCTTTGCTTAACTATTCGTTTTGCGAAGCAGGCCACCTTTGCCAGGATTTCGTGGTGGATACCCTCGAAATAAGCCTGAACGATGCCGGAACCAACGGCTTCACCATCGGACAATTAGAAACGGTTTTTGATGGCCTGGAAGCGGATATTACCGAAAATCAACCTGAAGGCAAAATCGTTTTTGCCATCGACCTTTATGCTTACCCAGCGGGAAATGCTACGGTATTTGCTACACGCACTGCTTATGCTGCAATAAGCCAACCAGTGTTAAAAGCCATTGCCGATACTTCGGGCTACTGGTTTTGGGGTAGAGACCTTGGTATGTGCGGCCCTGATTCAGGGCTTTACGTAGGCATGGATGCTTCAGATGTATTGGAAGCCCAAATTGGTAATGCCACCTCTGGAGTGTGGACAAATATTGAAGGCTTTACTATATTACCATCCTGGACTTATGATCCAAATTTCCCTTTCGATATAACTTATCTACAACCTACAAGATTATTCTCAGCAGAAGGTCCGGCCTCTATAATATTGGACTTTTGCATTCCACCTGAGGTAATGAATTATTACTTATCCAGTAATGGTATATGGTATATAATAAATGATCTGCAACCAGAAAAGAAAAGTTTTATCTTTTGTGATCTTACCCCTGGGCCACTTGATGACCTTTCAGTTAATCATGTAGGAGATTTTACTTTTGGAATCCCATTGCATTAATATTTTAATCAGGCGTACTTTTTGTACGCCTGATTTTTTGTTAAACAATTAAATTTTTATCAATATGAACATTTCATTCTATTGTATTTTACTCACTGTTATATTACAGCACACGGCATTTGCCCAAGACGGTTTTGTTGTGAAAGCAGGTGAACCAAACTTTCTCAGCATGCCACAGGATATGGTAATAACTCCTGATAATTCGATGATATTTTTATTCACTTCAATTCAGGCCTCAGAACCATTATACATAAACGAAATTCGTAAATTAAATCCGGTTGGAGATATAACGAATACATTTACTTATGCTGACACAGCAAATAATTATGTTGAATATACGCATTGCTTATTGGTTGAGGATACGCTGTATGTATTTGGATGGGGTTATCGTGATCCCATAACTTATGAAAGTTTTCTATTGATGCAAAAGCTGGACTTACAATTAAATTTGATCAACACTACACAAATCAGAACAGAGCAAATTGATCCTTATGGGGCAGCTCATGGACAAGTAAAATATGTCAATGGAAAATTCTATTGTGTAAATAATTATGGAGATGCAACTTCACAAGCTGCATTTTATGCTGAAATAAGCAAGGAAGGAGATTTATTAAAGCTTAAAGCCGATAGCTTAGAGGGATATCTTCATTATGTCTATGATTTTATTGTGGAACCAAATAATGGTGGTTTTCGGCTATATTCTTTATCAATGTATAATCCTGCAATCCCAGGGATTTTTGGTACTATTGATTTCTATAACGAAGAATTCATCAGAGAAGACTTCTACATAATGCCTTATGATTTTTTAAATTTTTTTACTCACACTGCAGCTAACGATTCGATTTACTACATTTCCGGTCAAAGGATGGACTGGATAGCGAACGATGGTTGGCGTGCTGGTTTTATGAAAATGAAAAACGATACAACGCTATTAAATGCTTTAATATACTCTACAACCCCTGATTCGATGGCCTGTCCGGCATACCGCCATTCCATTGAAGTTTTGCCAGACGGAAATATTATTTTCTGTTTTAACATCCTAAGCTCTCAAATGTTTCCAACCCCTTATCCAGGTAAAATCAACCTAATGAAACTCACACCGGATCTGGAGGTAATTTGGCATCGGTACATTGGAGAACCCAACACCAAATACGATGCCTACGAGGTACACACAACATCCTCGGATGAAATAGTAATCCTCGGAGCATATAGTTTAGCGCCTTATGTAAATTCATGGGATATGCAGGCACTGTTTATCAAAACCAATAGCGAGGGGATTATTACCGGAACAAACGATGAACCATCCGGTGTTCGCTCCACCCAAGCTATTGTATATCCCAACCCCGCGGCGGATTTTGTACAGATTGAATTTAGCATGGCTTACACCCAGGCCACATTCAGCTTGCTGGATATAAGCGGCAAAACGGTTTTTGAAAAACTGCTCACTGCCAACAAACAAAACCTCGATATTTCGGGTATTCCGGCAGGCACATACATTTATAGGGTTTATAACCAAAAGGGGTTGGATGAAAGTGGGAAGCTAATGGTGGAATGATACAGGCTTTTATATAGAACCAACATCTTACATCGGACATCGGACATCTTACATCGGACATCTGATATCAGATATCCGATGTTTGATGTGTGATATTTGATGTGCGATATCAAGTCACACCGTGAATTATTCCTGGACGCAGTGCATTTCGCTAAATGTAAGGCACTGCTGCCCGGTAGTATTCACGGTGTGACTAAAAAAAATAAATTTAGCAACAAATAATTTGAATACAATATGAAAAATCTATTTCTATCAATAATCATTATTATAGCAGGCTTTACGGCTTGCAAAAAAGAGAGCAATACTACAAGCCCGGCTACCGGCAGCACACCCAACCTCGAACAGTTGATCCTGAACTTTGAGCAAAAGCTCGAATCGGGGCAGAAAGATGGAACAACTTACGCCATCGACAGCGCAGTTTGGTACGTGGAGGCTTTGCTTAACTACTCGTTTTGCGAAGAAGGCCACCCTTGCCGGGATTTCGTGGTGGACACCCTCGAAATATGCCTGAACGATCCCGGTAATAACGGCTTTACCCTCGAACAATTAGAAACAATTTTCGATGGCCTGGAAGCGGATATTGCAGATAATCAACCGGAGAACAAAATCGTTTTTGTCATTGATCTTTATAGCTATAAGGCAGACAACCTTACGGTGTTTGAAACCCGTACAGCTTATGCTACCTTGAGCGAACCAGCATTTAAAGCAACTGCTGATACTTCGGGCTGTTGGTATTGGGGGGGCGATCTTGGTATGTGTGGCCCCGACTCAGGCCTATATGTAGGCATGGATGCTTCAGATGTATTAGAAAGCAGGATTGGCAATGCCACTACCGGAGTATGGACAAATGTTGTGAACTTTACTATTTTACCATCCTGGACTTATGATCCAAATTTTCCTTTCGATATAACTTATCTTCAACCGACCAGATTATTTTCAGCTGAAGGACCTTATGCACAACTATATGAATTTTGTATCCCTTCTGATGTTATGGATTATTATCTGTCCAGTAGTGGGATTCCTTACATTATTAATGATCTGAAACCCGCAAAGAAGTCTTTTATCTATTGCTCTATTACTCCAATTTGGATTGATGTTAATAATATTGGCCATCGGGGAGGTTTTTCTTTTGGAATACCTTTACATTAAATAATTTACCAGGCGTGTATTTCAACACGCCTGGTTTAATATTTTACTAATAAAAAGATATGGATTATGAAAAAGATACTATCGCTTATTTTACTATTGTACCTGATGCATTTCCAAACAAAAGCCCAGGATGGTTTTATTGTAAAAGAATCGGGGCCTAACTTACTAAATTTACCCCAGGATTTTGTAATTTCACCTAACGGGAATATGCTGTTTATATTCACCTCTGTCCCTCAAAATGGATATCTCAATGTAAATGAAATCCGTGAATTAAACCCATTTGGCGAGATTATAAATAACTTCAGCTTTTCTGACTCAACGCTTGATGATGTTCAATATACATATTGCCTTATTGTCGAAGATACTCTATATGTTTTTGGAAAGGGATACAGGAACATCGGAGGAAACTCCTATTTACCTTTTCTATTGATGCATAAATTCGATTTACAGCTTAATTCCATCAGTATGCACGAATTTTGGTTGGAGCAATTATCCCCAAACATGATTTTCCATGGGCGTGTAAAATACATTAACGAAAACTTCCACTATATTAGTGGTTTTGGTGCTATCGGCAACCTAAGACCCTTTCATGCAGAAATTTCAAGGCAAGGCGAACTCATCAATTTCAACATCGAAGGCGAAGCAGGGAAGACACTGTTGCCCTATGATTTTACAATAAAAGAAGATGGAGGTTACCAGACATATTCGCTGGCGGTAGGTTATACCAGCACATACCTGATTTGTGGATTTATATGCAACTATAATCGGGATTTTCAAATCGAGAATTATTTTCAATTGCCTTCAGATCTTGGCTTCTTTCATACATACAAAGCAATTAACGATTCCACTTACTATTTGGCTGCTGAGTGGCTTGAATTTCCATCACCTGTTACGTCCTTTCGGGCAGGTATTCTTAAAATAAAAAACGATACAACCATTGTGGATGAATTTTTATATTCAACATACCCTGATACGTCGGCCTGCCCGGCATACTACCATTCCATTGAAGTTTTACCGGATGGAAATTTAATTTTTTGCTTTGTTGGAAATTTATCGGCTCAATTTTATCCTCAACAGCAGCCTGCCCAAATTAACCTTATGAAACTCACACCGGACTTTGAGGTAATCTGGCATCGGTATATTGGTGAGCCTGACACGAAATACGATCCTTATGTTATGCGCACTACTGAATCAGGTGAGATTGTGATCCTTGGCGCCTACAGCCATGCTCCGCCTGGTAATGCCTTTGAAATGCAGGCACTGTTTATCAAAACCAATAGCGAGGGGATTATTACCGGAACAAACGATGAACCATCCGGTGTTCGCTCCACCCAAGCTATTGTATATCCAAACCCTGCCAGGGATTTTGTGCAGATCGAGTATAGCATGGCCTACACCCAGGCCACATTCAGCTTGCTGGATATAAGCGGCAAAACGGTTTTTGAACAACAGCTCACTGCCAACAAACAAAGCCTCGATATTTCGGGTATTCCGGCAGGCACATACATTTACAGGGTTTATAACCAAAAGGGGTTGGATGAAAGTGGGAAGCTAATGGTGGAATGATGCTGGTATTTATTGAGAACCAACATCTTACATCTTACATCGGACATCTTACATCTGATATCAGATGTAAGATGTCCGATGTAAGATGTATGATTTCAAGTCACACCGTGAATTGTTCCTGGACGCAGTGCATTTCGCTAAAAGTAAAGCAATGCTGCCCGGTAGTATTCACGGTGTGACTAAAAAAAATAAATTTAGCAACAAATAATTTGAATACAATATGAAAAATCTATTTCTATCAATAATTATTATTATGGCTAGCTTTACCGCCTGTAAAAAAGAGAGCAATACAACAAGCCCGGCTACGGGCAATACACCCAACCTCGAACAGTTGATACTGAACTTTGAGCAAAAGCTCGAATCGGGGCAAAAAGATGGAACAACTTACGCCATCGACAGCGCGGTTTGGTACGTGGAGGCACTGCTTAACTACAACACCGGAACCGAAGGTGTAAAATGCTCAGGCATAACTGTGGATACTATCGAAACCAACCTTCTTACCCCATCATCAGGGGAATACACGTTAAACCAGCTTGAAACGGTTTACAACAGCCTACTCAACCAGGTGCAGCAAAACCAACCGGAAGGCACCATTATGTTTGCAGCCGATGTTTACCATCACCAAACCGAAACGGTGATGGTGTTTGCTGTCAGTACAGCTTATGCAACTCCGGTTGGGCCACTTTACAAAGCCCTGAACGACACGTCGGGCTGTTGGTATTGGGGTGGTGATTTGGGGATGTGCGGGCATGATTCAGGCTTATATGTTGGAATGGATGCTTCAGATGTGCTTGAAAACAGAATCAGTAACACAACCTCTGATGTTTGGTCAAGCTTAGAGACCATTTCAAAATTGCCAACCTGGTACGGTGATCCAAATTTTCCATTTGATATTACATATCTTCAACCAACCAGAATGTTTTATGCTGAAGGGCCATGGGTTGAACTATATTATTACTGTATCCCTTCTAATGTGATGGATTATTATTTATCCGGCAATGGAATTTGGTATATCATTAAGGATTTGAAACCAACAGGAAAGAGTTTTGCATATTGTAATATCTATGACTACCTATCTTATCCTTCATCTGTTGTCCATGTAGGATTATTTACTTATGGAATACCTGTGAATTAACCTAATTAAAATGAGGATGTCCGAAATATCTCCATGAAATGTGAGGCTTCTCGGGCATACTCATTTCTTTTCATAACTCATAAATTAATATAACAATGAAAAAATATTTTTCTCTAATTGCATTAATGTGTTGTATATATTCCGTGCTGAGTGCACAGGAGAGTTTTGTTGTAAAAGCATCCGGGCCAAATGAGCTTAATTTACCTGTGGACATGGTGATAACACCTGATGACAATATCTTTTTTCTTTTTTCATCCATGCCTACTAATTCTTCAACTGTTTATACAAACAAAATAGTCGAACTAAATCCATCAGGAGAAATCGTAAATACTTTCACGTATGCAGATACTGCCCATGATTATGTTCGGTATTATTATAGTCTTTTGGAAGATGATACGCTCTACGTTTTTGGCTTTGGCTATCGACCAATCGGGCAAAACACCCTCCAAATTTTTCTCCTGACACAAACATTCGATTTACAGCTAAACCTGATAATTACAAATCGTGTATATTTGGAACAGCTATACCCTAATTCTGCTTTAAATGGACGAATAAAATATATTGACGGAAATTTCCACTGCATCAGTTGTTTCAGTGGTAGCAATATAGGTTTCAGGGCCTTTCATGCAGAAGTTTCAAAACAAGGCGAAATCATCAATTTTAATATAGCAGGGGAAATTGGCAAAACACTTGTTCCAACCGATTTCATCAGGGATTCTTGTGGAGGCTTCCAGGTATATTCAGGTTCAGCAGGCTATGTTGCCCCCTATATCATGAGTGGCCTTTTAACCAAACATAACAAGGATTTTCAAATCGAAAGTTTTTCACCACTGCCATCCAATTTCTACAACTTTTATACTCGTGAAGCAGCGAACGATTCCATTTTCTACCTGGCAGGCGAATGGTTCGATTTAAATTCGGCAATTTTTTGGCGGGCAGGTTTACTTAAAATGGAAAACGACACTACAGTACTTGATGAATTTCTTTATACAACCTACCCCGATTCTGCAACTTGCCCGGCCTACTTCAATTCAATTGAAATACTTCCCGACGGAAACATTATTTTTTGTTTTACCAGTAATGTATTGAACAATTTTTATCCACAAGACCAGGCTGCACAAATTAACCTCATGAAACTTACACCTGACCTGGAAGTTATTTGGCACCGCTACATTGGTGAGCCCGATACTAAATATGATGCTTACACAATGCGCACAACTGATTTAGATGAGATTGTAATTCTTGGCGCCTACAGCCACGCTCCGCCTGGTAATACCTTTGAAATGCAGGCACTGTTTATCAAAACCAATAGCGAAGGTATCATCACCGGAACAAACGATGGACCATCCGGTGTTCGCTCCACCGAAGCTATTGTGTATCCCAATCCGGCCAGGGACTTTGTACAGATCGAATTTAGCATGGCCTACACCCAGGCCACATTCAGCTTGCTGGACATAAGCGGTAAAACGGTTTTTGAAAAACAACTCACTACCAACAAACAAAGCCTCGATGTTTCGGGCATCCCGGCAGGCAGCTATATTTACAGGATTTTCAATAACAATGGCCTTAACGAAAAGGGGAAACTTTTGGTGGAATGATGCTGGCATTTATAGAGAACCAACATCTTACATCTTACATCGGACTTCTTATATCAGATTTCTGATGTTTGAATTTTGATGTGTGATATTGGATATTCTCCAAAGGAAGCCTTAGGATAATCAAGTCACACCGTGAATACCGACGGGCAGTTGTGCTATACTTAAAAAACCTGCTTTTCTCTTAGAAAGAATTCACGGTGTGACTTGTGTTCCTGCTTTCAGTCATCCGATGAATTACTCCTGGAAGTAGTACCAGTACTACTCGCATAATGTCATTTGCTTAAACATTATTCATCGGATGACTTTCCCGGATTACCAGATTTGAGTCACACCGTGAATACTGCATGACAGCAGTACTTTACTTTTAGCGAAAAACGCTTTGTCCAAGAACAATTCACGGTGTGACTGCGACTACCTCATCCTGCCGAGCTTTGCTCGAGCATGCTCGAGGCTTTGCCTCGGCACCAACCCTTCTCCTCAAGGAGAAGGGAGATCCATCGCACAAGCCGACGGGTTGCATTAACGAAACAATGGAACAGAATAATTCATTCTGGTAACCTGCTGGCATGTGTGGCGGAATCCCCCCCATTTAGGGGGAGTTAGAGGGGGTCGGTGATGGAGAAGGGAGCTCCATCGCACATGCCGGCGGGTTGCATTAACGAAACAATGGAACAGAATAATTCATTTTGGTAACCCGCTGGCTTGTGTGGCGGAATCCTCCCCATTTAGGGGGAGTTAGAGGGGGTCGGTGATGGAGAAGGGAGCTCCATCGCACATGCCGGCGGGTTGCATTAACGAAACAATGGAACAGAATAATTCATTCTGGTAACCTGCTGGCATGTGTGGCGGAATCCTCCCCATTTAGGGGGAGCCAGCCTTGCTGGCCAGGCAGGTTAGAGGGGGTCGGTGATGGAGAAGGGAGCTCCGCCGCACAAGCCGACGGGTTGCATTAACGAAACTTCCTAATCGGAATAGAATATTTCATTTTGGTAACCCGCTGGCTTGTGTGGCGGAATCCTCCCCGCCAGCCAGTGTAATGCCATTAACTTTAGCAAAAATAGAGCATATTTTCAAGACACCTGATTCCATTCCATTAAATTCAGTTCGTTGTTTTAAAGAATTATTGTGGCAGGATGATAAACTTTGTTTTAACAATTCTTTTGCAATTTATCAGTTTCATAGTCAATTTTAATTTAATTTACCTAAACAACACATAAACAATGCTTTGGGCTATTTTGCGGATGCCGAGAATCAGGCAATACATTCCCATTTAACTCAATTCTTCAAGTTGTTACTCATAAATATACGAAATTATTTAATTCATACCTCTAATAACCAATACTTTATATGATTATTTATTAAGTTAATGGCATTACCGGCCAGGCGGGGGACTAAGGGGTTGTGTGGGCTTTATGGACACGCATTAATTAGAGTTCGTCTTTTTAGTCAGGTTTCCCGCAGATTTCGATGATTTGCGCAGAAAAAAATCAGCGCAAATCAGCGAAATCTGCGGGAGATTCTTTAGCCTCGGATAGAAATAGTTGACTTTATGGACACGCACTAATTAGACCATAGCTTGTTTTCCTGGACTAAGAAAAAAGAGGTTTACTTACTTTATTAATTAAATTCCTGTTGTATTAAGATTACCGAGACTTATGGTAAAAACTTTGGTTTGATCAGGGTCATCATCGTTAATCAATCTCAGGGCAACCTGCAAATGAAGCAGATAAATATTAAGCTCGGTTGACTTTGACTGAATAATCCCGATTTTTAAAATATCAGAATTGATGATGCCATACGTTCTTTTTTCGATAATCCCAAAAATCTCATCGGGGTAATCGTCAAGAATTGTGCAGTCGTATCCATCCAAAAATTCTTCAATATTCGAAATCTCCGACATAGTAATCACCTGCAGATTTTCAATTCCACCTAAATGTACCAAAAACCATTTGTTCACATTTTGGTCAAACAGGCATCGGTTTAAGTTGTCGCGTTGAAGAATACGGGCATTGTTTATAATGGCTCTTCCAAAATAATTATTTCCAAATTTATAAATGTTATCGTAGGTAATGGCGTACCTAATATTGATACTGCCTATGATGCGCCGCAATTTGGGATAAAAATGGAAGGCGTTGTAAACCCTGAGTACTATGGCGAAATTTATGGCAAAGAGCAATGAATGTAAAGGAGTATCGAAAATAAAAAATCCCCCATCGCCGGTACTGATAAAATGATCGCGGATACGCTGCGGATCATATTTCTGGAAAATATACCTGTGATTTACGAAGCATTGATCGATGGCAGTTTCCATAAACCTGTTGAAAAGGAAGGGGATAAGAGATTGCTCCAAAACACCATAACCGGTGCTGTACTGGTAAATATCGATGCCAAGCACCGATTTGTTGGGGATATTCTCGTAATCAACATAAGTGCTCAATTCATCAAAAAGATCATCATCGCTCGGGATAATGTTGGTTTTTCTAAAAATTACCCGGTGATCCTTTTCCAGTAGGAATTTATTTATTTCATCGAAGCTCAGTTCTTTGATTGGTTGACTCATTTTTATAAAATTATTTTCTCAAAAAAAATTCGCACAAATTTACTTTTTTTTAAAGGATGGCTCAGGCAAATACTTTTCCTTTTCAAACAAGGAATTCACTAATTCCGGGGCTTCCCTTTTTTCCTGAATTTATATGGTTTGCGGTTTCTATTGCCTACAGACCTGCTTTTTTCTTCATACGAAGGACTATCGCCCAATTCTTTAGGCAGGGCAATTTTGCGTACTTCGCTGCCAATAAATTTTTCGATTCGTTTAAAACTCCTGATTTCTTTTTGATTGATAAAAGTAAGTGCAACCCCGGTTTTTTCTGCCCTGGCTGTTCTGCCCACCCTATGCACATAATCTTCGGCATCGTGGGGCACGTTGTAATTTACCACAAGGCTGATATTATCGATATCGATGCCCCTCGAAACGATATCAGTGGCAACAAGAATTTGAGTCTTTCGATTTTTAAAGTCCTGCAACACGTTGCCACGCTCATTTTGATCTAAATCGGAATGGATGGCTTTTACGTTGAATTTCATTCTTTTAAGATCAAGCTCCAATTCCTTAACACTGCTTTTTGTAGCAGAGAAAATCAAAACCGATTTAAGGTCTTCTTTCCCTTTGATAAGTGTTTTTATAAGATTATTCTTCTGGTTATCATAAACGAGATATGCTCCCTGCAAAACGTTTTCGGCAGGTTTCGACACCGCAAGATTAATCTCTAAGGGCTTATTCATAATTTTCCTGGCCAGCTTCCGGATTTCCCCGGGCATTGTGGCCGAAAACATCAGGGTTTGTCTTTCAACGGGAAGGAAACTAATGATGCGCATAATATCGCCAAGAAAACCCATGTCGAGCATCCTGTCGGCTTCATCCAAAATCAAGGTTTCCAGTTTATCGAGTTTTACATAACCCATGTTAAGATGGGACATCAGCCGCCCCGGGGTGGCAACTATTACATCTGCACCCTCTCTTAAAGCTTTTCGCTCCGTTTCGAAAGCTGCACCTGAACCCCCGCCATAAACTGCTATGGAACTTACGGCAGCAAAATAGGAGAACCCCTCCAACTGTTGATCTATCTGGATGGCAAGTTCGCGGGTTGGCGAAATAATAAGCGCACCAATTTTGTTATGGCTTCCACCCTTCGATACCACATTGTTAATCAGTGGCAGCACATAAGCGGCTGTTTTCCCGGTACCTGTCTGGGCACAAGCTATCAAGTCTTTTTTATCCATTATTGTAGGGATGGCCTGCTCCTGAACCGGTGTCGGTTTTTCGTATCCAATGGCATCAATGCCATCCATTACTTCATTGTGAAAGTGAAAATCTATAAAGTTCAATATTTTATTTTTTTATATGAATACCGGAAAATTGTAAGTTGTCGTTGCGGATTAAGTGTAATTAACTGTCTTAATATGAACGGATGATTGTGAGAGAACCCGGCGGCGGCATTGCACTGTTTCTGCAATGTAATTTACAGAGTATTGTCGGGCATATTTCATTCTGTAATAATTTCAATATTTCTTTTACTACACACATCAAAAAAATCAGATGGATTGAAGCTAATTAAGTAATCGATTTTTAAATTAGTATCATCCAACATTAAACGTAATATCATATCAACCAAACTATATGGTTTTTTAAGTCGTATTGATGATTCAAAAGTTAATTCAAGTGCTTTATCTTTATATTCATTATCATTTACTAATGATACATTTGGTTGATTAATTAGTTTTTCAAAGGATTTAATACCTATTTGGTTTTTAGAAAATCGGGTATTTATTGTTTCATAAATCGTTGGGAATGGAATAAGAATTTGAGCAAGTGTTAGATAATCAATTAATTCATTTGCTTGTTTGAAATAATTATCTCGTGAATCATACAGTCCAAACCAAAAGCCGGTATCAACAAGTATATTCTTCATATTTAGGTATCCAAATTATCTTCGTCAGAAGGGCCATACCCTTTCCAAGGAGAGGCTTTCCTATTTCCAATGATAAATCTACCAGCCATCATGTCTTTACCATCTTTGAGGTATTTGAACATTAAGTAAACTCTATCGCTATTTTTTATTTCAATATTTTCCTTTAAAACTTCAGTTAATTCTTTAGCTAAATCATCTTTGTAATTAAACTGAAAATATGCAACACTATTTCCACATTCTTTTGCCTCATTGGCATCAAGAAATTTATATAATCCTGAATAATCTCCTTTTACTCCTAAATCATAGGATAACCAAACTGCTTGTTTCTTCATTATTGCTTTTTTTAGCGTTCAAAAATAATATTAATAAAATATCATACATTCTATGCTTTGCTCAATTTATTTAACACACAATGATAAACATAAAGCATAGAAGTTAGTTTACAAAAATTACAATCCGCACTGCCATTCTTGTCTTAAGCCTGCGTTTTGCGGTGCTTCAATTGCAAAATTCAGGTCTTGCAACAAACTATTTTTATCTCTGTTTAAAATTCCTTTTAAAACCAAATAATTTGAAGCATGATCGCTTCTAAAAACTGTTTCCCTCAAATCCAGGCTTTCAATTAGCATTCTTTGCTCCATCAATAAATCCAAAATATTCATTGCTGAAAAATCGCCCCTGAATCTTGATTTAAAGTGATCGATACCATAAGGAAAACTTAAAACCAGGGTTGAAAGAAATTCAGGTTGTATGGCATTAATAACTTTAGCAGAGTTTTCGGCATGTTGCTTCGAATAATTTTTCCCACCCAGACCATTTATAATCATCACAGATAATTTCAAACCGGATTCACGCGCTTTTGTTAATGATTCGATAGTTGAGGAACTTGTTTCTCCTTTATTAATCATTCTTAGCAAGTCATCATCCCCGCTTTCGATGCCGATGTACAATAATTTCAATCCGGCTTCCCTAAGTTTTTTAATATCTTCAATGCACTTATTATTAAAATCTTTGGCGATGGCATAGGCCGAAATCCTGGTCAATTTTGGGAAAGTCCTATTCAAATAATTTATAATGACCAATAATTTATCAACAGGCAAACATAAGGCATTCCCATCAGCCAAAAAGATTTTTCTTGTTTCAGGATAATATTTCGCGGCCAGGTCAATTTCAGCCAGCACATCCTCAACAGGTTTTATACTGAATTTTTTAGATGTGTACATTTCGCAAAAGGCGCACCTGTTCCACGAGCAGCCAATACTAATTTGGAATATTAATGAGCGGGCTTCGCTTGGCGGCCTGAAAACGGGTTCAATGTAATTAATCGGACTATAAAACATAAGGTATGCTGATAATTTCACAAAATAAACAAATCTTTTGCTTTGAAGGATGGATTATATTTGCATCAAAATTTAATAATTATGAAACACATATCATTTTTTCTATTGGCAGTGGTGATTTCTGTTATCTCACACGCCCAGCTAAATCTTACAATTTATGAAATACAAGGACAACAACCGGCATCCCCCTACGATGGACAAGCGGTAACAACAAGCGGCATTGTAACCGGGGTGTTTGGATCAGGCTATTTTATTCAGGACGGGCAGGGCGAATGGAACGGCGTATATGCATACGGCAGCAGCAATGTTGCTTTGGGCGATGAAATTACAATTACAGGTACTGTTGTGGAATACTTTGAACTAACCGAAATAAACAACATTACCGATTTACAGATTATCTCTTCAGGGAATGATATTCCAGAACCAGAAATAATAGAAACCTGGGATGTGAATGATGAATCGTGGGAAAGCGTTTTGGTGAAAATTGAAGAAGCCATCTGTACAAATACCAATCTTGGATATGGAGAATGGGAACTCAACGATGGGTCGGGACCGTGCAGGGTAGATGACCTGGGAATTGTTTTCACACCCGATCAGGGTATCAGTTACGCTGTAACAGGCCCATTGTTTTTCTCGTTCGATGACTACAAAATTGAACCCCGCGATGAAAACGACATTCAAATTCTTGAAACAATTTATTTCTTAACAGAACCTGAACAATTAAATCTTAGCCAAACGGGCTTCACACTCCACTGGGAAACAAACACTGAGTCCACTACAGAATTATTCTATGGTATCACACCAGATTTTGAACTCGGACATCTTTCAGTACCGGGTAACCAGACAATGCATGAAATTGAACTGAGCGGCCTCACAGCCGGGTCGGTATATTATGTGCGGCCATTTTCGGTGGCCACACCCGACACTACACCATTTTATAAAAGCGCTTATGCTACAGTTTCTAATTCTTCGGGCAAAATCAAATTAATCTTCAATCACGATGTGGACGAAACCGTGGCTTTTGGTGAGATTGCAAGCTGGACACCACACATCACCGATTCAGTGATCTCCATGATCAACATGGCACAGCAAACCCTCGACATCACAATGTATGAGCAAGAGTCGGATGAGATAGTGGCTGCCATCAATGCAGCCAACGACCGTGGAGTTCAGGTAAGGTACATCACCGATGATATTGGAAACAATCCTGCTTTGGAAAATCTGAACGCTGACATACCTGTACTCTATGGAAATACAGAAGCCATCATGCACAACAAATTCATTATTATGGATGCAGCAAGCGAAACTGATTGTTGGGTAATGACCGGATCGTTGAATCACACCATTAACAATTTGGGATGGGATTTTAATAACTTAATCTGTGTGCAGGATCAATCGCTGGCCATAGCATTCACCATGGAGTTTGAAGAAATGTGGGGGTCTGATGGAAGTATGTATAATGAGACCAATGCCCGGTTTGGCACAAATAAAACAGACAACACACCCCATAAATTCTTGATTGACGGAATACCCGTAGAGCTCTACTTTTCACCCTCCGATGGAACAACTTCCAAAATTGCGGCTGTGATTGATGGCGCTTCCGAAGTATTAGAATTTGGAGTGATGGTTTTTACTGAAAATGTACTTGGAGATGCTGTTTTAGATGCGTATCAACGCGGCGTTTCAACTACCGGAATTATCGATTATGTGGAATATTCCGGAAGCGAATATGATTACCTGAAAAGCAATGGTGTGAATGTTAGGGATTATGTAAACCCTGACGGCACCTCCTGGCCTGACGGACCGGTTTTTCACCATAAATATCTGATTACTGATTTTAATCCAGGCTCAACTAATGCGATGTTGGTCACGGGTTCCCACAACTGGTCAGCTTCGGCTGAATCGATTAACGATGAAAATACTTTAATCATCCACGACCTTAATCTTGCCAATCAATTTCACCAGGAATTTACGAAACGTTTCAACGATCAGCTAACACCCGTTACCATGGATGATGACACTTTAACCCCGGTAAATACGGCTGTTGACATAGCATATTTAGAAAATGATTTCATCCCTGAGGATGTATCTGTAGTCAAGATCATAATTGACGGGCCATATCATGGCAACATTGACTGGAATGGAGAATTTTTAAATTACCAGCCGGAAGATAATTACATTGGATATGACAGCCTGCGATACACACTGAGCAACTCCACAAATGCACAGCTCGAAGATAGTGCCTGGGTCAGGATTAAAGTGGGAAATGTTGGTATTAATGAAATTAATGCATCAATATTTGATTTTTGGATTACGCAAACTGACCGTTCAGGAATTATAAACATTCACACCAATATCGCTGTCCATCAGAATTTAAATATTACCATTTTTGACCAGTTAGGTAGAGTCATTGAGAATTTCAAGAAGAATACAAATTCTAACGAAAAGACTTTTGAAATCGACCTTTCAGGTAAACCAACCGGTGTGTATTTTGTAAAACTGACTACGAAAGATTACAGAAAAACAAGAAAAATTTTCATCGCAAATTAAGCCTCAAAGGGGTGATCTTTTTCAAAATCAGGGCGGTAATTTTCATAACTTTCCAATTCCTGGATATAACCGTTGCGAAATCCCAAACGGTGGAATTCGTCAACTACTTTAAAATATTCCTCATTCAGCAAAGATCTGTTTAAGGGAGGTAAATCAATCGCCAAAAATGCAGGATGATATTGCGACATGAGCGAAATATGAACGGAAGTTGAAATTTCGTTGGCAATAAACCGCAACACATTAAGGCTGTTTTCGATGTAGCCAGGCAAAACAAGATGTCTGATCAGGATTCCGTGTTCGGCTAAATTTTCACCATTTGTTATTAACGAACTGCCCTTTTGCCTATACATCTCTTTGAGCGCAGCTTTTGCTGCTTCAGGGTAATCAGGCACATCCGAAAAATCCTTTCCCAAATTAGGATCACAATACTTAAAATCGGGCAGATAAACATCCACCAAAGGTTCGATTTCTTTTAATATTTCAACATTATCGTAGGCATTGGTATTATATACTATGGTTGGATAATAGCCCAAATCGCGGAGGGCATAAATAATAATCTTCATTTGAGGCACAAAGTGAGACGGTGAAACAAAGCTAAGTCCCTTGCATCCGGAATCAAGACATCTGATAATTTTTTCCAGCACATCTTTTAGTTCCCATCGCCTGGCAGCATCATATTCACTGTTATCGCTAATTTGATGATTCTGGCAATAAATACATTGTAAATTACAGTGCCCGAAAAAAACATTACAAATTCCCTGCTCACCGCTAATGGGAGGTTCCTCACCATGATGAACGCAAATGGAAGAAATAAAAAGTGAAGTATCACTTTTACAATACCCCAACTTTTCCGAAAACCGGTTTGCACCACATTTTCGTGGGCAAATAGTGCATTTCCTCAAAGGCTCCAAAAGATAATTATAATCATTTGGGTTTAATGAAGCTAATTTATTAATCCTATCTTTGACCATATCAAAATATCGGATGCAAAAATACCGTAAGATCGTAAGATAATGCGTAAATTTTCTTTTCATCTATTAGATTTTTCATGGACAAATCCTACATTTTTTTTCTGCCGTTGTTGTTCAATTTATTAAGTCCAAGCCTAAGTGGTCAGGAAAATGGATGGAAGTTTATTAAAAACAACGATGGGATTGAGGTTTATTCCCGAAAATTTGATGATTCACCGTTAAAAGAAATCAAAGTGCAGAAAATTATGGAAACAACTTTATCATCTTTAATAGCTTTGATGAAGGATGTTGAGAATCATCAAAACTGGACCTATGCCAATAAAAAAGCAAGAATACTTGAAAAACACTCTGAATTTTCATGGATTTTCTACGGTTATTCCATAGCTCCCTGGCCTGTTCAGGACAGGGATATGGTAATACAATCTACACTCAAACAGGATTCCGTAACAAAAGTTATAAAAAATGAAGGCGAATGCATTCCTGACTTTATCCCGGAAAATGAAGGTGTCGTACGTGTTCCGGCCTGTCATTCATTATGGACTTTAAAACCTCTTGGTGATGGCAAAGTGCTTGTTAGCCTTGAGATACAAATCAATTTAGGTGGAAGCATTCCCAACTGGTTAATCAACCTGGTTAGTTCAAAAGGACCGTATCTCACGATTAAAAACATGGAAGAGGCAGTAAAAAAAGCACCTTATAAGGATACAGTTTTGGATTATATTAAAAATTAGATAAAAAGCTTTTCCACTAAATTTGTAGTTGAAGCTCCATAAATAGTTGCCCGATGAATATCTCCATCTTTCAAAACATCCTTTTTATATCGCACTTTCTATTCAAATCCTATCCATTAAATGGCTGAATGTTAAACAGAAACTCTTTTATTTTAAAATAATTTATCTATTTTTGCACCCCATTTTACAAATGTTGGTTTTATCGCCTAAAAATCACACACTTGTAAAAAATAATGTTATTGTTAAACCGGATGGCAAGGCGACATCCCAAACGATTTTTATTAATGTCGAACGAAAACGAAAAATTAAATCAGGAATCCCTTGAGGACAAGCCTGAAATTAAGGAAGAAAAACAGGAAGAACCAACAACTGCTGAGACTGTTGAAGAAAAAGCGGAAGTAGTAGCCGAAGAAACTGTTAGCGAAGTTGCTCCGGAAAAAGAGGTTATAGAAGAAGCTGTTGCAGAAATTACCGAAACTGAAGAACCTGTTGCGGAAATTACCGAAACTGAAGAACCTGTTGCTGATGAAGTAACTGAAGCACCTGTTGCTGATGAAGTAACTGAAGCACCTGTTGCTGATGAAGTAACTGAAGCACCTATTGCTGATGAAGTAACTGAAGCACCTGTTGCTGAGGAAGTAAGTACAGAGCCTGTTGCTGAGAATTTAGTTGAAGAACCTGTTGAAGCCGCAAAGGAACCTGAAGTAAAAGTAGAAACACCGATTGAAGAAGTTCCAAGTGAAGAACCTGTTGTCAGACAACCCGAACCAGTAGTTCCCGGAGATTTTGACTGGGATGCAGTTGGCAAAAAAGAGGATTCATACTCTGCCATTGAGCGAAACAAACTGGAAGAACTTTATAACCAAACATTTAATTCGGTTGCTGAACACGAAGTTGTTACCGGAACAATTGCTGCCTTAAACGATCGCGAAGCTGTTGTAAACATCAATTTTAAATCCGATGGTGTAATTCCAAAGGCCGAATTGAGATACAACCCTGATTTTAAAGTTGGCGATGAAATTGAAGTATATGTTGAAAGCCAGGAAGACAATACCGGGCAGTTGATTTTATCTCATAAAAAAGCCAGAATTCTCAAATCATGGGAACGCGTTAACCTTGCTTTTGAAAATGATGAAATCATTAATGGTTACGTTAAGAGCAGAACAAAAGGTGGATTAATCGTTGATGTTTTTGGAATTGAGGCTTTCCTACCCGGATCACAAATCGATGTGAAACCAATCCGCGATTACGATATTTATGTTGATAAAGTAATGGAATTTAAGGTTGTGAAAATCAACCATGAATATAAAAATGTTGTTGTTTCGCACAAAGCCCTTATCGAGCGCGAACTTGAGCAGCAAAAAGCCGAGATTATTGCCAAACTCGAAAAAGGCCAGGTACTTGAAGGTACAGTTAAAAACATCACATCTTATGGTGTATTTGTTGACCTTGGTGGTGTTGATGGTCTTGTACATATCACCGACCTTTCATGGGGACGTATCAATCACCCGGAAGAAATTGTTGAACTCGATCAGAAAATCAAAGTTGTTATTCTTGATTTTGACGACAATAAAAAACGTATTGCACTTGGTCTTAAACAACTTACACCTCATCCATGGGATGCTCTTGATCAAAACCTCAAGGTTGGTGATAAAGTTAAAGGAAGAGTTGTGGTTATTGCCGATTATGGCGCATTCATCGAGATTGCAGCCGGAGTTGAAGGTCTGATCCACGTTTCTGAAATGTCATGGTCGCAGCACCTGCGTACTGCCCAGGACTTCCTGAAAGTTAGTGATGAAATCGAAGCCGTTGTTCTCACCCTTGATCGCGAAGAACGCAAAATGTCATTAGGCATGAAGCAACTTATTCCTGATCCATGGGAAAATATCAAAGGCAGGTATCCTGTAAGCTCGAAGCACTCAGCTACCGTTCGTAACTTTACCAACTTCGGTATTTTTGTTGAGCTCGAAGAAGGCGTTGATGGTTTGATCCATATCTCCGACCTTTCATGGTCGAAGAAAATCAAGCATCCTGCAGAATTTACAAAGATCAACGACCCGATTGATGTAATTGTACTTGACGTAGATGAAGAAAATCGTCGTTTGAGCCTTGGCCACAAACAACTCGAAGAAAATCCATGGGATGTTTTCGAAACCGTATTTACCGTGGGTTCAATTCACAAAGGAACAATAGCCACTGCCAGCGATAAAGGCATGGTTGTAACTTTGCCTTACGGTGTTGAAGGATTTGCCCCAACCCGCCACCTCCAGAAAGAAAATGGCGCTATGGCAAAAGTTGATGAAACCCTCGACTTCAAAGTGATAGAATTTTCTAAAGATAATAAAAAGATCATCCTTTCACATACCAGGGTTTATCAGGATGTACAATATGCCGAAAAAGTCAAGGAAGATAAAGACAGGAAAGATCAGGCACAATCAGCCTCTCAAGCTGTTAAAAAAATCAAGGACAACCTTGAAAAAACAACACTTGGTGATATAGGCGGACTGGCTCAGTTAAAAAATGAAATGGAAGCTGAAGCACGTGAGAAATTAGAATCTTACGCCAAAAAGCAGGAAGAAAAGCAAGAAGAAAAGCAGAAAGCTGAAGATAAAAAAGAAGCTGCTAAAGAAAAGAAAGCCGCTGCTAAAAAAGTTGTAAAAGCTGAAGCCGAAGCTCCTGTTGAAGAAGATAAGAAAACTAAAGCTGGGAAAAAAACTGAAGAAAAGGCTGACGTTGAAGCTCCTGCAAAGGAAGATAAGGAAGAAGCTGAATCTAAAAAAGAAGAAGTAAAGGCTGACGTTGAAGCTCCTGCTAAAGAAGATAAGAAAGCTGAAATAGAAACTCCTGAGAAAGAAGAAGCAAAGGCTGAGACAAAAGCCCCTGCCAAAAAGGAGAAAAAAGAGGAAGCTGTAAAAGAAGAGGCAGAAGTTCCAACAGAAACTCCAAAAGAAGAAGCTGTAGAGGAAAAAGACATGGCAGTTGAGGAGAAGGCAAAAGCAGAAAAAGAAGAACCAGTTGCTAAAGTGGAGAAGGAAGAAACGAAAGAAGACGAAAAGGATTCGGACAAAAAAGAGAAAAAAGCAGAGTAATCGCTGATCTCTTTTAAATATCAATTACAAGGCTGTTTTGCTATAGGGCAAAACAGCCTTTTTCTTTTATAAATTATTGCAAAAACTATCTTTGTACGAATAAGAATATCCAAATGGCATTTTTAATATCAGTTTTAGGCAGCAGCGCAGCCACTCCAACATCCAGCCGCAACCCATCGGCAGTAGTCATAAACATGGATTACACGTATTTTCTTATGGATTGTGGAGAAGGTACCCAGGTTCAGATTCGAAAATCAAAAATTAAACTTCAAAAAATCAGGTACATTTTTATAAGCCACTTACATGGCGATCATTTTTTTGGACTGATTGGACTTATTTCCACATTTCACCTGCTGGGGCGCAAGGATGAACTTGATATTTATGGCCCCGATGGTCTGGAAAAAGTCATCAAAATACAACTCGAAGCCTCACAGACAATCCTAAATTATCCTCTCCATTTTCACATTACAAACCCAAATAAAGCAGAAGTGATTTATGAAACTGACGAACATTTTGTAAAATCCTTCCCGCTCGATCACAGGATTGCAACCACAGGATTTCTATTTGCTGAAAAGCTAAAACCAAGAAAAATTAAAAAGTCTTTCCTGTTTTACGATGTGGAAGTTTCTGTTGAGGATATTCTTAAAATAAAAGATGGAGCCGACTTCGTTTCAAATACAGGGAAAGTTTATAAGAATTCTGAGATTACCGAAGACCCACCCATCCCCATCTCATTTGCCTACTGCTCCGACACAAAATATTTTGAGCCTGTTATTGAACACATTAAAGGCTGTGATGTACTGTATCATGAAGCTACATTTATGGAGGATCTGCGGGTGATAGCTGATGAAAAGTTTCATTCAACAGCACACGGCGCTGCTAATATTGCTAAAAAAGCTGGTGTGGGGAGATTGATTCTGGGGCATTTTTCTGCAAGATACCGGGAACTGGATAAATTACTTGCCGAAGCAAAAGAAGTTTTTCCATCAGCAGAACTTGCAGCCGATGGGGTAATCATCGACCTTAGTGCAAACGAAAAAACCCGGTGACTAATCCGGGTTTAAACACAAACATTATGAAAAACAAAAATTAAACTCTCTTTTCTTTGATACGTGCTTTTTTACCACGCAATCCTCTAAGATAGAAAATCCTGGCTCTGCGAACAACGCCGCGCTTGTTAACAACAACACTGTCGATAAACGGCGAAGATACCGGGAAAATCCTCTCAACACCAATGTTGTTCGAAATTTTCCGTACAGTAAACGTTGCAGGTGGGCCATGACCTTTGCGCTGAAGCACTACGCCATTAAACTTTTGCAAACGTTCTTTCGTACCTTCCTTAATTTTATAGGTAATGGTAATGGTATCACCGGCTTTAAAATCCGGCATTTCTGCTATCGGTACCTGGCTTTCTACCAAAGATATTAAATCTTTCTTGCTCATTGTTTTAGCTTTTAAATTCTGAAAAAGGAGTGCAAAAGTACACAATTATTTCATTTTTCAAATCTATCCTTACTATTTTTTATTAAAATTGTTAACAATCCAGGATAAATTAGTGTTCGTCCATAAAGTCAACTCAATTCTTCAAGTTGTTATTCATTTAGATAGAAAGAAGATAATTTTAGTTTACCATGCTGGTTTGTAAGCAAGAGAGGTCTTTTGACGAGAACCCTTCTTGCGTTTATCCCGAGAAAAATTTCTACCTGGTTTTATAGGTTCCGTATTTATTTTGAATGATTCCCATATTGATTTAATGATCGAATCAACCTGTGCATCCACAGTGATGTGGTTCAAAGTATCACACATAAAACTCACCCTTACCGGGCAAATATTTTGTACAATTCGACGAACAGGTGATACTTGATTTTTTGTCGTGCTTTGCAAAATGCAGCGTCCGACATGCCTGCCCCGTTTTTTTCGGGGCCGCACCTTTGGTGATTCTTATGAATATCCGATGCTACAAATCCTATTGTTCAATAATGGAAATTGCACTTTCGGGGATGTAAACAAAAATTTCATCACCAATTTGAATATTCAACGAGTTATGGATTTTGGCAATTGAAATAATACTCAAATCCAGCCCGGTGTCAACCACCATTTCCAATCCCCTTACCGAGTTGAAAATATCCTTTACGGTGGCAGCAAATACATTTTCGTTTATTATAGTCAGGGCTTCACTCAAAGTGAAACCCTGACTTTTCCCCGCTTGTGTTTGAGGGTTAGTCAGGGCTTCACTCAAAGTGAAACCCTGACTTGCTGCTTATGAACTCTGACAGTCCCGCACGTGCGCATAGCCGTCAGGCTAAAAATCGTAAATAATTGTCAGTCAAATACATAGGCGACCCCTTGCGGAGCCTGTTGTATAAAGTCCGTTCCCTCATATATATTTTTTTATAGGCTGCAACCAGCCCATGAACTTTGATATAAAAGTACGGTAAAATGCTGAATATTAGCTTATTAAAATTTGTTAAATTTGACATAATTGCTTAATTATTTTCATTGATGATAACTTACCCTTTCGTTCTTCCAGCAAGCAGTTTTCAAAGACGTTTACAATGAATTTTTCCAGTACCTCCACCTTTTGTTTCATTGTTTTTTTGTTATGACTTGTGATGCGCCAACAAAGCCTGCGAAAACTCTTCATCATTTTATTGATAATGATTGTTTTGCCTAAAGTATAGGTGCTACTGGTTAGTTTCCAATACACATCCCATCCAAGAAGTGCCCATATTAGTTTGCCATAAAGATAGCATTCAAACCTGTAGCGTTTCACCTTCTTGATTTTATTAATTTGAGCCACCGACTTGAAAACTTTGAACACTTTATGCAAAGCTTTGCATAATACCTTTTATGCGGAGTGTATCGTTATGCAAAGTATTTTAAGAAAAGTGGTGTAATCACCTGTTAATCAGCAGGCGCTTTTCATAATCACTACGCATAAAATTATTG
>Ga0307990_1001024_pt1 | contig 23931 bp, 16 predicted proteins | sample EllFjometagen129_FD_203168 | JGI IMG/M metagenome (GOLD analysis project Ga0307990, IMG submission 203168) | Marine microbial communities from Ellis Fjord, Antarctic Ocean - #129 | ecosystem: Environmental > Aquatic > Marine > Unclassified | place: Southern Ocean | collected 2014-10-08
ATCAACGCCCTCGGTTTCGGCTATTGAGATAAGCTCGGTGACGTCCTCGAGGCTTCCGTCGCAGAACCCAATGGGACGAGGATTATCGGGCTGATTGAGTTGAACCTTGAACTCGCCGCGGTCCCAGCGTGTCTGTGTAGAATTGTCGTATGGATGAATCATATGGTTGATGTGCTCCTTAACTATTCAGATAGACGAGTCCAATGAATTGCATGCATATTCATCCGGCAATCTAACACGAAAATCACCGGTTCACCCGGTGCATTTTTTTGTTATCTACAAGTTTAGATTTTTCGAATACCCATTTGTCAAGCCTGACCCCACTTCTATATCAGTCAGTTAGCTTGGTCGGACCCCAATTGAATTGACGTTACAGATTCGCATCATCGCCTTCACCCGTTCACCGGGTGCAAGGCGTGGTTGATAAATTTTGATAAGTCAACAAGTTACCCCATCTCCCCGCGGCATTTGATCCCCCTGCGAGGACCAAAACCGATTTAACGCCGTCGGCCCCCCCCTCTTCCTCCGCCTCCCATGCCTTTCCCCCTTCCCATGCTCCTGCCCTTGTTTTGCCTCTGTCCCCCGGTCGGTTCAAATGGCGTCGTCCGGGTGCGCATGGGTTCATTTGAAGACCCTTGAGCGGCGTTTAAGGCGTCCAGGGCTTTGGAAAGGAAAGTCCACAAGCTCGAAAAGAAATTGGCTTTGGGCTGAATCTCCACATTGGGTTTTGGGGCTTTCTTTATTTCCGTTTTCGCTCGCTCGGCAGAATGAAACACCTCGGTCTTTGACTGTTCACTAGGTGTTTTTTGCACTGTGGGACGAGTTTTTGGCCGAGAGGATAAAAAAGAGTTGAGTTCCTCATAGGCAATGTTGATGGTTTTCATTTTCTCTCCCGCTTTCTTCTTCAGCCTGGGATTATCGCCAACACGGTCCGGGTGCCAAATATTGACCATATCCTTATAGGCTTGGTGTACTTCTTCAATGGAAGAATCCTTCGGAAGCTCAAGGATTTCCAAACATCGCTGCATTTCCATTTTGTTATATTTCCTATCATTTATGTGGCCAGGTTATTCAAAATTACAAAATTTTTTCAAGATGACATATCATACGCCAAAACGCATCATTGTCAAAGGGATTTCAAAGTGCTCAGCAGTGCTCAGCAGGGTCAAATCTTTATCCTTGACAACCTTAACTCAACGAGGCCGCTGTCAAGAATAAAGATTTGACCCCGTTGCTCCTTTTCTCGGACAGCTTCCTAGGTGAGAGCTTCGACAACAAAAATATTTATTGTGGTAGGAAACAACATTTTACCGGTTAAAATTATAACTTTTTTGGCTGGGGTGCTTTCAGTTAATGTTAACTGTAGAAGTTTTTTGAGCTCGATTTTTTCTTTCTGCGTTGAGTTCAGTACGTACGGTGTGGAGTAATTGGGTTGTCGTGTAGGGTTTTTGCAGATAGTATCCGGCTCCGAGTCGCAGAGCTTCACGGACTCGCTTAGTTTCCGAAAAGCCGCTGATGATAATTGCTTTCTGATCGGGGTGGAGTTTGAGGATTTCGATATAAGTGTTAAGCCCGTCAAGTCCCGGTTCCATGATCATGTCAAGCAGGACCAGCTCAACCTGGTTGCTTTTTAAAAAGTCAAGGGCGGCGCTGCCGTTATGGGCGGTGTTAACCTGGTAGCCCAGTTCGGTCAGGATGGTACTGTTAATTTCCCTCTGTTCAATGGTATCATCAACAACTAGAATCTTTTCACCCCGTCCATAAGCTAAAGAAGTGAGCTTGTCTTCAGGTTTTTCGTACAACATTTCCTGCGTCGCTGGAAAATATAGAGAGAAGAGTGTACCCTCCCCGAGTCGGCTGTCGACATCGATAAAACCTCCATGATCTTTCACCGTACCCCAGACCACCGCCATACCGAGGCCGGTACCGCTGGTGCGTCCCATTTCTTTGGTCGTGTAAAAGGGTTCAAAGATTTTATCCAAGTCTTTATCGGCAATACCGCTACCCGTATCTTCAATCTTGAGCAGTACATATTCTCCCGCAGCGATCTGGTCAAAGTAGCACAACGCTTGATCAATCAAGCAGTTTTCTGTACTTATTATCAGCTGGCCTTTTTCGTCGGTCATGGCTTCGAGAGCATTGCTGACGAGATTCATGATGGTTTTTTCGAGATGGCTTTCCGACCCTGATAAGTTGTACAGGTTAGGCGCCAGAGAGATTGAATGGGTTATCTGTGGGTAATCTCTGCAGAGGTTGTGATATTCAGGGCTTTTGAGAAACTCGTTAATAATTTGATTGAGGTTGAGAACCTTTTGCTGAATCAGGCCACGTCGGCTTAAGGTAAGCAGATCTTGAACAATGGCAGCCGCCTTAAGTCCTGAAGTTTTGATGGTGGTCAACGGTTTTCGCAAGCTGCTGTCCGGGGGCAGCTTGCGGAGCAGGAGATCGGGATAGGCGGTCAACGCTGAAAGGATATTATTGAGGTCGTGGGCGACACCACCGGCCAGGGTTCCCAAAGCTTCCATTTTGTGGGCTCTTTCCAGGCTGGATTGTAACTCACGGTTATCAGCTTCTGCCTGGCGGCGGTTGTCAACCTCCTTTTGCAGTCTGAGGTTGCTATCCAGTAAAGCGCTGGTTCTCTCGTTGACTTTTTCTTCAAGGGCCAGATAGTAGTTATCCAGTTTTATTTCCAGGCGGTTAAAATTTTCTCCGATCAGCGAAATTTCATCGTTGCCGGAGAGGTGTAAGGGGCCGATTTCCCGGAACTTTTCTCCTTTAGTTGCCTTTGAAAAATGCTGTGCAATCAAATGCAGGCGGTGCGTGACCAGGAAGTGGAGAATCAGGCCTGTCGCCAGGCTGAAAAAAGCAAAGGCCAAACCGAAGATAATGAAGTTGCCGATCGTTGCGGGCAGCAACTGAGGGTGAATCCGGTTCATCGGAACCGCTACCATGTTCAGGGCTATAACTTCTCCCAAAGGTAAATGGAAACCCCCTTTATCTCCGTATTTTTCAATAATGTAAGATGGTGCAGCAGTCGGGTCTCCATGACAGACGAGGCAGCTTTCTTTGGCTCTCTGGGCCGTAAATGAAGCCAGGTAATCATGACCTTGCATGGTCAGTTCGCCGGACCAGGATTTCAGAGTTTCGTCTTGGCGGAAATGTTCGATGATTGCGAGTTCCTCGGTCTCGGCCAGATTGACCGGGTTACGCGGGTTGGCAGCGGAAAATTTTATGATATAATCGGGAAACTCCTCTCGTACCTGATTAAAAATGGATCTGGCGATAAATGAGGTTGACATGGTTCTCGGGTTGAAGTAGCCCTCTTCATGCGAGTCCCTTATTGCCGGTCGAATATTGGTAGCCACGTAGCTACGGATAGCGACCCCGAAACTTAATGCCAGAGAGGTTTGCTGCTCGGCCATTTGGAGCAACTGTTTGCGGGTTTGGTAGTAAGTCTGAACAAAAATAATGCTACCGAGCAGAAGGGCGATGCTGCCCAAGCTTAAAATGATCTTGCCGGTCAAGCTTTTGACTCCGGGGGTCTTCATGGATGCCTTATGGTTTCAGTAATCTTGTAAGTGAAAAAAAACGTAACTATTCAGCCAACCCGCGTAATCTGGGGACACAATCCCGATTTCTTGCGGAGAATCAAGTGCTCAGCAGGGTCAAATCTTTATCCTGCTGCTTTTTCTGCTGCTTTCTTTAATGTCTTTAAATACTATGGTTACGTTGTTTCCCTTTGCTAGTATTAGTTTGTATTTAAACATATCTATGTCCAAGAAACTTATTAATTCCTCTATTGTTACAGACTCTTTTTTAATTGTTGGTTGCAATTTGAATTGACCTGCGTAAATAGGAGCCGCAAAGATTAAAATAAAAAAAGTAAGTATGATTTTTTTCAATTTGATACCTTTTGGTTACATTGGTTGACGACCAGGGTCACTTGCCGGGCCGCAAAGCACAAAGAAACAACGGGTGGCTATTCCCGGTCTAGTGCACCCGATGGTTCGGTGATTTTTTGCCGATAAAGCTATTGAGGGAAGAGTGATTAAATAGATCAACCTCATTTCCCCCACAGTAACAGGCTTAACCAAAAGGTTACGAACAATTTAATTTTATCCCGACCCCAATTAACGCCAATTAACGTGCGTTTCCCATTTTAACGGTAAAAGAGATTTCCAGCTTTGACCCCGTCGAAGTAGGCGAAGCAAATCCGGTGGTGTTCTCGATGTTCGTCGAAGTCAACCGCTGGTTGCAGAGTCAGCATAAAGGAAGATCAAAAAAAATCTCAGACCAAAGTACCCATTCGTCAGGCCTGTTTGAATGCATAAGTAGGTAAGGCAAGAATTAGATTGGAAACGAGAACCTCCTTGATGGTAGAATGGTTTTTCAACCGCTGTGTAGGTTGCGGATGCAACCTCACAGAATCATAGGCCATCAAAGGAGGCTCTCATGACAACTATGCACTATATTGGTTTTGATATCCACAAAAAACGATCGCATTTTGTGAAAAAGAGATGGATGGAACAATCGTTGATCAAGAAACAATACCAGCAACCGAAACGCCTTATCAATTTGGTCTAAACAGAGAGCATATTCGTGGTCTGGGGCCATGGAAGCAACGATGTTTACCGGTTGGATTTATGATTTTCTGCTTCCGAGTGCTACAGAATTAAAAGTTGCTCACCCGGCAATGCTCAAAGCCATAACCGCTGCGAAAAACAAAAATGACCGAGATGATGCAGAAAAAATATCTGACTTGCTGCGCTGCAACCTTTTACCGGAATGCTACATGGCACCCGAAGGAGTGCGTGAACTACGAAGGATTCTTCGATTCCGCAACTTAATGGTAAAAGAGGCAACAAAAATGAAAATAAAAACATCCGGCCTGTTAATGGAAACCGGTGCCATGTACAACAAGCAGAAGCTTCATGGACAAAAATATTTTGAAGAATTACTTGACAACCTTGAATACATACCTGAGTCAGTCATTGAATTATTGAAACTCTGCAGGCTTAGTGTGACACACTTCACACAAATTTAAAAACAGTTGGTCAAAGGGCTTATTGCTAATCCCGACATCTCTGCAAGAGTAGAACTGCTAATGACGATTCCAGGTATAGGAGAAATAACAGCCCTGACCTGGGTACTGGAAATTGGAGAAGTTGAACGATTTACACGAGTTCGGCGGGCTATCAGTTATTGTGGTTTATGCAGTGCTCAGATTGAAAGTGCGGGAGTTAACAAGAGAGGGCCTATCTCTAAAAAGCGCAACAAACACCTGCAGACAATGTTAGTAGAGGCCGCAAAATTGGCACCACGTTGGAGCCCGCAACTAGCAGCTGTTTACGACAAAGAACTTGCAACAGGCAATCACAACAGCGCTACTTTGGCAGTTGCAAGAAAAATGGTAGCATATATGCTGGCTGTAGATAAAAATCAGGAAGCATTCAGAGCTATGGAGGAAAAAGCTGCCTGATGAAATAACTCACTTACAATAGCAAGAGACAATTAGCCATCGCGGAGCAAAATTACAGGAGATTTCTCTACGGAGCAAACACCGCTTTTTTTGAGCATGTGCCTCCGAACTTTTAGGGATTCTCCACCACACGCTCAAAAAAAACTCCGAGCCTCGATTTAAATTTATCGATGGTACAGGAAAACTTCGTTTTCCACTTGACTTTACTTATCATAGATGACCCTATTGCTTTCTATCCTTTCTATATCTAATAATTTTATCGGCATAACTCTATCCTTTAGCTTGCTGTCGATCTAATAGACATCCATGACTCAGCGGCTTATTACTTAGCACTGATATCGTGAAAAACACCGGTTCATCCGATGCTTTTTTGTTGAAATTGGTATAGGTGTTACCAGAAATTCCTTAAAGGCAGCATTTTGCCCACAAAAAGAGGGTTTAAAGCTTAAAAATAGCCTTCATTATTGATCATTCTTTTATAAAAACAGTTAGTTAGCTTATATCAGTCAGTTAGCTTGGTCGGCCCCCCCCCTCTTTCTCCGCCTCCCATGCCTTTCCCCCTTCCCATGCTCCTGCCCTTGTTTTGCCTTTGTCCCCCGGTCGGCTCAAATGGCGTCGTCCGGGTGCGCATGGGTTCATTTGAAGACCCTTGAGCGGCGTTTAAGGCGTCCAGGGCTTTGGAAAGGAAAGTCCACAAGCTCGAAAAGAAATTGGCTTTGGGCTGAATCTCCACATTGGGTTTTGGGGTTTTCTTTATTTCCGTTTTCGCTCGGTCGGCAGAATGAAACACCTCGGTCTTTGGCTGTTCACTAGGTGTTTTTTGCACTGTGGGACGAGTTTTTGGCCGAGAGGATAAAAAAGAGTTGAGTTCCTCATTGGCAATGTTGATGGTTTTCATTTTCTCTCCCGCTTTCTTCTTCAGCCTGGGATTATCGCCAACACGGTCCGGGTGCCAAATATTGACCATATCCTTATAGGTTTGGTGTACTTCTTCAATGGAAGAATCCTTCGGAAGCTCAAGGATTTCCAAACATCGCTGCATTTCCATTTTGTTATATTTCCTATCGTTTATGTGGCCAGGTTATTCAAAATTGCAAAATTTTTTCAAGATGACATATCATACGCCAAAACACATCATTGTCAAAGGGATTTCAAAGTGCTCAGCAGAGTGCTCAGCAGGGTCAAATCTTTATCCTTGACAACCTTAACTCAACGAGACCGCTGTCAAGGATAAAGATTTGACCCCGTTGCTTTTTACTGTGAATTGGGATACATTGTTCGAAACTTTATAGTTTTAATCAGTAAGGCTACTGTTCAACATGTTTACTGGTCTTCGAGACCGCTAAGGAATTGATAATGAGTAGAAAATTTTTCTTAAGTTTATTTGTTTTTGTTGCTGTCATGTTGAGCTATGGTACTGTTGCCGCTGAAAACCTACTTGTTTCTGGTATTTCAAATCCAGGAGACGCAAATGGAACTTATATAAAGCAACCGGGAACAAAAAATGGCTGGTCATTTTGGGAATATGGTACTTATACAATTTATAAAAAACAGTATCAGGGTGGTATGTATGATTGGTATTGGAATATCGATGATGATTATACTGATGCGGACGTTTTCTTTTATCATGAAGATGGAGATAATACACTCACTTCACCTGCCGGTTTATTATATACTGAATATGGTGGATCGGGGGTTGTAGTTGTTTCAGAAGTAGCAGTCGATGCTGAAATTGATATCAGAGGAAATGGTGTTTCTATCCCGGATGGAGATACTTCACCATCCTTTACAGATTATACTAAATTTGGATCCGCTAATGTATCAGGAGGAACCCTAACTCGTAGTTTCATAATTCACAATACAGGAGCTCTTGGTTTAACACTTGATGGTTCTTCGCCTTACGTCTCAATTAGTGGTGCTCATCCCGGGGATTTTAGCATTACTGCAATTCCTTCAAGCTCAATAGCTGCAGCAGGCTCATCAACCTTTGTGATTACTTTTAATCCTGGAGGGATTGGGGGACGAACCGCAACGCTATCATTAGCCAATAGTGATTCTGATGAAAATCCATATACATTTGGTGTTTACGGTTGGGGATATACACCTAAAAATATAATAGTTTCTGGAGTTACTAATCCAACCGCAGCCAACGGAACCTATGTTCACAAAGGAACTGACGATAGGTTTGAATATTGGAAACACTCCTCATTAAACTATTATGTTCATAATGAAATATATTCTGGTAGTCAATATTGGTACTTAGACGTAGAAACTGACGGTTCAGATGATGATCATTTATTTAGTAAATTATCGGATGAAGGAACTCCGATTGGGATAACCGGATGGGCAGCAAATTCTCCTGCAGCAGGTATACTTGTAGTTGAAGCTGCCACTCCTGAACCGGACATAAATCTGCTAGGTAATAGTTTAACGATATCCGATGAAGATATTACTCCTGGCTTCGCTGATCATACATTTTTTGGTTCCGTGAATATAGCTTCAGGAAGCAGGGCAAGAACATTCACTATTCAAAATTTAGGTTCTGCTTCACTATCATTGTCAGGTGGTTCACCTTATGTCTCAATCAGTGGTTCGGGAGCTTCTGCATATAGCATAACAACGCCACCGGCATCAACAGTCGTAGGATATGGCAGCACAATATTTAGTGTAACATTTGATCCTACAGTTGAAGGAACAAGATCCGCAGTATTAAGTATTTCTAGTAATGATGGCGATGAAGCCACCTATAATTTTAGTGTGGAAGGCTGGGGGGGGGGCGTCCTACGAACTATTGGTTTCTGATATCACTTCACCGGCAGCGGCAAACGGAGTATATATCTATGTGGGAATATTAAATGAATTAGAGTACTGGAAGCATAAGTCATTAGAATATTACATCTATAATGGTTTGTACCTCGGCGACCGTTACTGGAATATAGATAATAATACTAACACAGACGATGTTAATTTATATTCGGCGGATCATGATGAAGATGCGTCTCCGACTAATGTATCAAGTTGGAATGGTGGATCAGCCACAATTATTTACAACGGCACGGATATAAATATAAAAGGAAATTCTGTTTCGATTGCCGATGGAGATACCGAACCTACAGCTGCCGATCATACTGATTTTGGAAATCAAGAAGTTAGCAGTGGTACAATTGTTAGAATTTTCACCATTGAAAATACCGGAGGAGAAGAATTAAATCTCACGGGTAGCGAACCTTATGTTGCAATTTCGGGAACCAATGCAGCCGATTTCAGCCTCACTGATACGCCTTCAAACTCCATTGCAGCCTCGGGTTCAACTACTTTTCAAATCACCTTTAATCCTTCTGCCGGGGGCACAAGGTCTGCATCAATAAGCATTGACAATGATGACAGTGATGAAAACCCCTATAACTTCAGTATACAGGGCACTGGAATCTACACAGTCCCTACAACGCAAGCACATACAGTGTCATTTTCAAATGTTAAAGCCTCAAAAATGACATTAGATTGGACAAATGGGAATGGTACAAAACGAGCTGTTTTTTTATATAAAGGCAGTTCTGGCAGTGCCTCACCTGTGGACAATTCAAGCTACACAGCAAACTCTGAATTTAAATTTGGAACCCAAATAGGTACAAGCGGATGGTATTGTATATATAATGGTACCGGCACATCTATTGATGTAACGGGACTAATGCCCGGTTCAACCTATCGTGCTATGGTTTGCGACTACAACGGAACAGCGGGCTATGAGACATATTATACGACTACCGCATCGGGCAACCCGGCCAATCAGACAATGGCTGGAATAATGATCAACGAGGTTGATGCCGATATGCCCGGCACCGACGCCCTGGAGTTTGTTGAATTATATGACGGCGGGACAGGCAATGTCAGTCTGGACGGACTTGTGCTGGTGTTTTATAACGGCAACGGTGATATTTCATACAATTCTGTTGATCTGGATGGATACTCAACAGATGCTAACGGGTATTTTGTTATCGGCAATGCCGGCGTTTCCGGAGTAGACATAACTTTTTCAAATTCTATTCTACAGAACGGGGCGGATGCCGTTGCTCTTTATGTCGGAGATGGAACGGATTTTCTAAATGGTACTGCTGTTACACTAGCTAATCTGATCGATGCGCTCGTGTATGATACCAATCATGCCGATGATGCAGGTTTACTTGTGCTCTTAAATGGCGGTGAACCTCAGATAAATGAAAACGGCAGAGATGATAGTGTAAACCATTCGAACCAGCGCATACCGAACGGCAGCGGCGGATTGAGAAATACATCAACATATACTCAACAGCCTCCGACACCTGATGCGGAAAATTATGCTTACCCTGAAATTACTTCTGCAACATATAACTATAATACCAATCAACTCGTTGTTACGGGTTCCTATTTTATTGCCAACCTTGGCGCCAACAACGACGTTGACATATCTTTGTTAACATTTACCGGTGAAGGCGGAGGGACATATACTTTAACGAATCCCAGTGATGTGGAGATTAGCTCAGGGACCGAGTTCAGTGTAACATTAAGCGGAGTGGATTTAATACATGTTGAAGCATTGTTGAATAAGAATGGAACAACTTCAGCAACTTCAGGAGCAACCTATAACCTGGACGCTGCTGATAACTGGATGGCAGGAGCTCCACCAGCGGATGATATCCCGGATGTAAACGGTAACGGCATCACGGTCAGTAACTTTGCAAATCCGGTCATTACCTTAAGCACCTACGATGCTACGAGCGGTCAACTTGTAGCCACGGGAACAAACTTTGTGATTAACAGCGGTGCTGCAAATGATGTGGATGCATCATCGTTTACATTTACCGGGCAAGGTGGAGGTGCTTACACACTAACTAACACAAGTGATGTAGAGATAACCTCATCTATCCAGTTTACCCTTACCTTGAGTTCGACAGATAAACCAAATGTAAACGGATTACTCAACAAGAACGGAACACAATCAGCGGATGTAACAACGTATAATTTAGCGGCAGCAGATAACTGGATGATGGGATCACCCGCAGGAAATAATATTGCAGATGCGACAACCGGAATAGACGTAAGTAATGTAACTGTCCCAACGATAACATCAGCAACGTATGATTATTCAACAAACGTGTTAACGGTCACAGGCACGGACTTTGTATCGAAATCAGGGGCAGCGAATGATGTTGATGTGACAAAACTGACAGTCACGGGCGAAGGAGGGGGAACCTATACCTTAACAACCTCGGGTAATGTCGAGATATCTTCATCAATTCAGTTCAGCGTAGCTATAAACGGAGCGGATTCACCGAACGTGGAATCATTATTGAATAAAGATGGCACAAGTTCGGACGGGGGTACGGATTATAATCTTGCAGCGGCGGAAGACTGGCTGACAGGAGCTGATCCGGCGAAGAATATAGCAGATTTAGTCGGAAATTGGATAATGGTAAGTAATTATACAAATCCGGCAATCACATCATCCACTTATGATGTATTTACGGGACAACTGGTGGTCACAGGAACAAATCTGGTTGTTAAAAGCGGTACTGCAAATGATATTGACGCATCCCTGCTGACTATTACCGGGGAAGGCGGCAATTTATACCAATTGACCGACACTCCTGATGCGGAAATAACATCCGGCACTTCATTTAACTTAACTCTTAGTTCCGCTGACAGACTTTACGTCCATGGCTTATTAAATAAAAACGAATTCCATTCAGCCGATGCGACACCATATAACCTTGCGGGAGCTGATAATTGGACAGCAGGAGCGCCTGCCTCTAACAATATAGAAGACCTTACCGGAAATTCCATAACAGTAAGCAACGTGCAGATCCCGACAATCATGAGTGCCACATATGATTCCGATACCGGTGTATTCGTGGTTACAGGAACAAATCTATTCAAAAAACCCGGCGCTTTAAATGATATTTATGTTTCGAAATTCACGGTTACGGGTGAAGGAGGAAATTATACAATATCAGATGCAATTACGGATGTGGAGATTACTTCCGCAACAGAATTTACCTTCACCGTAACCGGTGCGGATAAAACTCAGGTAGATGCCAAGCTTGATCTTTACGGCAATTCATCAAGCGGAGGAACCACATATAATTTCGCTGCGGCCGAAGACTGGCTGGCTGCTGCAGATCCTGCCGCCAATATTGCCGATTTGACAAATAATGGTATTACCGTTTGGGTCTCTCCAAAAATAACAAACGCAACTTATAACGCCACCACAGGCGTGTTGGTAGTTTCCGGATCTAATATTCAGGCAAATAACGGTGGGGCAGATATTGATGCTTCTAAATTCACATTAAGAGGCGAAGGAGAGGCAGAGTATACATTGACTGATACTCCGGACGTTAACCGGACCAGTCCTTCTCAGTTTACGCTGACACTCAGTTTGAGCGACAGATACGCAGTTAATCAGATTATGAATAAGAACGGAACCTCTTCAATAAGCGGAACTGTTTATAATCTTGCCGCAGCGGACGATTGGTGCACGAATGTAACGGATGGAAACACTGCTGATTTGACCGGTAATGGCATAATAGTGAGTAATGTACCGGTGCCGACAATAACATCTGCCACTTATAACACAGGAACGGGTGTACTGGTTGTTACCGGCAGCGGATTTTTAAAGAAAGACGGTGCATCAAATGATATCGATGTCTCCAGGTTATCAATTACAGGTGAAGACAATGAGATTTACCAGCTAACTGATAGTATTGATGTGGAAATTACTTCCAACATGCAATTTACGATTAACTTAAATGCGACGGATAAAGCCGCTGTTAATCTGATTATCAATAAAAATGGTCCCAGTTCAACCTCTGGAACAACTTACAATCTTGCCGCGGCGGAAGACTGGGCTGCAGGTGCTGATCCGGCGGTAAATGTCGTTGATGCAACAGGCAATCCAATTACGGCAAGCAACGTTGCAACACCCGTAATTACTACTTCTTCCTATCACTGGAGTAATGGAATATTAACTGCAACAGGAACAGGATTTTTAAGAAAAGCAGGTGCAGCCAATGACATTGATGCCTCAAAATTTACATTTAAAGGCCAAGGAGGAGGAACCTATACGCTCGTTGGCAGTCCGGATGTTGATATTATATCAGGTACTGAATTTTCAATTACACTTGATGCTACAGATAAAGCAGCCGTGAATCTGCTTTTAAACAAACCGGGCACATCATCCAACGATCATACGTTTTATAACCTTGCAGCAGAAGAAGACTGGACAACAGGCACTGACCCGGCCGTTAATGTTGTTGATGCAACCACACTGATTACCGCAGGAGGATTCAGCGTTATCATCTCAGGCACAGTCACCGACGGCACAAGCCCTATACAGGGAGTAACAATAACATTCTCCCATGACAGTTATACGGAAACAACTGCTGCCGACGGTACATACTCATATACAGTACCGGGCGGAACAACAACGACCGTGACTCCCTCTCATCCGGAATATAGCAACTGGAGCCCTGAGAATCGAACCATTAATAACATATCCGCAGACCAGCCTGGACAGGATTTTCAGGGGACGATCAACACCTATACCATAACAGGAACTGTAACAGACGGCACAAACCCCATAGAGGGAGCTACCATCACATTCTCACATGACGGGCATACTGAAACCACTGCTGCGGATGGCACATACTCTTATACAGTGAACTATAATACAACCACTACTATTACCCCATATCATCCAGGCTATGGAACTTGGACTCCTGCTAACCGCACCATTAATAATATATCTGCCAACCAGCCTGACCAGGACTTCTCTTCAACTTCCGACACTGATGGAATACCCACACAAGAGGAAAGCGGACCGGATGGGACCAACTCTTCCTATGACGGAAACGGAGATGGAGTACCAGACTGCAACCAGTCCAATGTTGTTTCCTTTCATACTGAGGACGGCAATAACTATGTTACTCTTGCAGCCCCGGACGGGACTATGTTTACGGATGTTCAGGCACTTCCTGCGCCGGCTTCCGGAATCTTTTCCGAGCTGCTCTCCTTTCCTTACGGCCTGTTCAATTTTACCTTAACTGGTGTAACCCCGGGAGGGGCAGTTCAGGTAATACTTTTCCTTTCAGGAAACGCCTCCATAGACTCATATTGGAAATACGGCAAAGAGCCGGGCGATGAGACAGTGCACCCTTATGAATTTATGAGTGAAGACGGTGGGCCAGGCGCCGAGATCAATGGAAATACCATCATACTCCACTTTATAGACGGTCAAAAAGGCGATGATGACCTTATTGCCGATGGGACTTTTGTTGACGACGGAGGTCCAGTAGTTGCTGTAGCTATCATCCCTGCCCTCTCAAAGGAAGGGATGATAGCATTAATAATCATGCTCCTGTTATCCGCTTACTTCATGATGTATAAACGGAAATCACGATCGAGGTAAAAGGCTACACGGGGTCGCCCATCCGCAAGACCCCATCCTTACATCCGCAGGTTGACCATGGGCAAGGTCCCGTTTATTACTGCGATTACGGCTGGAGTGTAATAAATGAGTAGGCATAGCAGCTTAATTCCGATGCTTCATAGAACAGGCCGATATAGTTGAACATCGGATCGAGAAAGTCATTATATGTTATCGACTTGTCAAACTTCATGGTTTTTAAAGATTGCGTGCTGTATGCAGAGGGACGAAAAACTGCTAACGTGTCAGGAAGTTCTGGAAAGATAAGGCTGGTGGCAGTAGCTGGCGCTGTCAGGTAGTAATAAAAGGAAGCCTTCTCTGGTTCCTGGGAACGGGAACTGATGAAAACCTTTTGAGCAGTTGACAGAGAATCATTATTTGTCCAGGAAATAATCGGCCGGCTGGTTGTGCCTTGATTGTAAGTAAGGTCACTGGGCAGGGCAGGAACCAAACTGAAATCATAAACTTGATCAGATGCGTTTTGCACATAGCGATCAAAACCTACCCGTCCGTCGGAGTTCCTGTCACTATCGTCGTCCAGAGTGAGCGAGGCTTCGAACTCATTACTGTCGCTGAAGCTGTCAGATGAATACGTGCTGATTGTGGCGGGTACAGGCGCCGTATTTCCCACAAAGTTATATGGCAGATTGGTTGCACTATGCTTGCGAAGCAGGGAGCCAAAGGCATAATATGACACCGTGTTTAACGGAACGTTGACTAAAGAATGGGTATGTTGGACCAGATCAGAACGGTCAATGACAATATCGATCACACTACCGTCGACAACAGATTGGTCAAGCGCGAACCCATAGCCCTTGATATTATCTTCATTATCATAACCTGTAGCAAAAACCGAAACGTTGCCATCATCCTGGAGTCCATAGACGTCCATGGTTAGGTTTTTACCGCTGTACGTTATCGGGCCGAGTGTAACTTCGCTATAGTCGATGCCTTCGACCTCATAGGTGATATGGATATCAACTTCACGCTGAGTGTTCGGTCCGCAGGTCCCCAGCAATAGGGTGACAGCTGAAACGTTAACATCGTAGATTGTTTCAAGAAAATAATAAGTTGTCTTATTGGAAAAAGTATAACAATTGAAGGCGGCGGTTACCGTAGTGTTTGACGGCAATGAACTGAAATATGCCTCGCCAATTTCATCGGTAGTTCCATAAGACATCAAGTCACCAGACTGGTTTCCGATAACGACGGTGGCGTTTTCTATCCCTTCGCCATATCCATCGATAACTTTGACAGCCACTTTACATGGTTGGTTTGCGGGTTCTCATCACTGCATCCAGTAATGGCAATTACACACAAAATAATAAAAAATTGATATACTTTAATAGTGATACTCTCCTAAACCCCAATATATTAGGCATGATAAGTGCCAACACATAAAAAGCTGTTTTTCATCAAATTTTCAGCAGATTTAGGAGTATCAGCGATATAGCATGAGTTTTCATAATACTCATAGCATTCTTCATAAGGATCGAATCCACTATATCCGATGATTTTGGATGTCATTTTTCCCTCATATTTGGTCAGCCGAACGACCTAAATCTGCGGCTTGCCCGCAGCATTTGAATTGTTAGAATAAGTACGGCATCCCTCGATCTCATTGATCTCACGGTATTGGAGTAACTAACCACTCATGTATTTTTACTAAAAAATCATATTCATGCAATGTTACACTATTTCTATTTAACTTGGTCCGACCCCGATTTAGATTTTTTTGTAACGATTTTGGATTTACCCCTGTCTCAAAGATTGACGAAGCCCATAATTTTCAAGAATGCCAGATAGAATCTCAAGTGTTCGTGTACGACACTGTACGGGCGGTTCTGAGGGCGGACGGAGGTCATCACCTGGACCTCCTCTGACCCGATTTTCTTCAGTAAATTTGCTTGTTATCGTAAAAGCTTACATCAGGGTTCCGTCATAGAATCAAGAATTATACGCGTAAAATATATAATTTCTTTTTCAAGATTTCTTTTTTTTGAGGCGTAACTCAAATTAAAAGTACAAAACGGACATGTGGTTGCAATCTTTTTTGTGTTGATTGATTTTAAAAGCGATTCCGCAATGTCAATTGAGAGTTCTGGAAATACCGACCGTATCCCGGCTCCGGCGCCACAGCAGATTGCATTTTCTCTGTTTTTTTCTGCCTCTTCTAATGTTGAACCGCACATTTTTAAAAGCTCTCTGGGTTCTTCTGTTATATTTTCACCCCGTGCAAGACGGCATGGGTCCTGATAAGTGATTGCCTGTTCAACTTTATTTAATAGTTCAGGCCTTTGTTTCAAAAGCTCATAAATAATTTCAACTGCATGGGAAACTTTAAAGTCCATTTTACCAAGCAGATCAGGATAAAAATATTTAAAGCATTTTAGACAGCCATTGCATGGTACAACAATATGCTTTATCCCAAGTTTGGAAAATTTTTCTACATTTTTTTCAAAATATTTTTTTGCAAGATCAGTCCTTCCAGATTCATAAAGATAAGTATAACAACAGCCCTCATCTTCTAACACCATAAAATCAAAATCAAGTTTCTTTAATACATGATAGGTTGCATGTGCAGCATCCTTTACAAGGTATGCTGGAATGCAGCCAAGATATAAAAGCGTATCGGATTTTTTTTGGATAAATTCTTCATCAAGCCAATCAAGTCTCTTTCCAGGATCACCACCAACAGAATTATCCTTTTTTTGGATGCCTTTAATTATTTTTTCATGTTTTTCCAGAGGACCGATACCATTTTTTGCTAAATTTGCTCTTGCTTCATGAACAAGTCTGGTAATTTTTATTTCTTCAGGACAAACTGATTCGCATTGCATGCATTTAGGACAATTGTAAATACTTTCTTTTCTGGTGTCATCTATCTCTTTGTTGTGAAAAATCATTTCAGCAGTTTTAAGTCTACTCATTGCAGAGAATATTGGTTCCCCGGTTATTTTGTAAACAGGACAAACTTCATCACAGGCTCCACATTCAGTACATTTGTCAAATTGATCTTGCATTGGTCACCTCTTTGTTTTGTGATACAGCTATTTAACTTGGACCCCGATTTTGGATTTACCAACCAGCCATCGAATGACCTGAAAAGCACGGAACATATTCTGGTCTGGTGCATGTGCGGGTTCGGCATTTTTATTGTTTTTTCTTATATTTCAAGACCTGACTTCGTCATTTGCCATACTCCAGTTTCAGACGTGCACCAGTTTTTTGTTTGATAAGGGAAATATCTGAATCTCCATCTCGGGGAGGTTGAGTACCGTGCAGGTATGATTGAATTTCGTGCTTCCCGGATTGATCACCAAAACATTGCCCAGCTGTTCGACAAACACTTGATGGGTATGGCTGACAACTAGCACATCGAATTCAGATCCTTTCAGTTTATCGGTCCACCGGGTTTTCCTGTCCGCCAATATCTGTGCATTTTCATCCAACAGGGTAAACCCCCTCCATGAATGACTGTGGAGGACTGACCCGCATTTACTTTTTTTAGTGGGAGGTGAGAACCTTGTTGCCGGTTTTTGTAATAAGAACCATGTGCTCACAGCGAGAAGACAGTTTTCCATCCCAGGTCCGGGCATCCCAACCTCGAATAGTTACATCCCGGCGTCCTTGGTTGATCATAGGCTCTATGCAAAAAATCATTCCAGGTTTCAATTCCATTCCCTTGTGAGGGGTGCCGTAGTTTGCAACTATTGGTTCCTCGTGCATATCTAGGCCGATAAAATGTCCTGTATAGTCTCTCACAACCGAGAAACGGTTGCTTTCCGCATGACTCTGTATGGCAAAACCAATATCACCCAGGGTATTTCCCGGTATGGCTGCTTTAATTCCCCGGCTCAGGCATTCCTCGGTAACGGATACCAGATGGGAGGCCTCTTTGGAGATTTTCCCTACTCCGATGGTTTTAGAACAGTCTGCAAAGTAGCCGTTTTTTTCAATAACGAGATCGATATCGATCAGATCACCTTCTTTTAGCAGGGTATCATCAGGAATTCCATGGGTAACCTGGTCATTGACTGAAAGGCAGGAGACGGCGGGAAATCCTGCATAACCCTTACAGGAACCAACAACCCCCATTCTATCTATTTCCGCTTCTATCATTGCATCAAGGGCAAAGGTTGTCATCCCTGGACTTACCCATGAAAGGCTTTTCTGTAACAGCTGGGAGATAAGTTCAGCCATTTTGGATATCTCGATAATCTCTTTCTGTGTTTTAATCATTCCCATTATTTTCCCCATTGTTTTTTTGGTTCATTTTTCTTCGGTACCGTATTTCGCAGGACGCTCGTCGTTGGATATTTCAGCGCTCGTGGGGGGGGCAAATCTTTATTCTTGACAGAGGCCTCATCACATTAAGGCTATCAAGGATAAAGATTTGACCCCATTCCTCCCCAAGCAGCCTACCTTTCCTCACTCGGTCACCGTCACCTGGATATTGCTTTCATTATAAGATCCACTGCTATCTTCGACCTGAACCCGAACCGGGTAGATTTTGGCTGCCTTATAGTAATGATTTTTTTCAACTTCAACAAAATCACCGGATTCATACCCAATGCTGTTATCACCAAAGTAGAACTTGTACTTATACGGCGGCTTTGAATTGGAGTGGGGTTTTATCTTGACCTTGAAGGTAGACCAATTGTTCACCCTGGCTTTTTCGGGACCGATGAATTCAACAATGGTTAGCTTTACCGGAATAATTTTGACCTCTTTTTTCAACCTTACTATCGTTCCTTCCCCGTCCATCTGCATGATTGTTATATCTATGATATATGTACCGGCACTCATATAAGTGTGGCCAAATTCGAGAAGAATGTAACTTCCCAAATTCCAACATTTAACCGCAGGCTTTGGAGTATTGTCACCGCAACTAACTGTAACACTAATCCTATCAAGATCATTATTATAACACTTAATAGTCCAAGAGCCATTTTTCCCCACCTCCAACTTACCGGGAGCGGTTGTAAAATATGCCGACAATTCCGGTGATGGCACATATATAGTATCTTTTAACGATCTTGATTCCCCCTCAAGATCCCTGATTTCTACCTCAATCTCGATATCGTTACCAATCATTTTTGGATCATCAAAAGGCCCAATTTCATACTCACAACTCTTTTTATCATGACTTGTCTGGAATGATCGCAACATTTTATTATTATAGTTAATCTTCCATAAATAGGTGTATGGTGCAGTGCCATTGGCAACTTCAACCACCACGTTTTTTGAGTCTCCAAGCCTGAGTTGTCCTGGAAAAAACTCCTTCCAGACAGCTTCAAAAGGCATCGCCGCCGGGTGAATTGTGAATGTGTCAGTATGGGTGCTTACCACACCGTCATCGGTGGGAGGATGAGTGCGCCAGACGATTTCAACCTGTTTTGCACAATTAAGTGGAATTTTCCAATAAAAAACATAGTGCCCCCGACTCGGGTTCCCGGCAACGCCACAAACTTTTCCGTCAATCTCAATATCAACCCGGCCGATATGGGCCACGGATCCTTGGACTTTGAGTTCAATGGTTGCCCTCTCCCCGGCTTGGAGTAAGGCACCGGGGTTCACTGGAATCACCCCGTACCAGTTATAATGTTCATCCTTGACTGGAGCCGGTTTAATCGTAATCCATTTTGAGTATAAAGCCAGAACTTTGTTACTAGATAGCGAATGAACGCGACTGACAATGTTAACTCTTTTACCGGGCGTTTTCGGAATATTCCAGTAACAGAAATAGACTCCCTGGATCTCTTCGTCTTTGGCGGGATAAGGTCCTTTCCCGTCAATTTCAATATCAACACCGCCGACATATCCCAACGATCCCTCGAGTTTTAGTTTAATAATAGCCCTTTCCCCAGCCTGCAACTCTGCTCCGGGAACCACAGAGATAACAATTACCCCAATCTTGGAATGTGGCACAGAGGTATCTTTTACCGGATGCGACCGAATTTTAATACCGCTACTCGGATGTGATGTCAGAAAAGGTGCAGGAGATGTTATGAAAGGAGTCGTCCCGGGAAGGGAAGTTCCGGTATTTCCTTCACCAACCACGGTTTGCCAGGTCGATTCCGCAGCCCTGACTGGCCCCGCAAAAAAAACCGGAACAAAACAAAAAACCAGCAGCAGAAATAACCCTTTTCGGAAAAAAGACGACACAAACCTGCCATCTGCAATGCTAAGTATACTTCTAAAATCGCTAATCCCCATTTTCACCTCCTTAAAAAACTTTTGCCAACAATCTAGATCAACTGTAATATTACTTCATTCAAATTCACCCTTAACCCATGTTTAACAGCGTAAAAAAATATATCTATGTAAATCAGCTATTTAGTATCTTCGGGGTCTATCTTCGGGGTCAAATCTTTATCCTTGACAACTTTAATGTGACGAGGTTTCTGTCAAGAATAAAGATTTGACCCCATCACCTCATTATCACCTCATTGGCACATCAGTGGCACATCAGGGAGCAGGAGCTTAAACTGACCTTCTTAGTGGTGTTTCACGTGTCCTAAAAAGTCTTTGAGTCTCTCCGATTGGGGATTTTTCATAATCTCACCGGGCTTGCCTTCTTCAACAATCCTGCCATCATCCATAAAAATAAGCCTATTGCCGGCCTGAGCTGCAAATCCCATTTCATGAGTAACAACAAGCATTGTCATGCCACTGTCTTTGGCAATACTTTTCATGACATCCAGAACTTCACCAATCATTTCTGGATCTAAGGCTGATGTTGGCTCATCAAACAGCAGGACTTTCGGATTGACTGCCAACGCCCTCGCGATCGCGACACGCTGTTGCTGCCCACCAGAAAGCTGCCCAGGAAACTTGTCCTCAAATTCAGCCAAACCTACCTTGTATAGTAAGCCTCTGGCAATTTCTGTTGCTTCAGACTTATTAATTTTTCTCGCTTTATGAGGGCCGAAGGCAACATTTTCAAGCGCAGTCATATGTGGAAAAAGATTGAATTGCTGAAAGACCATGCCGACCTCCAGCCGTATTTGACGAATCCGATCTTGCTCAGCAGGAATCCTGACGCCATCTACGATCAACTCTCCGCTAGTAATCATTTCCAGGCAGTTGATACTACGGAGTAGAGTGGACTTTCCAGAACCGGACGGACCGATGATCACAACAACTTCACCTTCCTGAATGGAAAGGTCAATATTGTGTAAGACTTCCGTATGGCCAAAGGATTTACACACATTTTTCAGTTCAATAATACTCGGCATCATTTTCTCATCTTTCTTTATAAAACTGTAACCGCAAACGTTTATTCATGCAATCAGATTCAGAAAATCTTCATTTTTCTCTCAAGTTGTCTTAAAGACATGGCGAGAACTGTTGTCATGATTAAATACATAACAGCCACAGTCAGCCAGATTTCAAGTGCTCTGAAATTGCTGGCCATGATTTCCTGCCCCTGCCTGGTCAATTCGCCAACACCGATAACAATAAAAAGGGAGGTGTCTTTAAGGCTGATAATAAATTGATTACCGAGGGGAGGGATCATTCTGCGGAAAGCTATGGGGCCGATTACGTGGACAATAAGTTGAAAACGGCTTATTCCCAAAGACATCCCGGCTTCCAAGAGCCCCTTATTCACAGAAATAACTGAGCCCCGGACAATCTCCGCAATATAGGCTCCTGCATTGAAAATAATGGTAATGACTGCGGCAGTTAAAGCTTCTATACGAAAGCGTTCAATATCCGTGACCGCTTTAACCAACATAGGGAAGGCAAAATAGAGAAACATTGCCTGAACAATAATCGGAGTGCCGCGGATCATCTCAACATAACCACCGGATAGATACCGGATCAGGACACAGATCGGTTTGAAGATCCCATGCGGTTTTTCTCCCAGAGCTTCCGTCCCTGCTATACGACCCAATCCAGCCAAGACACCACAAACCATTCCACCGATAATTCCCAAGATTGTTATAATCCAGGTTAGTTTGGCTCCTGCAAGAAGAGCAGGTAGAGATTCGGTAATAACTGAAAATTCAAAATCCATAATTTGCCTATCTGGTAAAGGCTGTTAACTGGAGATGGTTTGCAAAAACAAAGGGGCCCGGCACAGGCTTGAGGGGACCCTGATTACATCTCTCTTTAGGTTCTACAATGAAACATCCGTTTCATTGTAGATCAGTTGACTTTCGTTCAGATTACTCAGGGTCTGCGTCAAACCATTTTCTGAAAAGATCAGCATAAGCACCGTCTTCCATCATCTGGAGAAGTGCAACGTTTACCTTGTCTCGTAAAGCGCTTCCTTGAGGGAAGGCGATTCCGTATTGGGCTGCTTTGACATCGGGACCGACAGCTTTGACTTTGCCGTTGCCAGCAGTCTTGATGTAATAAAGAACATTCGGAGTGTCATGCATTGCTGCATCAGCACCGCCAGTGACAACTTCGAGATAAGCTTGATCGATATTAGGGAATTGGACGACTTTCTTCGCACTGAGGGTTTTAACATATTCAACGGTTGCTGTGCCGAGTTTTACAGCAACAACTTTGCCCTTCAAGTCAGCAGGAGCCTTGATGTCTTTGTTGTCAACCGAAACCATGACTTTCAGGCCAGCTCTGAAATAGGGGTGAGAAAAATCAATTTTTTCCTCCCGGGCAGATTTGATAAAAATCGCTGCCAAAGCAACATCGAGGTTGCCAGTTATCAGGCCGGGAATCAGGCCATTGAAATCCATCGGTTTCAGTTCATATTCAACACCAAGACGTTTTGCAATTTCTGCCCACAGCTCTATATCAAACCCTGTGTATCTGCCATCCTTGCCTTTGTACTCAAAAGGTACGAAAGCTGTGTCCGTACCGACATACAATTTTTCTGCAAAAGCAGCCCCGGACGCAAGAATCATTATACTTGCAAGAACAAGTACGGCTAGCTTTTTCATTGTGTTGCCCCCTTTTCCTAATGTGTTTCTGGATTATTGAAAACAGAAGCATGAAGCACTGAGGAATGGTGCTCTGGATTTCATGCTCATCAACGACGCTCATCATATAGTGATGTTCTAAAGTATCATTATGATTTAGTTAAATCAATTACTTAAGGAACTTTCCCGGTTTTATAGTACATCTGTACAGCGCAAATAAATTTTGCGCATTTGACTCGTATATAGACGCGACCGCACTACCAACTGTTTTTACTGTATTACCCTGACAAGAAAAATTACTCTTTGTTATTGCTACATTTCTTCGATTTCATCCACTGGCAATATTTGTTTGCCATGTCTAATGGAAAGAATGAAAATGTTAGTTTTTTCGATTCGGTAAATGATGCGATAATTACCGGATAACAGTTTCCTGACGTCTTTTCTTTTAGTTTCTGGTACAATTCTGCCGAGTTCAGGAGATGATTTGAGGAGGTTAACTTTCTCAAAAATTTTTTCTACCCAGTTTTGGGCGATTGTAGGTTTGTCTTTGGATATGTATTCTACAATTTCTGCTGTTCTATTGATTGCCAGTGGGGACCAAATGATTTTCATTTGGATACTCTCTTTAAAATCATACTTTTGGCTTCTTTATGGGGTATCCCTTCACCATTTTCGATTTGATTGGTAGCAGTCTGAATATCTTGCAACAGCTCAATTTTTTCTTGCATAGCTTCATATTCTCCAGCATCAAGCAAAACCGCCGCACTTTTACCATGTTGGGTGATTACGAGAGGTCTTTTCGTGTCATGAACTTGTTTGAGGAATGAAGCTATCCCTGTTCTGAATTCGGACATTGATTTAATGTCTTGATCTATTTTTAATCTCTGCATTGGCGCACCTTTTCTTTTAGAGTTATTTTTTTGTACATTATAGCGTACTTCTATAGATACGTCAAAAGTATTTTTGGGCGGGGCATAACGACTTGGGTGAGGGGCGCGACCACAATGCTCGCAAAAATTGAAGGCTTATTTCGCGTCCTTTCCACCCTTTTGTTCGGTGATTTCTTGCCGATGAGGTTGTTGAAGGAAGTGCTAAAAACGTGG
>Ga0307990_1001025_pt1 | contig 23924 bp, 30 predicted proteins | sample EllFjometagen129_FD_203168 | JGI IMG/M metagenome (GOLD analysis project Ga0307990, IMG submission 203168) | Marine microbial communities from Ellis Fjord, Antarctic Ocean - #129 | ecosystem: Environmental > Aquatic > Marine > Unclassified | place: Southern Ocean | collected 2014-10-08
CCAACTAGCGGCCCGCCTCCTCACAGCCGGAGCCAGGGCCTGTCACGACGCCAACGCCAAGGCGCGGCGGAGGTACGAACGGGTCAGCGCGTACAACGATATTCGCAGGGGCATCGTAGCCGGGGATGAGCTGGCAGTGTGCTTGGGGTTTGAGCGGCTGAAACGAACCACCCGGAAATCCCGGACAGTTGGAGGTGAGGGGTGAGAGGCTACATACCGATGAGGCTGGTCAAGTGGGAGGACATCAAAGTGCGGTCTAACCTCGCCGGGGAGTTCCCGATGAAGGCCATGCCAGGCACCGAGGGTGTGTTGCTGGTGTACTCTACCAGCGAGGCGGCGCAGGCTGCCTATCCAGATGCGAAAATAGTTGAACTGGCCTGGGGAGGTGAGGGGTGATTATCTACAGAGTCTACGACGACAGCACGGACCAGACGCATGGCTATTTTGAGGACGAGTACGACGCCGAAGACGCCTGCGACCTCATCAGAGAGGACCGCTGCTTCGACGACTGGCGGGTTGAACCGCTGGAAGTACATGAGCGAGCGTCGAGGAAGGCAACCAAGGGAGGTGAGGGGTGAGTCGGGACACGGTCCACGAAGAGCGAGACGAGATCGAATAGACGCTGGAGGGAAAATGATGGACATGTTTATCTGCGACCACGCCACCCACCTGCTATGCCCTTTGGACGGGTGCCCGCATAAGGTGCCCCACGAATACTGCGGCGACCCCTCGCAGAGCGAGGACGGCACGTCGTGCGGGCAAGCTCCGTGCTTCGATGGGGGCGCTGAGGTGTTCCCCTCCGTCCGCTGCGTGCCGGTGGAGCCGTGAAAGCCCTGCTCCTCCAGTTAGCGGCCCAGCTCCTCACCGCCGGAGCCAGCGCCTACCGCAAGGCAGACGCCGCTGCCAAGCGCAAGCACGAACGGGTCAGCGCGTACAACGATATTCGCAGGGGCATCGTAGCCGGGGATGAGCTGGCAGTGTGCAAGGGGTTTGAGCGACTGAAACGAACTAACGGAGGTGAGGGGTGAATACGGTAAAAATCACGGTAGAGGTGGATCTCCAGACGCCGGCAGAGGCGGCAGTTGAAGCAGCGGTCAAAGGCATGTTCCAGACTGCTGACGGCGGTTACCATAGGCCTGGCGCCGCCGTCGGCATGATCCACGGGCAGGTCAAGAGGGAGGTCAGCGCCATGGACCTCAAGCCCGCGATCCTGGAGGCGATCAGCGGGCGTCTCACCGCAGCAGTGGCCGACGCTGTGGACGCTGAGATCAGGCGAGCGACCAAAGCGGCGATGAAGGCAGGTCTACAGCCCGGTGGCTGGCTGAGAGGTGAGGAGTGAGCGAGTTCGTGAAAGGCGTCTGGGTAGGAGCGGTGACAACTATGCTCTACGTGCTGATGGTGGCTGTTGTTGGCATTGTAGTCACCTCTTGCGGCCACCTACCGCCGCACTGGTGCCGGATCGAACCCATCCCAATCGAGACGGTCGGCACCCCGCAGATCCGTCACTGCGACGAGGAGACCTGCGAGGCTGTGCGCGGCGAGTGGACCGTTGACGATGTGTGGATGTTCGACATGGCCCGCGTGCTTTATGAGTGCGGGGAGGGGGCAGAATGAAGGTCAAGCTCTACGGCATTGCCAGGGTTAGGGACGGGAAGCGGGAGTGGTACCGCGGATCGTGGGGGTGGGGAGGTGGTATCTGCGCCGATGAAGACACCATGGCCGATGCTCAGGAGGTCGTCGACGAGCACCAGTCTTGGGATAAGATTTACCTCTACGCCGACGAGACCAGCGAGTGGGAAGGCGCTCAGGTCGTCGAGTTCGTCGCGGAGGTGTAGGAAATAGAACAACCGGGAGGCACAACGCCGCCCGCAACGCCCGAGAGGGCAAGGAGAACGGAATGAAGAAGTACGGAATCGACATCGCAGCGATCATGCTGGCCCTGGTCATCGGCGGGTGCTCGGGAGCGTCGGCCCTGGCTCCGGTGATGGATCCACAGGGCATATTCGCCGCTGCGGGGATCACGGGGCAGTGCGTGGGCGCAGAGTCAGCGATGATCGCTCCTGTCTTCGAGGTGGATTGGAGCGGTAGCACGACCACCTTCGGGAGCGGCGTTCTTCTGGGCTGCGAGTCGGAGCTCTTTCAGTTCAGGTGCGTCCAGGTCAAGCCCGACGATCCTGAGGATAAGCCGGTGTGGAAGTGCGAGGCCCTGAGTACGTGGACGAAGCAGTGATCATCGGAAAGAGCGGAGCGAAGGTCCCGCACAGCGTCTGCGAAGAGTGCAAGAAGCCCAAGGCGGCGCTCTACAACGTGGACGGTCGCAGGATCTGCATGGACTGCTACGAGGGCAGCCCCGCCCCTCCCGATACCGGGGAGCCTCTGATGGGATGGTATGACCCAGAGGAGCACGCCAGAGAGATGCTGGAGAACACCATCATCCGTGAGCGTGTAGCTCTCACGCTGGCAACAGAGACGCTGGAAGCCTACGAGGCCTGCGACGCGTGGGGCGACACCAACAAGACCAAGACTTCGACGTACTGGCGTGGAGGCGGCGCAGGTTTCGGTCCAGCTCGTCGGACGCTGAAACACATCAAGGAGATACTCGATGGGAGCGAAGAAGAAGTCGAGCGGCCAGATCCCGATTAGCCTCCAGTTCTGGCGCAGCGACGAAGTGCAGGACCTGACGCTCTCGCAACGTGGTGCGCTGATGGATGCTATCGCGATGACGTGGGACGCTCCGGTGCCGGGGTATTTCTGCGAGGAGGTGCGGAAGCACACGGCCTGGTTCTCTGACCTCAATGTTATGGAAGAAATAGGGTGCGACGAGGAAGACTGGCGTAGGCTTACCTTTCTCGGCCTCATCGCTGAGGACCCAGACGGCCACTGGCATATCCCGCAGATGGTCCCCTGGGCAGAGAAGGCGCAGCGCACACGGGCGGCGCGGTCCAGGGCCGGGAGCCTCGGTGCTGCATCCCGTTGGGCAAGGTAGTGCGAAAACTGCAACCGCTTGCGCCGCTTCCGTGGCAAGTGCTACGGTAGCGGCATGGAGGCTCAATGAACGTCTATGGTTTCGTCGGCAGGGTCACTCAGGAACTCCAGCAATTCGGGAGGGGCGACGGGGCCACCTCCGCGTCCTTCAACGCCATGGTGCCCAACTTTCGGGTGTCGAAGAAGGACGAGAACGGGTACAACTCCCACCTCTTCATGAAGGTCATCGCCTTCGGTCGCAACGCGGAGATGCTGATCTCCAAGCGGCTGGAGATAGGTGACTGGCTGGCGGTGAGCGGGCGGCTGGAGACGGACAACTACACCAAGAAAAGCGGGGAGAAAGTCTTCGCCGTGAAGTGCGTCGCTGAGACGGTGGACTTCATCATGCAGCCGGGAGACAAGCGGGAGCGTTGGGAGGAGCAGAGCGAGAAGGTCCGTAGGCTCGATGAGCCTGATGGTGGGATGGTATTTTGACAAGGAGAGGCGAGATGGCTGAGAAGATGAACCTGGGAGAGCGGCTGCTGGAGATCAGGAAGGCGCTGCCCTACCTCCAGAAGACGGCGAAGGGCTTCGGGTACGACTACGTGCCTGGGTCCGCGGTGCTGGCCGTGGTGGTTGGCAAGATGAATGAGATGGGCGTGATGCTGGTCCCCTCGTTCGTTCCTGGTACGCGCCACATCGAGGCGCTGAAGTACTCCACCAAGAGCGGGCAGGAGAAGCAGGGGTATCTGGTCCACGCCGACATGGTGATGACCTTCTTCTGCGTGGACACCCCCGAGGACCGCCTCGAGGTGTCGTGGATCCATGCTGGCTTCCAGGATGACCCGTCGCAGGCGTTTGGCTCCGGCCTGACGTACGCGGAGCGGTACTTCCTGCTGAAGTTCTTCAACGTCCCAACGGACAAGGACGACCCCGACCGCTTCGTCGAGGAGAAGGGATCGCCCCAGATGAAGCGCCAGGTGGAGGAGTCCCGCCACGCTGACGATCCCCAGGTCGCCGCTGGTCTGCTCAAGAGCATCGCTGCGTGCAACGACCTCCCGACGCTGAAGTCGCTCTGGCTGAAGAACGTCAAGGTGGTGAAGGACCTCAGCAACGGCTTCCGTGCTGAGCTGGAGAAGGCCAAGGACGCCCGCAAGGACGCACTGGCGACGGCTGGCGGCGGCTCTCTGGCGTGACCCAGACTCTCACCTTCCTGCGTCCCTACGACGCTCTGCGCTACCGCTACTTCTTCGCCATCAGGCGTATCACCAAGGACAACAGGCGCTACTTCCGCAAGGGCCAAGTCTACTCGGTCGTGGTCCAGGGGCAGACATGGGGAGACGCTACCCTACTGGTGCGACTGCCTGTGATCGGGACCACCGTGCAGAAGCTCCTTGCTTCCATGACGGACGGGCTGGTAGGCTCGTTGAAGGGGCCAGTCCTCTTCATGGTCCTGGAGTGGGAAGCAGCGCATGGCACCATACAAGCCTCCGATACCAGCAGGGACGACACCGGGGAGTGACGAGTTTCACGAGGCGTTGGAGAAGGACGCCAAACTCGCCTGGGAGTGGTTTGAGTTCTACGAGAAGAACCCGAAAGACTTCCTCCGCGAGTGCGTCAAGATCATCGACAAGAACGGTGAACTGGTTCCGCTGGACATCGACAACCCGAAGTACGTCCGCGCCCAAAACTACTTCTTCAATATCTACATGCGGAACTACTTCAGCACTGGCCGCTTCCGTGCCGTAGTCCTGAAGGCTCGGCAGTGGGGCTGCACTACCGTCACCAAGGGCATCGAACTGCACGCTATGGTCTTTTCCGCGTACCACCGGGCTCTGTGTGTGGCTGACGACAACGACGGCGCAGAGGGCATCCTAGAGATCCTGCGGGACATGTACGACAACCTCCCCAGGTGGATCAAGCCGGCGACCAAGTTCGACCGGAACAACCGTATCCGCTTCGAGGGCTGGCCCGATGACTCCCCGCTGCACAAGACGCTGGAGGGCAAGTCCCACCAGAACAAGAGCTGGATGCGAGTCGAGACAGCGGCCAACGCCAAGGCAGGGCGGAAGTGGTCCATCCGTTCCTTCTCAGGTTCGGAGGTGGCGTTCTGGCCCAAGCACGCTGCCAAGGTGCTCGGTGGTATCTCCCAGGCCCTGGCCAAGACTGCTGGTTCTATCGGCGTGCTCGAGTCTACTGGCAACGGTTGGGGTGGCGAGTTCTACGAGCGGTGTGAACGGTCCCGCAAGGGGGAATCCCCGTGGGAGTTCGTCTTCATTCCCTGGTACTGGATTGACGAGTACCGGCTGACGGCTCAGAGCAAGATGGAGTTGGACTACCTCAAGGTCTCCTTCGCCATGTTCTGCCGGCAGGTGAAGAAGGGCGAATACGACGCTGCCCAACTCTCCCGCAGGGAGCGGTCCTTCGCTGCTGACCACGGCTGCGACGGGGCTCAGATCCTCTGGTGGCGGTACACCCTGGATGACTCCTGCAACGGCGACGAGATCCTCATGGGGCAGGAGTACCCTGCCGTTCCGCAGGACGCCTTCATCGTGGACGGCTACGCGGCGTTCGACCCTGTTGCGCTCATGCGGCAGATGGAGGACGTGACCGATGGGGCGCTGTTCGACCTGTCCAGGGACGAGGACGAGCTTCGCACCCTGATCTACAAGCGGGACATCAAGGCGTTCGACCTGGCCGAGAACCGCCGCGGGCGTATCCACGTCTGGGAGCATCCAGTGGAGGGCCACGAGTACATCGTCGCTGTGGACCCGTCAGAGGGTGCTGAGTCCTACGTGGAGGAGAGCCAGGCCGGCGACAACACCGCCATCATCGTGGGTGACAGAACGACTGGGGAGGTCGTCGCACGCGTGGCGGGCCGCATCGTCCCTGACCAGACGGCGCTGCTGGCGATGGCGCTGGCCTACCGCTACAACATGGCCGTGCTGGCGCCGGAGAACAACGCTGGCTTCGGAACCGCCATCATCGAGATGGGCAAGGACTACGCATATCCCCACTTCTTCCTGGATCGCGTCACCGACAACGTGATGAAGACCACTACCTACAAGATGGGCTGGAACACCAACAACAAGACCCGTCACGAGATGTTTACCACCGCCCGCGCCGATATCCGCAAGGGGCTCTGGAAGATTCGCGACAGTATGCTGCTGCGTGAGATGCTGTCCATGGTGTTCAAGCACAAGGAGGGCGGCTTCGTCAAGATTGAGCCCACCGGGGGATCCAAGGACGATGTGTGTTTGGCCTTCGTCATCATGTCCAGGGTGAACCACCTCCTCGGTGAGATGGAGAAGAACGAGGAGAAGAAGGACGCTAGGAAACCGCTGGACAAGAAGAACATGCTGTACGGCGAGTGGCAGCGACTTCGTGAGTTGGAGGACCGTCCCCGCAGATACTCCCCTTGGTAGTGTAGAAATAATTCCCTTGCATTCGCGTCCTTCGCTCGTCAATCATATAAGGGGCGAGACCAAGGGGGCCTACTTTGCTCACTATCCTGCTTTCAATTGCCATCATCTCCGCAGCCGGCGCAGCCTGCTACATCGCAACCATCTGGCGTTCGATCCGGCTGGCTGAGACCAAGGAAAGCAGCGACGTTGCTCGGCGGCTGGAGGTTCTGAAGCACGAGCAGATCGTGGCGCTTGATACTGTGCAGTTTCAGCACACCCAGGAAGCAGCGGAGTACGCCCATGAGTGCGAGTTGGAAGCGTACAAGCAGCGGGTTGAGGTCGAGGACGAGTTGAACCGGCGCAACCTACAGCACTATACGGCGCTCGGTGGCGCCGGGGCCGCGGACACGGATGAGCCCGCAGACGCCAAGGGCCGCGAGTTCTCCGTGACTGACTGGCGGGACCCGTCGTGAAATTCCTCTGGGACATCGGAGTACCGCAGACGCCCCCCAGTATTGGCACCCCCGGCCAATCCTCCATTGGCGATCCCATGAGCACCGGCATCAAGCAGCAGACGCTCTCCCAGGCCGCTGTAGTGCCTGAGTCCATGGCGTTGCTCCAGGTGCAGGAGGCAGGGCGGCAGGACCGCAGCCTCGCCGCTACGGAGCGAGAGCGCATGAAGGGCTACACGGCGACGCGTCCCCTCGAAATGCAGGTATGGGGGTAGCATGTACCAGATGACCCAGTACCAGCAGCGGAACAAGCCGAACAAGGACCGCTGGAAGGGCAAACTTATCAACAGCATCGGCGGGACGCTGTTGTCGATGATCCCGTATGTTGGGCCTGCTCTGGCAGCGACCGTGCCCGCCATCGTAGACAAGACAACGGACAACCTTGGGTTCGGCAGCGGGGCCACAGATGGCACCACTTCCGTAGCCATGAACAACCCAGTGGCGGCGCGTGCCCAGGCGAAGCAAGACCGAATGGCGTTTCTTGATCAGTGGCTTCCACCGTTGGCGTAGGGGAATAGCTTGTCAAAGCAGGAACTACACAGCGAGTTGATCAGCCGGGTGAAAGCCGGCGAGAAGTCGAAGCGGGTCCACAAGGCGCAGTGGCTGTGCAACACCCTCTTCTTCAAGGGCTACCAGTGGCAGGCGTACAACGAGACCCTGGGCATGTTCCAGGACATCGGGCCGCAGCATGACTGGAAGGTCCGGCTGGTGGAGAACTACATCCGGCCCATCGCTCTTACCATGTCTGCGAAACTGACGCAGAACCGCCCCACCTGGGTAGTCCTCCCCGCCACGATGGATGCTGACGACCGCAACAAGGCTCGGGTCTCTCAGCGGGTGCTGGACTACACCTGGGAGGAGTGCGAACTTCAGCCCAAGTTGTACGAGGCGGCGCTGTGGTCCGTGCTGACCGGCCAGGGGTTCTGGGCCATCTACTGGGACAAGAACAAGAACCTGGTGGAAGTCGAGGATCTCGAGACCGGCGAGAAGACTACCGAATCCAACGGCTTCCCCATGGTTGACGTGGTGGCACCGTTCGACATTGGCCTGGACCCGATGGCCGACAGCATCGAGCAGTGCGAGTGGGGATACCGCGTTCGGCTCGTGAGCACCGACTGGGTGAAAGAGAAGCTCGGCAAGAAGGTGAAGGGCGACGACATGCAGGACTGGGATCCTGACCTGGACCCCCGCCAGGCCCGCTCCTCCATCCTCAACGACTCCGACGACGAGGACGTGTACAAGGGCAACTACGTGCCCATGTATGAGTTCTACGACACGGTGAAGAAGAAGCTCTACTGGTTCACCAAGCAGGATCTTCTGAAGACGGACGAGTGGGAGTGGCCGGTGCCGTTCATCGAGTTCCCGTTCGTCCGCAACCTCGGAGACCTGAACGACGGCGTGCTTACGTGCGGCGGCGTCTGGGGCGACACGGTGGTGTCTGACCTGATCCCGCTCCAGATGGAACTGAACAAGACCGAATCCCAGATCCTGGAGATCAAGAACCTCACGTCGTTCCCCCGCCTCCTGGTGGCGCGCTCGGCACAGGTCCATGACCGCGATATCACCGATGCTCCAGGGTCCAGGGTGCCGTGGTCCGGCAACGGGGCCAAGCCTGAGCAACTCAACATCGGGCAGATCCCCACCTACGTCTACCAGCTCCCCGACCGCATCATCCAGCGCATGTTCGATATCAGCGGAGTCCACGAGATTTCGCAGGGGTCCTCGCCTGGGTCTATCCAGTCTGGGCGTGGCCTCGCAATCCTGGCTGAGATGGACGCGACCAAGTTCGGGCCTCCTGCCAGGAACATCAGCCGCGCCATCAGGCAGGCAGCGATTCGGATCCTGAAACTCTGGAAGGCGTACTCCAGGTATCCGCAGACGCTCCGCGTTGTGGGCGAATCGAACATGCTGGAGTTGGATGACTTCGACGCGGGGACCATCGAATCCTTCGACGTGCTCATCCAGGAGGGGTCTACCATGGCGACGAACAAGTCGCTGCGGACGGATCAACTCCTCCAGATGTGGCAGTTGGGGATCGAGCAGGATCCCCGCAAGATGAAGAAGATGCTGGAGTTCGGGGACTACGAGGAGGTCGCTGGCGACTTCAACCAGGACCGCCTGTTGCAGCGCCGTGAGATCCAGCAGATCCGCGACGGGGAGCAGATCCAGGGCAACCCGTGGGATGACGACTACACCCACGTTGACGAGATGGAAGCGTTCCTCAAGAGCACCCAGTACCCCAAGGAGCCGCAGGAAGTCCAGCAGGCTCTTGTGGCTCACTGGCAGGCGCACATGCAGCGTCTCCAGCAGATGAAGCAGATGGAGCAGGAGGCCGCAGGACAGCGCGGCATTGCTGCGTCTGGAGCACCGAAGACTGAGACCGACGCAAGTAGCGTCAGTTTCAACCAGGGAATTGACCAGGGGGGTGAGGCGAACCCCGCAGGTCGTGTGGACCAAATGCTGTAGGAGGCGATGATGCTTGAAGACACAGACCTGACGACCGATGAAGTCGTTGGTGACGAGCCCAACCCAGAACTGGAGATCCAGGAAGAGTACGACGTTGAGGAATTGCCCGAGGTAGAACCGGAAGCGCAGGGTCCCGAAGTGGATCTGAAGACCGCACTCCAAGAGGCCAAGCATGAAGCTCTGAAGGCCCAGCAGGAGTTTACGTCCTACCGACAGCAGGCAGACTCCCTGATCCGGATGCAGAGCGAGAGGCTCAAGGCCCCTCGCAGAGCACCGCAGGAAGTCCCGGACGACGACGATCCCTGGGCAGAGCCGCAGCAGCGCCAGCAGGCACCTGTGGACAACTCCGGTATGAAGCAGGAACTGGCCGCGCTGAGGGCGGAGCTGAACTCATTCCGTTCCGAAGGCCAGCAGAAGGCGCTGAGGACCGACATCGAGTTGGCGACGCGGGCAGTCAACGACAAGTACCAGATGCCCCTCCTGGACGAAGAGAACATCATCTATGAGATGCAGAAGCACAACGGAGAGATGTCAGCGCAGCAGGCAGCGGAGCGTGTAGCCCGCCGCAAGCTGGGCGCGTGGAAGGAGTCTGGTATCCGGCGCGTGCGACCGAAGCACCGTGACGCCCCCGATGTTCCGCCCAACGTGCGGAAGATGCGCGACTACACCGAGGCCCTGGATCCGGCTGGAACCAGGGACGACATGGAAGCACAAATGGAAGCCTACGAAAACAAGCTCAGAGAGTTTGACGTCTAGGCTATAGGAGGCCGCAATGGCTATTCTCGGACAGAGCACAGGCGCAGCCGCAGAGTATGGCGGAGTCGTCGGTACGTCGTATGTGGAAGCCCTTCTCCGCGACATCGTGGGCAAGAGCATCGAGAAGCAGATCAACCTCGCAACCCCCTCGCTGGACGTGTTCAAGTCCCACACCGATGGGTGGAGCGGGCGTCGATACCGTGCCCCCCTCGAGGTCGGGATCAACGGCTCCTTCTCCGCGGTGGAAGAGGGCGGGACCATCATCGGCGCTGACCGGATGGAGTACACCGAGTACGAGGTGCTCTCGAAGTACGTCTACTCGCAGATGGCGCTCACCGGCCAGGTCATGAACGCGACCCGCGACCAGCGCGGCGCAGTGAAGCAGGCGCTCTCCCTGGAGTCCGACGGCATCGTGCGCTCGTTCAGCCACCAGATGCAGAGGATGTTCTGGGGCAACGGCGTGGGCTACCTGGCCCTGGCAGACGGCGGCACGACCACCACCGTGACCATGGACACCGGGGCGACCTTCCCCATCCCGACCGACACCCGGCACCTCCTCACCCGCATGAAGGTTGCGTGGGGAACCGCTGGGCAGCTCGCAGCCAACGCTTACGACGGCTACGGGTACATCTCGGCCATCGACTCGGCCAGCACCTTCACCGTGACCGTGACTGGCGGCAACGATCCCGCAGACCTGGACCTCTTCGTCATGGGCGACCTCAACGTGAATTCGCTCAACAAGGAGTTCATGGGCATGGGTCTCATCGGCGCCAACGCTGGTGCGCTCCAGGCCGTTGATCCCGCGTCCTACCCCACCTGGAAGGGCGGTCTCCTCCAGGCCAACGGCGGCGCAGGCGTCGGCGTGAACCTGACCCAGGACCTGATGCTGCGTGCGGTGAACAAGTTCGTGAACGTCAACGGGTGCCCCCCGACGGCGATCATGGCGCACTACAACATCCAGAACGAGTACATCAAGACCATCTCCCCCGACCAGCGGTACGCACCGCAGAAGATGCTCGGCGGGTTCAAGACCATGGCGTACGCGGCCGGTGCCGGGGACGTGATGTGGATCTGGGACCGCTACGCGCCGTACAACCGGATGTACTTCCTCAAGCCCGAGTCCTTCCGCTACGGCTGGTGGAAGAAGCCTGGGTGGATTACCACCGGCAACGCTGGTGGCCAGATCATGCGCTTCGTGCCCAACGGCGATCAGGCCGTCGGCATCTACGGGGCCTACGGGAACTTCTACACCCGGAACCGGCAGCACGCCCTGGCGCTCACCGAGGTGAACGCGACCGTGGACTAGAAGACTGACGGGGGGGCGGGCGGGTAGTCCGCTCCCCCTCCTGTAACGCCCGCGTCGTCGGGTAAACTGGGGGCTGGGGGCAACTCCGAACCCTAAGAGCAGGAGACTCCAATGATCCGATCACACAACATCGACTGGAACCACATGGTCAAGACCGCCGAAACGGCGTCCTTCAATATCAGCAAGTACGAGGCTGGCGATATTGTGGTGCTGGACCCGGCTGGTGCGTCTGCACATATCACGATCACGCTGGACGCCAAGTACGACATGAACAAGAAGAGTGGCCCCGTCCACTTCCTCATCTCCAGCGCCACGACCACGTATCAGGTGATCATCGCTGACAACAGCCTGTGCTACTCGTTCGCCGCCGACCTGACGCTGGGAAGCGCGACCAAGGACCTCACCGGGAAGTTGTTCACGCTGGTCAGCGACAGCACCAAGTGGGCCTACGAGGGGCCGGAAGACGTGGACTTCGAGGGCGACCTGAGCGTTGACAGCCTCACCTCTGCTGGCGACGTTACCGTGGGCGGCGACGTACTTCTCGCTGACGGACAGGCCATCGAGGGGCAGGGAAGCATCCAGATCACGACCAAGGCCGTTGCTGCCGAGACCGACGGGTCCGACATCGACATCAACCTCGTTGCGGGCGGCGTGGCTGGCGTTGGCGCTGGTGGAGAAGGTGGCGACCATGCGACCACTGCCGGCGCTGGCGGTGCGGCCAATGCTGCTGCTGCCGGTGGAACGGGTGGAGACCTGAACTACACGGCTGGCACTGGTGGCGCTGGCGACGATGACGTGGGCGCTCTCGGTGTCCCTGGTGTCGGTGGAACCCTCATCACCAAGGCAGGAGCAGGCGGGGCAGGTACTGCGGCAACTCAGGGCGGAGCTGACGGCGGGGACAACGCCCTCGTGGCCGGTGCCGGTGGGGTCGGCGGTGCGGCGACCGTGGGCGGTGTCGGCGGTGACGCCATCGTTCGTCCTGGTGCTGGTGGAGCGACTGGTGGAGGCGGGGCCGGTGCAGACGGCGAAGTCAAGATCGGTGACGCGGACACGAGCGCCATCGAGATCGGCAACGCGACTGACAACCCGACCTTCGAGTTCCTCGGCTCGAGCGACGTGGTTATCGCTGGGAACCTCAGCCCTGCGACCGGCAAGGGCGTTGAGGGCGACGGCAACCTGCTTATCACGACCGTTGATGCTGCGGCTGACACCGTGGGCTTCACGGCGACCTACGAGTCTGGCGAGGGTGGCGTGGCTGTGGCTGGTGCTGGCGGCGCTGGTGGCGCTCTCGCTACCACGGCTGGTGCTGGTGGCGCAGGCGTGTCTGGGTTCATCGGTGGAGCGGGCGGGGCTCTCTCTGTCTCCGCTGGTGTCGGTGGAATCGACGCGGACACGAACGCTGGAGCAGGCGGGGCGCTTGCCATCGCTGGTGGCGCTGGTGGTTCGGCTGCGGTCGCTGATGTGGCTGCTGGCGACGGTGGTGCTCTCAGTATCGCTGCTGGTGCTGGTGGAGCAGGCGGCGCAGCGGGTGCGGTCGGCGGAAGCGGTGGAGACACCACGGTCAACGCTGGTGCTGCTGGCGTGACTGGCGGTGCCGGTGCGGGGTCCAACGGGAATCTCCTCATCGGTGCGGCGAACACCTCTGAGCTTCGCTTCGGCAACGCGACCGACAACCCAGGATCCGAGTTCCTGGGCACTGGCGGCGTGACCATCAACGGCCCGCTGATCACCCTCGCTAATACCCTTACCCTGGCAGTCGCACCGACCGATGATACCGCTGAGGGCGTCAAGATCATGGGCGTCGGTGGAGAAGCTGGCATCTTGTTTGGGATGCCTCTCTACAAGGAAGCGACCGCTACCAAGTGGAAGATCGCTGACGCAGTGCAAGGCACCGCTCTCTACCCGTGCATTGGGATCGCCCTGGGGTCCGCTGGCGACGGCGACGCGCTTCAGATCCTGCTCATGGGGACCATCGCTGACGCCTCCCGCTTCGCTGCGCTCACGACCGAAGGGGCTCCGGTGTACCTCAACGACACGGTGGGCACCTTCTCGGAGACCGCACCGAGCGACGCTGGCGACGCTGTGCAGCGGGTCGGTATCGTGATCGGCGCGGCTACCATGTACTTCAACCCGTCGCTAAACGTGGGCATCGTGTAGGGGGTGGCTGATGGCTGATCTTCATGTAGGAGTCGCACAGACTTACGCGACGTTTGCTGACGCTTCCGCAGCTTCCGCAGACGGAGATACCTTTATATTCCACCCTGGGACCTACGCTGCGGCTGTAGTCATCCCACACGATAATCAGACGATCACGACCTCCCAGGATGGGGCGGTCGCCATAGATGGCGGCAGCACACCTGGAGCTATCACCCTCACACATAAGGACAACTTCATTCTTGGGTTGCCTGGAGACGGGCCGTACCTCACTGTTGACAGCACAGCAAATTGCGTATTGCACTATGGCGGTGACGGTTTTACGGTGCAAGACTGCACTTTGATATCGACCTCCACGAATGATGTTAATTTCTGTGTACATCTGTCGAGTGGGGGTTCCGGGGGTACGGGGGCTTTCACCTTCCGACGATTGAAGCTCAGGGGTCCGGCTGCTTATTCCTTGTACAGATCAAGTGGCATGTGGTTTAATATAAACTACAGCACATGTGTCTTTACCTGTGAGGATCTAGACTTTGCTCGATGCTATGCTGCCATAGACAACCGAGCCGCTCCCATGGAATTCAACCGTATCACTGTCACGGGCGGGTATGGCACAAACCCACATACCGGGATAGGGTTCTCGGGTAAGGGCGTCGTAAACACCGTAAAGAACTCGAAGTTCTGGGACCTCAGCCGAGCCTTTGTCGGTCAGGCCGGTGCCAAGCCTCCGGTGGTGCTCAATTGTACGCTCGATGACAATGCAGAACATTTTGACGTAAGAGTTGCTCTAACCTCCACTATCCAAAACTGCACTCTCACCAACGGTGCTGTTGACTTCTATCCCACAACTGTACTTACTAACTGCTTATTGTGGAATATTACGGGGACAGCATATACGCAGACGGACTGTGTAGCTGGTACGGTGTCTCCCTACGTGGATGCATCCACCCAGGACTATCAATTGTTCGTTGGCTCTGAGGCCGTGGACATCGGGGTGCTCCTCACGGGCATCGTTGATTTTGACTATGATGGCGTTGCGAGGCCTCAAGGTGCCGCACCAGACGCCGGGGCTTATGAGTATGAGGCTACCGGCGTCGGCGGCACGTCGAGTTGGAACGGGGCAGCGGGTCTCTCTTTTTGGAACGGACTTACACCAAGCTCCTGGAACGGAGTGTAGGGGGATCTCATGGGTGGCCTGACTACTTGGAATGGCGTCGCTGTAACAACCTGGAATGGCGTCGCCGTTTCAACCTGGAACGGAGTGTAGGAGTAAGCCATGTGGACACCTGTAAAGATCGCCTTCGCCACAGACAATAAGAAGTCTGCGGCCTTCAAGCTGGCGGCTGACTGCCGCGGGCTTGGGATATACGTCCCCACCATCGAGAGCGCCACCGTGACGCTTGAGGTGTACACCGGGCGGTCTCCCACCGACGTGAGCAACGATGTTCTGGCCGCTACCGCGGACACAGACTGGGAGCCTCTGTCCGCTGCTTTCTACACCCCGGCTGGCACTGGCGATATCGTCGTGGCCGTGGCTGAACAGCCCTTCGGTGGCTGCTGGCTGCGGTTCGTGACCAGCAACGTGCAGACCGCAGACCGTACCTTCAAAGTCAACCAGCATGGAGCACTGTCGTCATGATGATGAATGCAGACCCTACGTTCGTGCGTGCGCTACAGGACTACGACCCGCAACTGGACTGCCAGTGGAACGACCACGCCAAGCGGTGGGCCGTTGGCCGCTGGATACGCAAGGTCCAGCACGAGGGCGAGATCGAACGTGGGGTCAGCATCGGCATGGTGCGCGACCACTTCCATCCCATTTTCCACGTCGAGACGGAGGACCGAGAGTACCGCCGTCCTGGGCGTGACACCATCGAGTCACTGGTCTACATGGACCTGTGGCAGGGCAAGGGCATGACTGCCAACAGGCGTCGTATCCTCGCAGAGCAGGAGGCCCAGTCCGACGCCATCGAGCAGGAGCGCATCACGCTCCGCGATGACTCCATTGACGAAGCCGTGAGTTCCATGGACAGCGGCTGCGGCTTGAGGAAGTGGTGGACCTGATGACCCTCGGTGAATCACTCACGACCATCCGTGCGCTACTGGGTACACGGGACACGGCCAACATCTGGACCGACGCCGTGCTCACGACGCTCATCAACTTGGCGCAGAATCAGATATGGCGCAGGGTGGTGGGCTACAACCCTGACCTCTGCGGGTCAGCGAAGCGGTGTACCTACGCCAAGGACCTGTTGAGCCTGGACCTGGAATCAGCCGGCGCGCTGAACAGCGACATCGACGCTGTGCTCTCGGTCTACGCCATGGTGCAGGACGCTGATCCGTCCACGAGCAACCCTGCCTACGTGCTGCGTCCCATCGGCCTGGCTGACATCGACTCGACGCGGTACGGCGGCAACCCCTCGGTGACGGCGCTTGCAGACTACACCCTCCAGTCGGCGCAGTTCCGCTACGCCATGTCTGGAAGGACGATCAATATCCGCCCCATCCCGTCCATCGACCAGTACCTCTGGGTGCGCTACATCGCTACCCCCTCGAAGCTGACCGCTGCCGCTGACGAGATATTCGGCGGCGACCTCAAGAGCCTCCACGACGTGGTTCTCTATCGCACCCTGATGCTTGCGGCAGCGCGTAGCAAGGAAGGGGCCGACCACTACATGGAGCTTGAGCGGACAGCATGGGAGGACTCGTTGACCATCCTCGAGAGCCAGTCCCAGGAGCCGTTGGGAGTTCGTAATGTCTCCCCCGGTTAGGCCAGTCCCCTTCTGGAAGCCCACCGGCATAGACGGGAGCGCGACGTCAGAGTCTCCTTGGGAACTCCTCCTGAACGTCTTCCCCCAGCCTGACGGCTGGCATTCATTCGGTGGGTGGCGGCGCTGTAGCGTAGGCAAGGCGATCTCTCAGCGGTTGCTGGGTGCTGGCGTCTTCTTCGATGGTCACAGCGACGCTCTACTGCGCCTGGGCCTGGACGAGACGGCCCGCCTCTTCATCCTGGAAGTGACGGACAGCGACGGCAACGTCAGGATGCACGTCTACACCAACGCTGGATACGAGCCCGTGGAGGGGATCACCCGCTACTCCATGGCGGCTCTGAACGGCAGGGTGTTCTTCTCCGCTGACGGGCGCACGCCCTACGTCTCCGCTGTGCAGGGGACGGACACGGACATCCTCACGACCAACATAGGTGGCGACGAGAACGGCGGGCTCATCTTCGCCATGACCGAGTTTCGGGATGGCGTCAACTCCGCGAACTGGGGTTACATCAACGGCAACTTCGGAGCCCCTGTGGTGTGCGCTCATTCCAACAGCGTCTTCTACGGTGGATTCACCAGCCGCGTTGTTTCCTTCCCCAACGCTCTGACCGACGACCAGCGGATCATCGACCCTAGTTTGGTGGAGACCTCCACGTCGCTGCGGCTCAACGCTCAGTGCATCTGCTACACCGACGCCGACGATCCCTTCGCCATCGGCCTACGGAACTTCATCCAGTTGAAGACCAAGTACCCAATCACTGCGATGGTCTCCTGGAAGGACTCGCTGATCGTGCTGACCACCGGCGACGTGTGGAAGATCACTGGCGAGGACAACATCAACTTCGACACCGAGCGGATCTCGGAGGGTGTTGGGTGCCAGCACTCCTACTCGGCCTGTGCGACCCCTCACGGCGTTATCTTCGGAGACCGCAATGGGCTGCACATCTGCACGGGGGACTCCGTACAGACGCTCTCAGCCACCATAGACTTCATGTTCCAGGAGATGACGCCAATCCCCGACTCCTTCTCTGGCCGCAATCTGGTCCCGTTCCAGTTGGACAAGAACTGGGGAGGCTTTGGCTACATCGGGAGCAGAGAGGAAGTCTGGTGCCCCGTGGCCGAGGCCGGTTCTGCTTCCAAGAAGTACATCCTGGTCTACTCGTTCAGGACAGGGACGTGGACGGTGCTTGACAGCCTCGCAAGCTCCACGACACCTGCGATGACCAATGACTACGTGGAGACCATAGTTCCCCTGGGGGACCGCATCTTCGCTGTGTCAGGCAGCAACATCTATGAGGCCATTCCCAACTCGGGGGCTGAGATTGCGTCCTTCGGGTACATGGTTACGAAGCCGTTGCTCATCGACGAGCAGGCAGAGCAGACGGTCATCGGTTCCAACTTTGTCTTCCGGGACACCCCCGCCAACGGTACGCTTCACCTCTGGGGTGGAGAGACCTGGGCTGATGGCGACGAGCAGTTTGGGGAGTACACGATCCCTGCTGCGCCTGAGTTCCTCACCGACGAGGCCATGGTCTGGGGTACGGGGAAGTGGGGCGCCAACAAGTGGACGGGGGACAAGACCCGCACCTCCCGCATGGACTTCCTGGGCCGCAGCGGATACTGGCGCATCGGCATGACGGCGGGCAGCGCCAAGCGGTGGCACCTCCGCGGCATGGAATTGCTGGTCCGTCCCAATCCGGTGAAGCGATGATCACCCTGTACCGCCCCATTGACCCAAGCATCTTCACGTCGAAGCAGGCCAAGAACCTCGCCGTCGCCGTCGCGAGGCCAGGAGTATTGGTTGCGACCGCGCAGGCTTTTGTGGAGGCCCTTGGGCGCCAGGAGCAGTACATCGTGCTGGCCCCTGGGATCTACACCATCTACTCGTCGATCACGGTGCGGAACGACAACGTGGTAATCCAGGGCTGTGGGTGGGAGACAGAGATACGATTCGTCAAGGACGCGGAGTTCCTCTTCTCCGGCGACAACACCACGCTGGCCGATCTCCGCGTCAACGGGAACGACGTTGCCTTCGCCAAGACCTACGCCACCAAGGTTACTGGGTCCAGGTTCAAGTCGTTCAACGTCTGGTACGAGGACTGTGACGGGGGCCTCTCTCTCCAGGGCTACGGTGCCCACGTCTGGGGTTGTCTGGTGACAGGCCACACGACTTGCGGTATCCTGGTGTCAGGCGACAGGTGCCGTATCGCTCAGAACGAAGTCGAGGGGCACAAACGAGGCTTCGGTGACATTCGGATTGTGGGAGATAGCAACCTCGTGAACCACAACCAAATACCAGGCGGCGTACCCGGCATCGTGGATGTAGGGGCTGGCAACGACTGGACGGTGAATCTATTCTAGGGGGCTCTCATGTCGATTCCATTCGTAGACGTTACTGACGGGACGGTCGCAACCGCCGCCAGCATGAATAGCAACTTCGCTCTGATCAACGACAAGTTGGACGCGGCAGGCGGCGACGGTCTCGAGGCCGCGGAGATGAAGGCGAAGTGGTATCGGTCGCAGATGGTGTTCACTGTGGCCGCACCTGCGAACGACGCAGTTTTCGACTTCGGCAAAATCATGGTTCCTCCCATCGCTCAGTACGCGGTGGTAGAGGGCCTGTCCGTGGGGGTGGAGGCCATCGCTTCTGGCAGCGTGAAGTGCAGCGTGTTGGTGAACGGCTCAATCGTGGGCGGCAGTGTGACCGTGACCGCCGCCGCGGGGGTTACTCTCGTGTTCGACAGCCTCGCAGCAACGACCATCGCCGCCAGCCAGTCCATCAAGATCCAGCAGACATCGAACGCGTACACCGGAGTAACCAACCTCACCGTCTGCCTGTTCCTCAAGCAGATCGACAAGGAGGCGTAGTCATGGCCAACATGCCAATGGGAAACAAGAGCGCATGGTCGGGGAAGCCTATGCCCGGCATGGACAACAACGCCAAGCGCCCCGGTATCGCTGGGCCAGGGATGCAGCAGGGGCTGAACCCTGGAGCCAATGCGAAGGCTCTCCAGGCGATGCTCCCCATGCCGTCTTCGATGGGGCAGCAGCGGTCCATGGTGGGGCAGCAGCGACCTCAGATGGGTCAGCAGCGCGCTCCGATGGCCGCGCCCACGCGTCAGATGCAGCGGCCCGTGCAGCAGCAGATGAGGCAGCAGGCGCGCCCCATGCAACTACCGCAGCAGTCCTTCCAGGGGATCCCCCAACTGTGGCAGCAGCAGCAACAGACCCCGATCTCTGGCACGCCGACCCCTCCTGGGAGCATGCAGCAGGCGTTCGGTATGCAGGGGAGCATCCCCCAGTCGATGATGGCGGGGACTGCGGCTGACGCTTTCTACGCTGATGGCGGCGAGGCAGACCAGCAGATCGCTGGGAGCACTACCGGCACGGTGGTTGATCCCCAGACCCAGGGATACGGGCAGACCGGCGCGGCGGAGACCGGCACTGGCGGCACGGCTGACGGCAGTTTCAAGACCCAACTTGAGCAGGCGATGTGGGACGCGTACAACAACCCAGAGGGTATTGATCCTGAGTTGCTGGCGCAGCAGCAGGCAGAGGCCCGCGATAGCGTGTCGAAGGACTACGCACAGCAGCAGTGGGAGATGTCGCAGCAACTCGGTGCCCGCGGGATGGGCATGAGTGGTGCTTACCTTACCGGCAGGACCGCACTGTCTGGGCAGAGAACCGCTGCGATGGAGAAGGCCGCTCGCGACCTATGGCTCCAGGACGAGAAGCTCAAGGCGCAGAAAGAATCCGAAGCAATGGGACACCTTGCCTCCTTCTACGGTCCCGATGTCCAGCAGCAGATCTCGGAGATGCAGGCTGAGAAGGCGTATGAGATCTGGGAGAAGGAGTTCGGTCCCAACCTCGCTGCTCAGGGACGGGACATGGCGATTGCTGCGAAAAAGGCCGGTTACGACTCAGCAATGGCGCAGAGGGTAGGAGACGAGTGGGTGCAGAAGTGGACCGGCGAGGACACCAACAACTACGTAGGCGACGCGTTCGTGCCGCAAGAGGTTGCAGCGCAGAAGCCGCTCCAGGGCCAGGGCACCGTGCAGGACAACCAAGGGAACATGTGGATCTGGGACGGCTACGGCTGGATGATGGTGGATTAGGAGGAAGTCATGGCGCTGTACAAAGTCAACGATCCAGGATGGAAGCCTCGCAAGCCGTCGTTTAACGACTCCTTCAAGCAGGCGCTTGGCGGTGCTCTCGGGCAGGCGCTGGTGAAGGTTCCGACGAGCATCCTTGGTGGTCTCGCCAACAACGCCATGGACACCTCGTTCCAGCAGGGCGGCAGCGGGTGGGAGGCTATGCAGTCTCCTGCTGATCTCGCCAACTACCGAGCCAAGCAGGAGCAGGAGGCGGCACTGCGCGGTCTCAACCTCGACGTGGGCGGTGTGACCCTTGACGCCTCCCGTCGCAAGGAGCGAGAGGCCGGCCAATTGACCACGGGGCGCATGGCCGCGGCCAGGGCCAAACTCGCCGGGACTACCCGCGTGGAGGAAGAGGCCACAGAGACTCGCCCCTATCGCTACTCCCAGGCAGCGACCGGAGCAAGAAGCGCAGCGGACACTGCCGGTATCCAGGGCAAGGTGTTGCAGGAGATGGAGTACCAGCGCAACGCTCCCCGTCTGGTGGCAGGAGAGGACGGCAGGAAGTGGAAGAAGGGCACCCGTGGCGATTGGGTTCCATACGAGGAGCCGGCCCCCAAGGTGGTGACGGTGCGGAGTGGGCGCGGCGGCGGTCTTCCCTCTGGTGACAAGTACGCCAACGGCATCGTGGCCGCTCTCAAGGGCGTTGCTGGTGCCAGTCTTGTTCCTGTCCCCAACGCAGCGGGCGGAACAGACTACAAGTTCGTCAGCCCCGACGCGAAGAACGCGGAGTACAACGTCCGCATGGCGCGTGCCTCGCAGTTGCTGGACCAGTACATGAAGGCCAACCCCGAGGAGGCCCAGGCTCTCATGGCCAACATGGGCTACTTCGCTGGCGGCGGGAAGGCCCCGTCTCCTGGTGCTGGTGCAATCGGTGGAGCGAGAGGCACTGCCCAGGGTGGGCGGGCCGCTTCCCCCATAGATGCAAATACTGGCCGTACCGTGACAGGGGCAGCGAAGCCTGGGTCGAAGAAGCCTTCCCGTCCCCCCGCATCACTGGACACCCAGATCCAGCGCATCGACAGCGAGTTGGGCAAACTCCAGGAGCAGCGGTTCAAGGCGCAGACAGCATCGGAGGCTGGCTTCCTTGGCGCAGCAGCACGCAAGGCGGCGGGTGATGAGGTGAAGCGCATCGACGCTGACATTCTGAAGAAGCAGAGCCAGATGGAGAAACTCTCCAAGAGCTACGAACCCGGCACGGCACCGTATCCCTACCAGTAGGCGTGGAGATGAATCATGGCGACAAGGGACATCCTGGATGAACTGCTGAACCTCTCTTCCCTTGCGCCTCCAGCGCAGCCCCCTATCCCCGATCTGGTAGGCCAGTACGAGCAGCCCGTTGCGCTCCCCTACGAGCCTCCGCCCGCCATCGAGTACGAATCCCCAGGGGTCCAGTACGCAGCGCCTCCAGCCGTCGAGTATGAGCCTCCCATGGCTCCAGTCGCACCCCCGCAGGCACCAGGGCAGGTGCCTGCCTCTCCGCGGGAGGTAATGGGGGTGCAGGGGGAGGCAGCGGGGCTTGACTCGCCTCCGGCTCCGTTGCCTCCCGTTGCAGCGCCGTCCTTCTCTGAGATTGCAGGATGGGATGCTCCTCCTGAGCCGGTCCCCACCTTCTCGGAGATCGCAGGGTGGGAGCAGCCTGCTCCTGAGCCCATCGTGGACCTCCCTGGCTGGAACCACGTCCCCATGGTTGGCAAGGTGGACGCGCCGGCCATCGACGCTGTGATGACGGCCTACAGGACCATGCCATCAGACACGCTCGCGAGGAAGGGCCGCGCCGTGCGCGCAGAAGTCAACTCCCAGCGCCGTGAAGAACTGATGGGACCAGACCCGTACACCGACGCGCTCAAGCCGCGGGTGCCGGGGTCAGAGAAGAACGTCCCCACTGGAACACCGTTCCCTGGCGGCATGTTCGGCACGCCTGGTGCTGGCGCTGCTCAGATGATCTCCTCCACGGTGCTGGGCAGCGATAAGCAGGCAGAGGCGGCGGCTACCACCGCGGGGGCAGAGCGGCAACAGTCCATGCTGGACCAGCCGGGGATCATCCATCCTGCCATCAGCGTTCCCTACCGCATGGGCCGGTCCAATCCCATGGCCGAAGTGCCCCAGGCTGTGCGCTACCTCTCCGACGTGGACATGAAGGGCGGGGCAGCGTCTGGTGTGAACCTTGGTGCGCTGGTAGACAACTTCGGAGTGGAGTACCAGGACGGCAGCAAGGGGCTTGGCTTTGGCAACTCCTACGCGGTGATGCGCCTTGGGAAGTTCGCCAAGGACAAGGCAGCGTTCAACGCCATGCTGGATATCCCCGAGGTGCAGGAGTACCTGCGGGTGAGCCGCGAGCTCGACGTGAACCAGAGCGACTCTGCTCGAGGCCGAGTCAACGCTGACCTGGGAGCCATGTACCCGGCGTTGCAGCCGTACCTCCGCGGTGGCCCCGTCAATCTCCCCGCTGGAACGGTGGTCCCCGAGGGCTACGACGCTGGAGAGAAAGTCTTCGGGCAGTCAGACGACTACATCGACAATCCCGAGGGAGCACAGCGAGAGATCGCCAAGGCCACGATGTCCGAGCTGGAAGTCATGGCCCAGCGCGCAGCCATCCGCGGCGACGGAATGATGGCCAACCTCGCCATGGAGCGGCACAACAACGAGTACCGAGAGCGCCACCTGTCCACCATGGAGGTCATCGAGAACATCCCCCGTTCTATGGGGCACATCATGACCGCTCCGTTCACGATGATGATGTCGCTGGCGGCAGGCTCTGTCGATGTCGGCACCGCATACATGACTGGGGCTATGACTGGAACCACTGATCCAATCACGGACAAGATGGCGCCGCTCCAAGAGGGCGTGGAGCAGTTTGGACAGGCGATGGCCCGCTGGCCGTTGGGTCCGTGGCTGATCGCCAACTGGGCGACTGGCGGCTTGGTCAACATGCCCGAGGAGTTGAAGCACGAGGCCCAACTTACCTACGAGCGCGAGCCCATCATGGCGGCTCTCGACGCGGGCATTATCGTGCAGACAGGTTTCAGGGTCATCGGCGGGATGCGTGAAGCGGCAGTCGGCAAGGCTGGCACAGCGATGGATCGAGTCTTTGCTGGGGCCAGAGAAGGCAGCGCCCAGTACAAAGCCATGGTCCGCATCCGTGGCCGGTTCGGAGACCTCGCCAACTACATGGACCGCCGAGTCATCAAGGGCCAGGAAGCGAGACTAAAGGAGATCCAGGACGCCATCAAGAGCGGCGACCTGAAGAAGGCCAACAGGATCCAGGCCCAACTCAAGAAGCTCAACCCCGAGCAGTACCAGCGCATCTTGGAGACGCTCCGCAAGGACGTGCGAGGGCTGGAGGGCATGAGCGGCGTGGACCAGGCGGCGGCGGCTGAACTGATGGAGGCGGTGGGGAATATCTCCAGCCTGGACAACGCCTACACCCAGGCCCA
>Ga0307990_1001028_pt1 | contig 23859 bp, 22 predicted proteins | sample EllFjometagen129_FD_203168 | JGI IMG/M metagenome (GOLD analysis project Ga0307990, IMG submission 203168) | Marine microbial communities from Ellis Fjord, Antarctic Ocean - #129 | ecosystem: Environmental > Aquatic > Marine > Unclassified | place: Southern Ocean | collected 2014-10-08
TGTTTTTCAGTCTCTGATAAGAAAACGTCAAAGATAAGACTTTCGATGTTTCTGAAACCAAGGAGTCCGCCAGCCGGCGGATCGACTGTTTTAGAAACGAGAATAACGCAATATTTGGCATTTTCTTGCAGAGACTAGTTATGTGTAGATGCGAGGCGTCGAAACTTGCAGAATTAAAATAAGCCCCCATACCTCACATTTATGTAATATTTTATAAGTGTTCGTGATCTAAAGATTCAAGCGTTTTGCAACGAAGCAGATACGCAAAGATAATTGCAAGCGACTCCTAATTTTCCGGGTTAAATTGCTCAAGCGAACAAGTCGTATTTGCCTAATAATGATGAAGTTGCAAATTTTTTGCATTGAACGCTGTGAATAATGCGGATTAATTATTGCTTTACATCTGCATCTTCATTTGCAGTTGCAATGGTTTCTTCAGAATTTTCTTCAGAGTCCTTTTCAACCAGATGTTTTGGAAAGGCTTTTTTGTAAAAAATCAGTAAGAAAATTACGCCGGAAGTTATGGCTGCGTCTGCGATATTGAAAATTGCACCGAAAAAAGTGAAATATCTTCCGCCAATAATGGGAAACCAATCAGGATATGTGCTGCTAAAAATTGGGAAATAAAACATATCCACAACTCTCCCGTGCAGAAAGGTTCCATATCCTCCACTTTCGGGCATAAATGTTGCAACTCGATGTAAACTGTCATTAAAGATTAATCCGTAAAAGGCAGAATCGATAAGATTTCCCAGAGCGCCGGCTAAAATCAGTGAAAGTGCTGTAATGAAATACATGTTTTCCCCTTTTTTCAGGGAATATATCAAGTACCAAAACATAACTCCAATGGCTATGATACGAAATAAGCTGAGAAATAGTTTGCCGAAATTTCCGCCGAATTCCATGCCAAATGCCATGCCTGGGTTTTCTGTAAAATGAATGATAAACCAATTGGTAATTCGTGCCTCTTCACCAAGCATGAAGTTGGTTTTGATATGAAATTTTAATACCTGATCAATAATCAGAATTAAAATCATAATTCCAAATGCTATAAAACTTCGTTTATTTTTCACGCCCTAAAAATATCAAAATTCCCATAAATGAAATTATTTTCTGTTATGGGAATTTGCTTAGAAATTATTTTTGATTGTTTTTCGCTTCAATACTGAGGGTGGCGTGCGGTACTGCTCTCAGCCGTTCTTTTGAAATCAGTTTCCCGGTTTCACGACAAACACCATAGGTGCCATTTTCAATACGTACCAAGGCAGCATTCAGGTGTTGAATGAATTTCGCCTGACGCTGAGCAAGCCTTCCGGCCTCTTCTTTTGATAAGACAGTTGCGCCTTCTTCCAATACTTTAAAAGTGGGGGAAGTGTCTGCTGTATCATTTGAATCATCATTATTTAATGCTGATTTGTACAAATCGTAATCGCATTTTGCTTTTTCATGTTTTTTTAGAATGAGTTCTTTAAATTCCTGAAGCTCTTCTTTACTGTATCGTTTATGATTAGTCGTTTTGTTTTCCATAGTGCTTTTCTTTAAAGTTAGATTCGTTCAATTAACAATTTCGTTTCGAAATTATCCAATTTTACGTCATCTGCGCCATTTTGTTCCAGTTTTTTCAAATTTTTTATTGACACACCCAAAGTTTGTGCGCAAATATAGTCTCCATGGAGCTCTACAACCTTTACTATTTCAGGATTTGACTGCAATGATATATTAATTTTATCGGTGACATCAAACCCATTATCTTTTCTCAGATTTTGAATTCTATTAATTAGCTCACGGGCAATTCCTTCTTGTTTGAGTACTTCGGAAATCTGAATGTCGAGCGCAACGGTAAGATGTGCTTGATTGCTAACTAACCAGCCGGGAATATCTGCTGAAATTATTTCAACATCATCAAGGCTGAGCTTAACCGCTGTATTACTTACGGTCATTTCATGTAATCCGCTTTGGTCAAAGGCTGCAATTTCATCTTGTGACATACCCATGATCGCTGGAGCCAGTTGTTTCATGATTTTTCCGTACTTCGGACCCAAGGTTTTAAAATTTGGCTTAATTTTCTTAATCAAAACGACTGAATCGTCATTAAGATATTCAACTTCTTTAATGTTGGTTTCCGTAAGGATGATTTCTTCAACTTTTGCAAGTTGTGATTGCATGGCTTTGTCGCGCACCGGAATCATAATTTTTTGCAGTGGCTGACGAACTTTGATATTGACTTTTCGTCGTAAAGCCAAAATCATACTCGATATGCTCTGGGCCATGTGCATGCGTTCTTCCAGTTCGGTATCAATAAGATTTTCTTTCCATTTTGGGAAATCTTCGTGATGTACAGAGTCCTTATGTTTGTTTTTTGTAAGGTCGGAATATAACTGGTCGCTGTAGAACGGAGCAATTGGACTCATAAGTTTTGAAACCTCAAGCAAACAAGTGTACAGGGTTTGATATGCAGAGATTTTATCATCATCCATATTTCCACCCCAATAGCGTTTTCTGCCAAGACGCACATACCAGTTGCTTAAATGGTCATTGACAAATGATTGAATCAATCGACCGGCGCGTGTCGGTTCATAATTTTCCATTGCATGCTCTACATCCCGGATTAATGAATTTAATTGTGATGTAATCCATTGGTCAAGAATGGGTTGGTTGTCTTTGTTCGCTTTGTGTTTTTGCGGATCGAAACTATCAATATTTGCATAAAGTGCAAAGAAATTATATGTGTTATACAGTGTGCCGAAGAATTTCCGCTTTACCTCTTCAACTCCTTGAATGTCGAATTTAAGATTGTCCCAGGGTTGAGCATTCGTCGTCATGTACCAACGCAGCGCATCTGCGCCGTACTTATCCATTGTTTCAAAGGGATTAACAGCATTTCCGAGGCGTTTTGACATTTTATTTCCGTGTTTGTCAAGCACAAGCCCGTTGGAAATGATATTTTTAAAGGCGACATCATCACTTATCATGCAGGCAATTGCGTGTAAAGTGAAAAACCAGCCACGTGTTTGGTCAACACCTTCGGCAATAAAATCTGCAGGGATTTTTTGGTCGAAATTCTCGCTGTTTTCAAACGGGTAGTGCCATTGAGCATAAGGCATCGCGCCGGAATCAAACCAAACATCAATCAGGTCGGGTTCACGATGCAGAGCTTGTGCGTTTTCCCCTTTTAAAACAATATGATCAACATAAGGTCTGTGCAAGTCCAGCTTTTCGTAATTGGATTTGGAATAATCGTCGGGGATAAAATCTTTGTACGGATTTTCTTCCATCAGTCCGGCTTCAATGGCGATGTCAATTTCATGCATTAATTCCTTGACAGAACCGATGCATTTACGCTCGCTGCCATCTTCTGAGCTCCATATTGGTAGAGGAGTTCCCCAGTATCTTGAACGACTTAGATTCCAGTCAACCAGATTTTCTAACCATTTGCCAAAACGTCCGACTCCGGTGCTTTTTGGTTTCCAGTTAATGGTATTGTTCAATTCAAGCATGCGTTCTTTTACAGCTGTGGTTTTGATGAACCATGAATCCATCGGATAATATAGGATTGGCTTATCGGTTCTCCAGCAATGCGGATAATTATGTTCGTGTTTTTCAACGCGGAAAGCTCTGTCGTTTTTCTTGAGCATTACAGCGATATCAACATCCAGCGATGTGTCTTTTTCACTCAGATTTTTATCGTAATCATTTTTCACATATCGCCCTGCAAATTCTGCGTAGGAATCGTCAACAAATTGATTGACAAAAGCTTCTTGTAATGTATCAACAGGGAAAAAGCGTCCTTTTTTGTCCACCATTGGGACACGATTTTCATCTTTGTCCAGAAGCACAAGTGGCGGAATTCCCGCTTTTTTGGCAACGCGGTCATCATCTGCGCCAAAGGTTGGTGCAATATGTACGATACCGGTACCGTCTTCGGTGGTAACATAATCTGCTTCAATAACCCTGAATGCTTCTGACATTGGAGGTACCCAGGGAATCAATTGTTCATATGTCATCCCGACAAGCGCTTTCCCTTTAAAATCATTTACGGCAACCCAAGGAATTTTTTTACTACCGGGTTTAAATTCTGCGAAATCGCCGTTTTCATCTTCAGCATTGAAATATGAATTGAGGCGGTCTTTTGCAAGTATGATATTTGCCGGGTTTCCGGAATATGGATTCAAGGTGCGAACTAAAACATAAGTAATCTCTGAACCAACCGCCAATGCTGTATTGGATGGTAATGTCCAAGGAGTTGTTGTCCATGCTAAAAGAAATAATGGTGCATTTGCTGCCTCCAGAATTTTAGCGTTTTCCTGATGTTCAGGAACATGAAACATCCCGACAACGGTTGTGTCTTTCACATCGCGATAGCAACCCGGTTGGTTTAGTTCATGTGTGCTGAGTCCAGTTCCGGCTGCAGGTGAAAATGGCTGAATGGTATATCCTTTATATAGGAGCCCTTTGTTGAATAAATTACTCAGCAGATTCCAAAGGGTTTCAATGTAGCGATTATCATAGGTAATGTAGGGGTCATCCATATTTACCCAATATCCCATTTGCCGCGTAAGTTTTTCCCACATGTCGGTATATTTCATGACCTCGTCGCGACATGTTTGATTGTATTTTTCAACACTGATTGATTTCCCGATATCTTCTTTGGTGATGCCCAGCATTTTTTCGACGGAAAGCTCTACCGGAAGTCCGTGTGTATCCCAGCCGGCTTTGCGATTTACCTGAAATCCTTTTAGTGTTTTATAGCGACAAATGCTGTCTTTAATTCCCCTTGCCATGACATGGTGAATGCCCGGTTTTCCGTTGGCTGATGGTGGTCCTTCATGAAATATAAAGCGTGGTTTTCCTTCTCTGATTTTCAGAGATTTCTCAAAGCTTTTTTCCGTATTCCATTTTGCTTCTATTTCACGATTGATTTTTGGTAAATCAAGTGTTTGATATTCCGGAAATCGTTTTTGCATTTGTCCTTAGTTTTTCAAAAATTAACAATTTGCAAATATACCGTGTGAAACCATAGTATGCAAATATGAAATTTAGCTTTTTGGTGTGAATTTTAAGGTTGGGTTGATTCCGTTTCGTCCGGTTTCTTTGCGAATGAAAAATAGCGTTTTAATAAACCCCGAATCGTGTTGAATGATTCTGTGTAGAAGATACCAACACCTTGGGTGTAAGGACCGTAGTCGAATTCAAGTTGAGATTGTGAGTTTGCTCTGGTAAATCCTTTCACACGTAGGTTTCCGGATTTGTTGATTTTCACTTGCACTTCCACATCTCCGACAATATCTGAAGACGTATTTTCATGCTCTCCAACCCCAACATTTCCGTTGATTAAAACTCTATCGTTAAGAATTTGTGTAGAAAGAGCAACTTCGAGTTCCTGCGAGGTAATTTCATCACCTGGCCGATAATTGACTCCAACGTCAAAATCATCAGAAATTTGTGAAAGCCAATTGCTAAGCTGGTTTGAAAGTAATTCAAAAGACGTAACCCCAGCAAGGTTTGAGCTTCGGTTATCGCCGCCCATTTGCATGTCATCTGGTGTGTAGAACCTGTTGAGTACGAGCAAAGTCAATACTTGCTTATTAATTTCATCATCTGATAGGCTGGCAACTCTTGTTTTTGCTTTTTCATCGGCATTTGGCACTTCAATTGAGAATTTAATGTCAGGATTCATTAAGCTGCCACTCATATTCATTAAACACAACACATCTGTTCTGCGTTTGTAAACATCGCTGGTGTCAATTCCAACCATAATGTCGTATAATGGTGCTTTGAGTTTATAGGCGGCTTTCAGATTTAATTTTCCGTCAAGCGGGTCGCCATCCCATGAAATTATTCCACCCTCTTGAATGACAAAGCGTTTATTGATAATGTTTTGTAGCGTAAATAAATAATCACCAGATTTTATTTCAAGTTCTCCTTTCATTGAGAAATCACCATCAGGATAAACTTCAATACTCAAATCACCAAGTGCATTTGCACGAATCATATCTCCGACTTTCGGGTCGAAAACGAGCCTTGCCTCAGCATCCGGAGTTACGGTCATATTCATTAAAAATGTAACATCAAAGGGTGTTTCTGGAATTAAATTTTCAAGGTTTTTGCTAGTTGCAGAATCTTTGATGAAACTGATCCATGGTTCGTCGTCTGCTTCGTAACTGTCAGACATTGGAAGCACAAAAACGGTGTTTTTTTCTGTTAGTGCTTCAGGAATATTTATAGTGATATCTTTGGTTCCTCCACTAATATTAGCCGTAGCAGTTGCAAATGCAGAGCCATAATACAGTGAATTATCTATTTCTGTTGTGTTCATGATATGATAATTGTCTATATCTATATCAAAATCATATTTTATATTTTGAAACTTGTTGTGTGTTAGCTTTCCTCTTATAACACCGGTTCCGCCGGCTTCATCGGAAATTAAGAAATTCTGGAAAACCAAAGAATCTGTGTAAACGAAGACTGTATCGTTTAGATTAAAGCGGGTCATAAGCATGTCATAAGTTAAGCCCGCACGGTTAAAATCGAGTGCTCCAATAATTTCCGGATCACTGAGTTTTCCGGTTACATCAATGCTGCCGTCAATGCTACCCTTGATATCTAACAATCCGGCATCAATCAGATAGGGTTCAAGCACTGCGAGTCCAAAATTATTGACATTAACTGTTACATTAATATTATCATTAGCTGGATTAATACCGCCTCTGAAATCAAGATACTTACTGTTTCCATCAAGCTTTAGTGCATTGCTGAGATAATCCCATGTCGTATTGATTTGCAGCATGCCAAATTCTTCCTCATTTATGTAGAGGTTCTGCAAGTCAATAAATGAACGGAAATTAATATTGTTATATGCATCTGCCAGTCTTCCGTTACTGTTGAATATCCCACTAACTTGATATCCGCTTTGCGCCAAAAAGCGATTGAGTAAGCTGATGTCAAAGTTTTGAATGTAGTACCGCAAATCTTTTGACGGGTCGTTAGAAATATCACCAACCAGTTTGACCATCTGCTTTTCATTATAAAACTGAATTGCACCCAGACTAATTTCCGAGCTGTCAATGCGGATGTGGGATTCATCAAGCTTCCATGATTGATTGTTTAAAATAAAATCCGACGGGTATAAATGAGTTTCCAAGACAATGTTATCATTCAGTGATTTTTCAAACAGTATCGAAGTATTAAGATTTCCGGCGTATCGTATGCCGTCATCAAGATTATCCCATGAAAGTGCAATAAGTACAGAATCTTGTTGTGATTGCGTTTCAATACTAAGGTTATTGAATATTTCACTGCCTTTGAAGTTGAAATAATCGGCGTTGAGGTCAAAATAAAGACTTTCTTTATCAGCGCTTATGCTTAAAAGTAGGTTTTTGCTAATAATCGTGTCAAATTGGATCTCAGGCGAATAAATTTCCAAATCATAAATATCTCTGTTTGCATCTAAGGTTGCGTTCAATTTTATTTCATGAGGAATAGAAAGTTGAGGCAGGAAAAATGCAGTTAACTCGTTTAGATTAAAAAACTCTGCATCGATTTTTAATGCTCCGGGATTTGAAGCCATCCAATCTTCCGGTTTTTCTTCTTCATCAGATAACACCGGGAAATACTGGTAAACCATTGTACTTAACCCAGTGAGTAAATCACCGGTATCATAGTCTCCGCTTGTCGTTATGTTGAAATATTCACTTTCAATCTGTAAAACTTGTTCATCAAGTATGTTTAAGCTGTTAATCACTAGGGTGTTGACTTTTGCTGTGTCCTGTTCTTTTCGATAATAAATATTTGAAAGCTGAAGTTCCCCCACCGCATTATTCAAATTACTGCCTTGCATATCAGCAATTAAAAGTAGGCCTGCCTCGGTGTCGGTTGTGTCAAAATTTAGCTCATCCAGATTTGCATGTAGGTCAGCCCGGAAATCAAGTTTTGGAATGTTATTTTTCATTCGATAACCACCCATAAATTCTAGCTTGATATTTGGGTCGTCAATCATGATTTCTCCATTAAAAGTTTTGTTAGTTAAGCGTCCTGCCAAATTGATTTCGGAGTAGGAGTACTGATTGAAATCTACTTTGGAAATTTTTGAACCCATCGTGATATCGTATTGACCAAGTGAATCGATGCCCCCATTCAGGTTTGCTGACATGCTAAGTTCACCTAGCATTTCGGTTTGGTCGAGAATTTTTCCAACCTGAAACGCATCAATACTTATATCTCCTTTGAAATTGTATCGTTTGTTAGGGATGTCTGAAACAACGGCAAGGTCTGTAGTGATGCTTCCGTAATCTGTTGTGAATTTTCCGTTGGCAACCAAATCGTTGAACATCCCAACCAAATCTCCTTGAAAACTTACTTTGCCAAGCTTTTGAATATTTTCAGGCAAATGAAGCGGTTTTCTTTCTTCGAAAGGTGGCAGGTAAATGCTTTGCGCGTCTCTAACTGAGCTGGAAAGTTGTTTTACCTCACCAAAGATAAATGCTTCGTCGAGTTCCGGAAGTCCGTTAATGCTTAAATCCGCAGCAATGCGTGTGTCTTGGCCATAAGTGAAAATAAAATCTTTTAGTTTAACATCGGATAAAGTTCCGGTGAGTTGTCCCCGCATTTGAAATTTTTGGTCAAGTCCTTTTAATTCTGGAGCAAAAAACACGGCGTCTTTTATGCCAAGTATGCTGGAATCAATTTGAATATCAAATTGCATGTCTTCCCAAATATTATTCATGCTTGAATCAAGCACCGCAAGCTGTATCAATGGTGCATGAAGCATGCTGTGTCCCGTTTTTAGAAATAAATTGCTAACTTGATACAGGCTATCCGCAATTTCAAAGTATCCATTCAGTTTTTTGAGTTGCATTCCCGATTTTTCTACAAAGGCAAGCTCGTTTAATTCTAAGGAAATGCTTCCTTCATGCATCTGAAAATCGTTCATTCTCAGCGTGAAACCCTCAACCAATAAATCATCTGAGTTAAAAGTTCCAGGGGTTTTTGTGAACGGATTGTTTTGCATCTTCAAGCAGGCATTTTGAATCAAGAAACTTTCGCAGAAAATATCAAAACCTTTTTCTGAAGGTTCCGTTTCTTTGTCGGATGCAAATTTGTCAAGTAAAAATTGAAAATTATACACTCCAGCGCTGTCAGATTCAACCCAGATATTTGGCTCATCCAATAACACCTCACTAATGTAAATGCGTCTTTCCCGTAGTTTTACGCCGGAAATTTTCGCAAGAATTTTTTTAGAATAAACAAGAGTGTCACCAGTTTCGTCAGGAATATGTAGTTCGTTAATGATTAAACGATTTGGTAATTTCACAGAAACAGACTCAATGTTAACTTTGAGCTCATATCTGTCTGACAGATAGTTTATAACACGCTCTGTAAGCCATGTTTGAATGTTTGCTGACTGAAATACAATAAAAGCAATTGCCAGCAGTCGTAAAAACCACAGCAATATAAAAACCAGTATTCGTAATATCTTTCTTTTAAACACAATACGTTATTTGGTACAAAAATAACAAAGGCAAGCAGAATTTAATACAATTAGTGTGCAAAAAACATGCAAATATTTAACTTTGTGAAAAATGAAATCATGTCAAATATAATTCTTGGAATTGAAACATCTTGCGATGACACCTCTGCAGCAGTTCTCAGAGGGGAATATGTCATGAGTAATGTTATTGCAAGTCAGGCCGTTCATGAAAAATATGGTGGCGTTGTTCCTGAATTAGCATCCAGGGCTCATGAACAAAATATTATACCAGTTGTCGATGCAGCTTTAAAAAATGCAGGTGTTCAGGTTGATGATTTGGATGCCATTGCTTATACCAGAGGTCCCGGATTATTAGGGAGTTTGTTGGTTGGAAGTAGTTTTGTAAAGGGGTTAAGTTTAGCAAGTGATTTGCCAATGATTGAAGTTAATCATTTACATGGACATATTTTTGCTCATTTTTTGCACGATGCCGATAATAAAGATAAACCTAATCCTCGTTTTCCGTTTTTAAATCTTTTGGTTTCCGGTGGTCATACCCAAATTATTTTGGTGAAAGATTATATGGATTTTGAAATTCTTGGGGGCACGATTGATGATGCAGCAGGAGAAGCCTTTGACAAATGTGCAAAAGTTATGGGTCTGGGATATCCGGGCGGACTAGTCATTGACAAATTGGCACAATCCGGAAATTCGGAAGCTTTTACTTTTGCAAAACCACGAATTGATAATTTGGATTTTAGCTTCAGCGGACTGAAAACCTCTTTTTTGTACCTGATCAGAGACCATCTTAAAACAAATCCCAACTTTATTGAACAAGAAAAGGAAAATTTGTCAGCCTCTATTCAGACAAGTATTGTGGAAATTCTAAAAGATAAACTTGTTAAGGCATCGCGGGAAACCGGAATAAAAGAAGTTGCTGCATCGGGTGGTGTGTCTGCAAATTCACATTTAAAAGCGGTATTAACGGAAACGGCTGGAAAGGAAAATTGGACGTTGCATATACCTCAATTGAAGTACACAACTGATAATGCAGCAATGATTGCTGTGATTGGATATTATAAATTTTTGAAAGGCGAATTTGCAACACATAACCAAACTCCCGTGGCAAGAATGACGGTAATTCCAAAATAATTATTGTATCAGGTAGCGAAAAATAAAAAAATGGTCTGATAATTGTAAAAACAAAAAACAGTTTTAAAATAAAAAAATTAACCCATTTAATTTACATTTCGTAGATTAATTTAAGAATTGATGTTAATTTAACACTGTATGTTGCAGTTTGAGGGGGTGAAAGATGCGATGGGGCGGTGGAACGGTATGACGATAGTATTTTCCTAAATTATAGCACCTAAAGCCTGATATCGAACGTGGAATGAAAAACAACGAACCTGCTCGTCGCCATGTTATCATTTAGGTTTTTTCCCTTACAAATCCAAATTCATTCCTTTTGGAAGAAAGCTTTGAATATCTCCTCCATGTTTATACACATCTCTGACAATTGAACTGGAGATAAACGTATGTATCGGATGCGACAATAAAAATATGCTTTCAATTTTTGGGTGTATTGCGTTATTCATTTGTCCAATTGCCCGTTCAAATTCAAAATCGGCAGAGGTTCTTAATCCGCGCAATAAATAAGTAGCATTCACGTGATCACAAAAATCGACAGTCAGACCTTCGTATGTCATTACCTCAATTTTGGGCTCATCGTTAAATAACTCACTAATCCAATGAATGCGTTTTTCAAGCGGGAAAAAATAGGCTTTTTCATGGTTAATACCAACTGCAATAATAATTTTATCAAATAAAGGGCGGGCTCTCTCAACAAGAGATTCATGTCCCACAGTAAATGGGTCAAAAGACCCCGGGAATAAAGCAATTTTTTCCATAATTATTTATTTTTCTTTGCCCATGAATCCCTCAAAGGCACCGTTCTGTTAAAAATCAGTAAATCATCTGTAGTATCGGGGTCAGCACAAAAATATCCGGTGCGTTCAAATTGAAAGTGATCACCGGCTTTAGCCGTTTTAAGTCCCGGTTCAATATAAGCGGTGGTTTTTGAAAGGGATTCGGGATTTAAGTTGTCTTTAAAATCTCCTCCTTCCGGAACATCAGTCGGGTCTTCAACGGAAAACAGTCTGTCGTATATACGAATTTCTGCAGTTTCTGCAGTTTCTTTTGCAACCCAATGAATGGTTCCTTTTACTTTTCGTCCGTCGGGAGAGTTTCCTCCGTGAGTTTCCGGATCGTAGGTACAGTGCAATTCGGTAATATTTCCTTCTTCATTTTTAATGACATCATTACAGGTAATGAAATAACCGTATCTCAAACGGACTTCACGACCCGGAGCCAATCGGAAAAATTTTCGCGGAGCATCTTCCATAAAGTCGTTTCGCTCAATGTACAACTCACGGCCGAATGGAATCATACGTTTTCCGGCAGATTCATCTTCCGGATTATTGATGCCTTCCATTTGTTCAATTTTTCCTTCGGGATAATTAGTGATAATAACCTTCAGCGGATTAAGAACAGCCATTCTGCGTTCTGCAGTTTTGTTGAGGTCTTCGCGAACCGCCCATTCCAGCAGCCCGACATCAATTGTGTTTTCCCGCTTTGCAAGTCCGACGCGTTCAGAAAATAAGCGTATGGATGCAGGCGTAAAACCACGGCGTCTTAAGCCTGAAATTGTTGGCATGCGTGGATCATTCCAGCTGTTTACAAATCCACCCTGAACCAATTCCAATAATTTACGTTTGCTCATCACAGTGTATGTTAAGTTCAAACGAGCAAATTCAATTTGTCGAGGTCTGGGTTCTTCGGGTTTTGCAATTTGGTCTAAGAACCAATTATATAGAGGCCTGTGTACTTCAAATTCTAAAGTGCAAAGTGAATGCGTAATGCCTTCGATAAAATCGGATTGTCCGTGAGCGTAATCGTAGTTTGGATAAATATTCCATTTGTCGCCGGTACGCAAATGCGGACGTTTTAAAATGCGATACATAATTGGGTCACGCATGTGCATGTTGGGGGAATTCATGTCGATTTTAGCACGTAGAACCATGCTACCCTCTTCGTATTCCCCATTTTTCATGGATTCAAATAACTTCAAACTTTCTTCAAGCGGACGATTTCGATACGGAGATTCAATGCCTGGTTCACGCGGTGTTGTCCGTTGTTTGGAAATTGCTTCTCCCGACTGTTCGTCAATATAGGCTTTTTCGTCTTTAATTAACATGATGGCCCAATCGTAAAGTTGATCAAAATAATCTGAGGCATAGCACAATTTATCCCAATCAAAGCCTAGCCAGGAAACATCCATCTTTATGCTATCAATGTATTCTTCCTCTTCCTTGATGGGATTTGTATCATCAAAACGAAGATTTGTTTTCCCGTTGTAATCGGCTTTAATTCCAAAACTTAAACAAATCGCTTTTGCATGTCCAATATGTAGATAGCCATTGGGTTCGGGAGGGAAACGGGTGTAAATTGATTCGTGTTTTCCGGAAGCAAGATCATCTTCTATAAATTGTTCAATGAAATTTTTTGATTTAGTTGATTCGGTTTCCTGATTTTGTTTCATAATGTTTTATTTCTTTAACTTGGACATTTTGAGATGTATTTTACATTGTCTTTGACAAAAATACATTGAATAATTATTGTAATGAAAAGAAAGGGTATTAATTTAGCAAAAAAGATTGAGATATGGGATTAATTGAAATAGAGGGCATGGAATTTTATGCCTATCATGGGCATTACGAAGAAGAGCGATATGTTGGAAATCGATTTCTGTTGGATATTGCAATTGAGTCAGATACACGTGCTGCAGAGCTATCAGACCGAATTGAAAATACATTAAATTATCAGCATGTATATGCCTTGATTAAAGACGAAATGGAACAGACCCGTTCCCATTTGCTTGAGCATATCGGACGACGTATTATTGATCGTTTGAAAACGGAGATTTCAGGGATAGAATCGGTGCGTTTGAAAATTAAAAAATTGCATCCTCCGATGGGAGGGCAAATACAATCTGTCAGCATAAACTTATTTGATGATGAGTAATGTTAAAAAGCGTTGTCCTCGCTGTCAGGCAGACTTTTTTTGTCATCAGGATGAAACCTGTTGGTGTGTTGAACTTTATTTGACGGATACGGTTAAGGATGAAATGCGGTCTAAGTATTCAGATTGCTTGTGTGAAAAATGCTTGCTTGAATTGGGTGCAGAAGCGATACAAAAGGATGAGGAATAGATTTAGTTTTTGGGATTACAAAAAAGTTTTTTACCTTTGCCAGTCCTTAAACGGTACCTTGGCCGAGTGGTTAGGCAGTGGTCTGCAAAACCACGTACGGCGGTTCGAATCTGCCAGGTACCTCAAAAACCCAATCCTGATACGTTAGGATTGGGTTTTTTTAATGCTTTAACCCAGAAAATTCGTGCCATTCCCTTTGTGCAGATGCAAGGCTCCTTAATAGAAAAATGGGTTGCAGTAAGTTAAAATATAAATTAACATCTGACTTTTTGCGGTGACTTTTTTGGGTTAATTTTGTTTTTAATTTATCGCGCTGTCATTGAATCCAGCGCTACAATTTCCCCTACCATGCAGATACTATCCATTTGAACTGAATGATAGGTAATGCAAACTTTCTATTCGTCTTTAATTTTCACATCAAAAGTTTTGAGATTAATTGGCTCAAGTTTTTTCCCATTTTCAAGTTGCAATGCAAAAGTACAACCGTCTAGACCTCTCATGTCAACAATAACAGCATTTTCACTTTCCATACAGGATATTTCCGTAACAGTTTCTTTTGTTGAACATGAAGCGGCAATTAGTGTGATAATCAGACCGGTAATTACTGCAAATTGTTTTATTTTACAATGATTCCATCATGGATTTCATTAACAAAGTCATCTTCTTTTCTGCCTTTGCAGCAACTTTTTGAACTTCTTCATGCGAAATTTCCACAATTTTTCCGGGTACACCTAAATCGGTAATAATTGAGATTGCAAACACCGGGATTCCCATGTGTCTGGCGATAATTACTTCCGGAACAGTACTCATACCAACGGTATCAGACCCAATAATGCGAAAATATTTGTATTCAGAGGGCGTTTCAAAAGTTGGTCCGCTGGTTGCGGTATAAACACCTTCCTGCAATTTTATTCCATGTTGCTTAGCAATGTCTTTTGCTTTTTGAATCAGGCTTTTGTCGTATGTTTTGCTCATGTCAGGGAAACGTGGACCTAAATCTTTTTCATTTTTACCAATCAATGGATTTGGTAGTAGATTGATATGGTCATTAATAAGCATCAGATCCCCGATTTCAAAATCAGGATTGACTCCACCGCTAGCATTGCTGACAAATAAGTATTTGATGCCTAGAAATTTCATGACCCGTACTGGGAAAGTCAGCATTTTCATGTCATAACCTTCATAATAGTGGAAGCGACCTTGCATTGCAACAATTGCTTTTCCGTTTAAATAACCAAATATTAGACGCCCAGAGTGTCCTTCAACGGTGCTTACCGGGAAATTTGGGATGTCTTCATAAGACAATGAGTCAGAAATTTCAATTTCGTCAACCAGTCCACCTAGTCCGGTGCCCAGAATTATTCCGATTTTAGGTTGAATAGAGGTTTTGCCCTTTATAAAGTTTACTGTACCTTCGATTTGTTTTAACATATTTCGTAATTTGTTGTTTAAACTCGTCTTCCTGTTTTTCATTGCCTAAAAAGACAACTTTAATAGGAAGGTAATATACATATTTTTTCACAGATTCATCCCAATTGTCATTGTTTTTTAATTTGACAGCATCTTTTTCGGTTGTAATAATAATCTTATGATCATCCAGTATTTGATTGAAATTTGCTTGTATTTTTAGAATATCCCGAGCTGAGTAATCATGATGATCCATGTAGCTAGTGTGTTTCAGGGAAAGTGTATGTGCTTGGATTTTTGATTTAAAATGCTTGTTGTTTGCAATTCCGGATACACCGATTGCATGCTTTTGAGAAATATCAGAAAGTTTAATTTTATCCGTCGGGTCAAAAACATTTGTTAAGTCGCCATACTTCAGTGAGGTGAAAAACAAATACTGAAACGGATATATCTTAATTTCCTTGTCAATTAGCCGTTTTTCAATTGGTTTTATGTTTTTCGGACATTTAGTGACAATAATAATATGTGCTCTTCGATGTTCATGTGGATGCTCCCGGAGTCTACCGTAAGGCAGAAAGTGGTCTTTTGTGAAGGGGCTGTGAAATTCAGTTAGAAGAATATTTAGTCCGGCATGCACTTTTCTGTGCTGAAATGCATCATCCATTATTATTGCGTTGAGTGTTTCTTCTTTCAATAAATTTTCTATCCCTCGTTGACGATTCGCATCCACAGCGACGCAAATATCTTTTCCAAATTTCTGCTTTATTTGATATGGTTCATCGCCAATCGTTGAGGCATTATCATTTTCTCCGGCAAGTCGAAATCCTTTTGTTTTTCGTTTATATCCACGGCTAAGCATGGCAATACGGAAATCGTTTTTTAACAACGTAATAATGTATTCAACATGTGGAGTTTTTCCGGTTCCACCTACAGCAAGGTTCCCAATGCTAATTGTCGGAATATTATAAGATTTGGATTTCAATACTTTTGCCTCATACAAAAAGTTGCGAATACCCACACCTGCCCCATAAAGCAATGCAATTGGATACAAAAAAATCCTGAAAAAATTAAAACCTCCGAACATATAGCTCGAAGGTAATATTATTTTTGGAAAATAAAAATCTCAATGCTAATTTTTAGAGATTGAATGCTTTTTTAACGACATCCACAAAATCTAATTTCTCCCATGTGAAAAGCTCAACCTCAATGGTTTTTATATTATTAGGTTCATTGAGTTTGTGAAAGGTTTTTTTTGCAATGCGCGGAGTACGACCCATGTGTCCGTATGATGCGGTTTCGAAATATATCGGATTCCTCAACTTCAATCGTTCCTCAATTGCATAGGGTGAAAGTGTGAAAATTTCACGAATTTTTTTTGCAATCTCTCCGTCTGTCATATTCACTTTTGCCGTGCCGTAAGTTTCTACAAAAACGCTTACCGGTTCTGCAATCCCAATAGCATATGATAACTGCACGAGCATTTCGTCTGCAATTTCTGCTGCTACCATATTTTTAGCAATATGTCTGGAGGCATAAGCCGCAGATCTGTCCACTTTAGAGGGATCTTTTCCTGAAAATGCACCGCCGCCGTGTGCTCCACGACCGCCATATGTGTCAACAATGATTTTGCGTCCGGTTAGCCCGGTATCTCCGTGAGGACCACCAATTACGAATTTTCCTGTCGGATTAACGTATAGGGTATAATCTTTATTGAAGAATTGTTGCACGCGTTCTGGCATTGCGTTTATAATGCGTGGAATCAGAATATCCCGAACATCATCATGGATTTTGGTCAGCATTTCTTCATCTGCTTTCAAGACATCTTCATCTCGGTCAGATTTTGGCTTTATAAAATCATCATGTTGGGTTGAAACAACAATCGTATCAATTTTGATTGCCCGATGCTGATCATCATACTCAATACTTACTTGTGATTTTGAATCGGGACGCAAATATGTCATGACTTTCCCTTCCCGACGAATTGCTGCCATTTCCTGCAACAATCTGTGAGATAAATCTAGCGGTAAAGGCATGTAGTCATCGGTTTCGCGACAAGCATATCCAAACATCATTCCCTGATCACCGGCTCCTTGTTCTTCTGGTGCTCCTTTGTCAACTCCGCGATTGATATCGGGGGATTGCTCATGAAGTGATGTTAGTACGCCACATGAATTGCCGTCAAAACGATATTCGCCTTTGGTATAACCGATGCTGTTTACAACATTTCGCACAGTTTCCTGAATATCAACATAAGTATTTGATTTTACTTCACCGGCAACAATAACTTGTCCGGTTGTCACTAAAGTTTCACATGCAACTTTTGACTGATTGTCAAAGGCAAGAAACTCATCTAAAATTGCATCAGAAATTTGGTCTGCTACTTTGTCAGGATGTCCTTCTGAAACGGATTCGGATGTAAATATATAAGACATTTTTTCGACTTTTAATTAAAAATAAAAATTGCACACAAAATTATCATTCCTATTCAAATAATCCAAATTATTTTCAATAATGGTAAAACGTTCTTTGTGTTTTTATATTGCAACGGGTTCTCTATACATGAATCGTGCCTAATTGCTTATGATATAACTAGCTGATTCTGTTTGACAAACTGGTGTTTAGGTAGTTTTATCTGAATTTTGTTCATTATGCAAATTAGATTATTATCTTTGCATAAGTTGAAAAAAAATTAAGATTATGGCTAAAACACAGGAGGTTGAACACAATCGTTTAAATGTTATAGGAGAAGGAACTTCCATTCAGGGAGACATTCAATCCAATGGTGATATCAGAATTGACGGAGTACTCAAAGGAAATTTGACAACTCAGGGGAAATTAGTTATTGGTGGAAATGGAAAGATTCAAGGAGAAATACAGTGTAAAAATGCAGAGTTGAATGGCGGTGTTGAAGGCAAAATTTCGGTTAACGAATTGCTTACATTAAAATCAAGTGCAGTAGTTCAGGGTGATATTATCACCAAAAAATTGGCGATTGAACCAAATGCAATTTTCTCCGGAACTTGCCAAATGGACGCCGGTCAACCTAGTCCTGCATCAAAACATGGAAAAGAAAAACAGTAACAATACAGATGGGATAAAATCCTATGCTAAATTCTCGGGAATTGTTATTGAAATGCTTGTAATTATTGGGGGAGGAGCATGGCTGGGACATCGTATTGATCAAAATGCACAGCGAGAAACTCCGGTTTTTACAATTATTCTGTCCTTATCTGCAATCGCCTTAGCGCTTTATTTAGTTATTCAGCAAGTAAATCAGCATAATAATGGGGAAAAGAAATGATATAATTTCGTTTTGGTTAATTTTGAGCGTTGCAGGTTTTGTTATCCTCGGATTACAATTTCTTACGTCATATCTTATTCAAGAGACTTTACCTGCTTGGCGACATGTTTTTGGACATGTTTTTGTTTTTTCATTAACCGGTTTGGGTTTTATGATGTTTGTGAAGTTGCGGGAAAATCACATCTCGATGTCTGCCTTGATTTTTGGTGGAACGAGTATGTTAAAAATGTTATTGGCAGCAACTTACCTATTGCCGGTTCTGTTAAAACCTGAGTCCAGAGATGTGTTTTTTGTGCTGCAGTTTTTGATTATTTACATGATATATTTAGTAATTGAAGTGCGTAGTTTGTTAGTTTTAATTAAAGATGACCCGAATGTTTAAGTAAAAAATACTCAGGATCTTTTTTTTTATAAATTTTTTTATCAACTTTGGTTCATGATCTTTATGAAGGAGAAATTACTGTTATTTTTTGGCTTATTGCTTGCATCAGGGATGCTTTTTGCGAGCGAACCTCAGGAAAATGAAGCTCAGGATGGTGGTTTTAATGTGACACCCTTTGTGATGAATCACATCAAAGACAATCATAATTGGCATATCTTAGAATATACTGACAAGTCAGGGGGTACTCATGCTGTTTCAATTCCGTTGCCCGTGATTTTAATTCATGAAGCCAAACTTGTTTGTTTTATGTCATCCAAATTCCATCATGGACATGAAGTTGCATCCAAAAATGGAAATCATTATTTTCTTTATGAAGGGAAAATTTATGTTACGGACGAACACGGAACCATTAACGAAGAATATGATGAGGAAAAAGAAAAAACTGTCATTTTAAATGAAAAACCGCTGGATTTTTCCATAACAAAAAATGTTACCGGAATGCTAATTGCTGCTCTGATTATGCTTTTGGTTTTTGTTTCTGTTGCAAGGGCATATAAAAAACGACCAGGGAGACCTGCCGGCTTGCAGGGATTTATGGAACCTCTCATTTTATTTGTGCGGGATGATATTGCAAAACCCAATATCGGCGAGAAATATGAAAAATATCTACCTTACATTTTGACAGTATTTTTCTTTATTTTAATTAATAGCCTTTTGGGTTTAGTCCCATTCTTTCCAGGAGGTGCCAATGTTACCGGAAATATTTCAGTTACCCTGACATTGGCTTTATTTACGATGATTGCAACCAATATTAGTGGATCAAAAGCCTACTGGAAACACATTTTCAATGCGCCGGGTGTCCCTTGGTGGTTGAAATTCCCTATTCCAATTATGCCAGTTGTGGAGTTTATTGGGATTTTATCGAAGCCATTTGCGCTTATGATTCGTTTGTTTGCAAACATTACTGCCGGACACATTGTCGTATTGAGTATGATTTCGGTAATTTTTATATTTAAAGCAATTGGCATGAGTGCCATTTCAGTACCATTTGTACTGTTTATTGATGTGCTCGAGATTTTGGTTGCTTTTATACAAGCATATATATTCGCACTCTTGTCTAGCCTTTTCATTGGATTGGCAGTTGAGAGTAATCATTAATAGTAAAGGACATTTTGTTTAATTTAAAAAACTCGTATTATGGGACCTTTAGCAGCTATCGGAGCCGGACTCGCAGTAATTGGAGCCGCGCTCGGTATTGGAAAAATTGGGGGAAATGCAATGGAAGCTATTGCACGTCAACCTGAAGCAGCCGGTAAAATTCAAACAGCAATGATTATTTCTGCAGCACTTATTGAAGGTGTGGCACTTTTCGCTGTTGTTGTTTCTTTGTTGGTTGCAAACTAAATTTTTCAACTGTTTTTTCGCAGCGATTGGCTGCGAAAAAACAGTGTTTTTTTGATTTGATTTTTAAAATATAATATTATGGATATTGTAAGTCCCGGAATAGGTCTAATTTTTTGGACAAGTCTAGTTTTTATCATTCTGATGATATTGCTGCGTGTTTTTGCTTGGAAACCCATTCTCACGATGGTAAATAAGCGAAATGATTTTATTGAAGAGTCGCTGAAACAAGCTGAAATTGCACGTGAAGAAATGAAAAAACTTCAGGTCAGCCATGAACAAATGATGGTACAAGCAAAACAAGAGCGTGATGAAATTTTTGCTGAAGCCCGTGAAATGAAACAACAGCTTATGCAAAAGGCCAAAGACGAAACCGATAAAATGGTTACGAAAATGAAGACGAATGCAAAAGCTGAAATTGAAGGACAAAAGCAAGCAGCAATCAATGAGTTAAAACAGCAAGTTGCTAAATTTTCTATTGAGATTGCTGAAAAAATTCTGAAATCCGAGCTTGAAGACGATAAAAAACAAGAAGCTTTGATCAATCAGCTTCTTGAAGATGTAGAATTAAACTAAGCAAGCTTATGGATTACAGTAAAATCGGAGTACGATACGCAAAAGCCCTCTTCCAATACGCCGAAGAGCAAAATGTAGCAGATATTATTGTCGGAGATATGCGTGTATTGTATGAAAACCTGAATACGAATCAGGAATTGATGCGCTTTCTTTGCAGCCCGGTTGTTAAAATGTCTGAAAAAGAAAAACTTGTAGAAGCTGTTTATACCGATAAATTTCATAAAATTAGTGTAGATTTTTTAAAACTGGTCATTCAGCATCGTAGAGAAGAGCACTTAGTTGCGATGTCTCGCCGTGTTGAAGCAATGTACAGGGAGAAATTCGGAATCCGTCAATTAAAATTGGTTTCCGTCATTGAATTAAACAAATCATTACAAGAACAAATTGAAAAGATAGTGAAAGTTGCATTAAAAGCAAAGTCCCTCGAAGTTAGTACAGAAATCAATCCCGATTTAATCGGTGGTTTTGTGCTTGATATGGATGATTTACGTTATGATGCAAGTGTGAAGTCGCAAATCGCAAGTTTGAGAAATAGTATCGTAAAATAGCAATTTATAAAATAAAACATAGAATATGGCTCAAATTAATCCGGTAGAAGTATCAGAAATACTGAAAAAACAACTGAGTGGTTTTAATGCTGAAACTGAACTTCAGGAAGTAGGTACCGTTTTACAAGTAGGTGATGGTATTGTACGCATTTATGGATTGACAAAAGTACAATCAAATGAGTTGATTGAATTTGAAAATGGAGATATGGGAGTCGTTCTGAATATCGAAGAAGATAATGTCGGAGCGGTTATGCTAGGACATTCAGAAGAAATAAAAGAAGGCTCTTCCGTAAAACGTACAAAACGGATCGCTTGCATTAATGTGAGCGAAAATATGCTTGGGCGTGTGCTTGAGACGCTTGGAAGCCCAATCGACGGAAAAGGACAAATAGAGGGTCCTTTTTATGAAATGCCATTGGAGCGGAAAGCGCCGGGAGTAATATATCGTGAGCCGGTAACCGAGCCTCTGCAAACCGGAATAAAAGCGATTGATGCAATGACACCCATCGGTCGTGGACAACGTGAGTTAATTATTGGCGACCGCCAAACCGGAAAAACGGCCATTGCCATTGATACAATTATTAATCAGCGCGAAAATTTTGAAAAAGGAGAACCGGTGATTTGTATCTATGTTGCTGTCGGACAAAAGGGTTCAACCGTGGCATCCATTGCAAATACGCTTGAGAAACACGGCGCAATGGATTATACCATCATCGTGGCAGCCAATGCATCTGATCCGGCAGCAAAGCAGTTTTATGCACCTTATGCAGGGGCTGCGATTGGTGAGTATTTCAGAGACACAGGCCGCCCTGCATTAATTGTATATGATGATCTTTCAAAACAGGCGGTTTCATATCGTGAAGTTTCCTTGCTACTTCGTCGTCCACCGGGACGCGAAGCTTATCCGGGAGATGTTTTCTATTTGCACTCACGCTTGTTGGAAAGAGCTGCTAAAATTATCAGCTCTGATAAAATTGCTCAACAAATGAATGATATTCCTGAGTCAATTAAAGAAAAAGTAAAAGGTGGTGGGTCTTTGACAGCATTGCCGATTATTGAAACTCAGGCAGGAGATGTTTCCGCGTATATTCCGACTAACGTAATTTCAATTACTGACGGGCAGATTTTCCTTGAGTCCGACTTATTTAATGCCGGAATTCGTCCTGCTGTAAACGTTGGTATTTCAGTGTCCCGTGTGGGTGGTAACGCGCAGGTAAAATCCATGAAAAAAGTGGCCAGTCCTCTCAAAACTGCGCAGGCGCAATTTCGTGAGCTCGAGGCTTTTGCGAAATTTGGTTCAGACCTTGACAAATCAACCCTTGCGATTATTGATGCAGGAAGAAAAAATGTGCAAATTCTGAAACAACCGCAATATTCCCCAGTTAAAGTTGCAGATCAGGTTGCAATTATTTATTGTGGAACAAAAGCTTTGTTGAGAGATGTTCCTGAAGATAAAGTGAAGGCATTTGAACAGGCCTATCTGGAATACCTGAATGCCAAACATGAACAAGTTATGAAAGACTTGGCTGAAGGAGCTTTAACTGATGAGATTAAATCAACACTCGAAAATACTGCGAAAGAAGTAGCTTCGCAATTTAAAAAATAATTAAACAGCATGGCAAACCTGAAAGAAATACGTACCCGTATTACCTCCGTCAAATCGACAAGGCAGATAACTAGTGCCATGAAACTCGTTTCTGCTGCTAAGTTGAGAAAGGCGCAGAATAAAGTAACTCAGCTCAGACCCTATGCTGACAAGTTGCATTTTATCATTGGGCAAATTGGACACAGTTTAGCTGAAGATAAAACCTTTAAATTGATTCATTCCAGACCGATTGAAAAAGTTTTAGTGGTAATTATTACCTCAAATCGCGGACTATGCGGAGCTTTTAATGCCAATGCAGTCAAAGGAGCGATGGCTTTTATTAAAGAAAATTATAATGATAAAGCTGTTGATTTGATGTGTGTTGGCAGAAAAGCTGCTGATATTGCCAAAAAATACCCCTATTCAATTGTCCGCAAAGAAACGGATATTTTTGATGCGTTGAATTTTGAGGCAGCTTCTGAAATGGCAAATGATTTAATGGCTGAATTTGAAAATGGAAATTATGATGCTGTCCGGATTGTTTATAACAGTTTTAAAAATGCTGCGAATCAGGAAGTGAAGTCGGAATCCTTTTTGCCACTTGAAATGAATACAGATGAGGAGCAAGAATTGAAAGATTATATTTTTGAACCTGGCAAACAGGAAATTGGAAAAGAATTAGTGCCCAAAATGCTAAAAATACAGTTTTTTAAAGCCTTACTTGATTCCAATGCAGCTGAGCACGGCGCCAGAATGACTGCCATGCATCAAGCCACTGATAATGCAACCGATTTGCTGCATGAATTAACCTTGCAGTACAATAAAGCAAGACAGTCTGCTATTACAAATGAAATTTTGGAAATTACCAGCGGTGCAGAAGCTTTGAATGCCTAGTAACCCAGCATTAACAAAGCTCACAAACA
>Ga0307990_1001029_pt1 | contig 23856 bp, 22 predicted proteins | sample EllFjometagen129_FD_203168 | JGI IMG/M metagenome (GOLD analysis project Ga0307990, IMG submission 203168) | Marine microbial communities from Ellis Fjord, Antarctic Ocean - #129 | ecosystem: Environmental > Aquatic > Marine > Unclassified | place: Southern Ocean | collected 2014-10-08
CTGATTGAGAAAATCAGCGAAATTGAAAATCAAATTAAATTTTAAATCTGAAAAGGTGGTTCTAAATGGACCACCTTTTTTAAATCTTTTTATTATGAATAAACTAAAAATCATATCAAAAAACATGAAGATCAAAAAACATGATAAAGCTATTCTTAACAAGATGATAAAACAAAATCCTAATCTGAAAAACTTAATTAATAAATTCGATTTACAACTAATTAACATTGAAAAATCATGAATACACAAATTATATATGATAGAATTACAAGTATTATAATTGAAATGCTTGAAGAACATAAACAGAATAATTATTCAGAGTCCTGGTTTAGTTTGTCAGGAGATTCAATATTTGCTCAAAATGCAGTGTCTAAACACACATACAGCGGAATTAATCAACTTTTATTGAATTACCTTAAAAGGAAGTATAATCATACTTTTAACTCATGGATGACCTTTAAACAACTTTCTAAACTTGAAGGCAGAATAAAAAAAGGCAGTAAAGCCTCTATGGTAGTTTATAAGTCCGTTTTATATCTTGACAAAAAAACAGGCAGAAATATTACTAAACAAGTTGAATATCTTATCAAGAATAATCAAAGTATTGACCATTTGGATTATAAAAAAATTGGCTACCTCAAACAATATTCAGTTTTTAATATATCACAAATTGAAAAATTACCTGATGAATATTACAAACTAAATGATTTGGAAAATTTGACAGAATTTGAGAAAGATGAAAGAGCCGAACACGTTTTAAATAGCACAGGAGCAAATATTGTTCATTCTCCGCAAAATTCTGCTTTTTATAGACATAGTGAGGATAAAATATATTTACCGGAACGAAAACAATTTGTTTCAAAAGAAGCATTTTATAGTGTCGCTTTTCATGAAGTTGGACACTGGACAGGGCACAATTCAAGATTAGACAGACCAAAAGGAAACAAATTTGGATCTAAAGAATATGCTTTTGAAGAATTAATTGCCGAAATTAATACTGCTTTTATTTGTGCTTATCTTGGTTTTGAAAACCGTATTACTGATAATGTAGATTATATTGACAATTGGTTATCTGTTATGAAAAATGATAAGCAATTTGTTATTCAAGCTTCATCACAAGCTCAAAAATCTGCAGATTATATATTGGAGTTTTCTAAAGCTGAAAAAGTAGCAGTATAATATTTATGAGTTTTCTTTCTTGCTTTTGCAGGGAAGAAATCCGCTCCACCCAGACCCCGCTGGCTCTTACCCCCGAACCTTGAGCCATTTCTTCCCTTAAGAATAAAATTTTTCGAGATTATCAAAATATGGATGTTCTACTAATATTTTCTCGCCAGAATCTTCATTTGTAAATTCAATTTTAATATCAACATACTGTTCATTTAAAAGATTTTTTATATCTGAAATTGTAAATGCTCGATAATTCCCATTAAACATATATACTGTTGGTGCATTTATAATAAAGATTCCTCTTGTCTCAAATTCATCAATTTCAAAATCTAATTTTTGCGGATATCTAATTTTTAAATGATTTTGAACTACTTTAATGTTCTTGCTTACCCAATTTACTTTCCTTTCTAATTGGCTTTCATATTTATTCTTGAAATTTGAATAATCTCTTTTCCAATTATTCAAATCAAATCTTGACCTATTATGCTTGCATTCACAAATATAAATTACTTTGTACTTTTTGTCAAGAAATAATATGTCAATATCTCCAACATCTTTCTTTATGTTAATATTGTTTCCTGTAAATTGTTCAAATGAATCGATGTTAGAATCAAATATTCTATTATCTTTACTTAATAGTTCTTTTATTGGATTCTCTAGTAATTTATCATGCGAATTATCTACTTCACACACGAAATTCTTTATTGCCTTATATCTCTTCCATTCATATGGATAATGTCCAAATGGAAATGAATTTGTTGTTAATAAAGTAATGCTTTCAAGCCATTTGTTATAACCAATCATATGATATTTTTCATCTTCAACTTCCAATTCTAATATTGGTCGAAACACATGTCTATTTTCATGCTGATTTTTTAAAAAACAATCCTCAATACTTAAAGAATTAGCTTTATTAACTGTAAGACCTTCATAAAAGCTTTTTATAAAATTTATATCATAATTATATTGGTCATGAATTTCTTCAATTATATTACCAATATTGTGAAGTCCAAACCTATATCTTTGATCTTCCAATTGTAAATTAATAAATGATGATAATATATTGTAATCTACTTGAAACTCTTTAGTCAATAATTCTTTAAGTCCTATTATCGAATCAGAAACAACAACATCAGCATTATGCTTTTTAATTTCATGAAACAAAAAATCAAATAATCCTTGATATGGCTGATAAGTTAATATATTTAACTCATTACTTTCTATTTTAACACCAATAGAAGTTGGAAAGAGTTGACTTCTCGATATATATTCGCTCAATGTGTAACACCATGTTCCTATATAAAGAAGCTCTTCCAAGTATTCAATATATGTTCCTATATTTGATTCTATTTCAGAATAATAATTAGGAGTTCCTATTAGTTTTAATTTGCAACTTTGTTCTAATATTATTTTTAAAACTCTTCTTGAAGCTGCAAAATCTTCTTCAATATCACCTAATGAGCTTCCTGGAATTTGTTTTTGCCATATTTCAATAGAATCTTCATGCAAATTTTGACAAAATATATAAAACGATACTTTTCTTTGCTCTTCAATTTTTTTTTCAAATACAGCACATAATTTTACAAAACACTCTTTTAATAATTTCTGCACATATTCTGATTCAGTAATCTCAACATCCCCAATCTTTTTAGACACTATTTCGGTAACAATTGGCCAATATTTATCACCATAATCGTAATTTGGTAAAACAACATTTCTATTGTAAACTTTTAACATTGGCATATTTTATTTAATTTTCTCATACTTCTAAACAGCTCTAATTTGAAATAATTATCTCTGATATTCTAATTAATCCAAATCAATAATATGCGAATATAATACATATTGTAAAAAAAGTATTGAAATCCAATCAATTAATAAAATTACCAATTCAAGCTACTCTCTGTTACCCACACACAAACAAAACACCCTACAAATAGCCAAAACACTCATAAAACAAGTAAGGTGGGGGATGCGAAAAGAATTATGAATTATGAATGAATACATGCCTATCGGCAGTTAAAAATTATTAATTTTCTTTAAAAAATAAAGAACTAAAATTTTTATTATTAATTTCTCATTTATTTCAATACTAAAAAAAACACTATTAATAGTGGTGTAAACCTTGATGTCACTATGAATTTTCGTCATTCTGTCTTCACTCAATCTCAACTTATTCTTAACTGATTTTTATCTGAAAATTTTCTTAATTCTATCTTGTATTCAGCTTTAAGTTTGCTCTGTTTTATCTTATGCAAAACTTTTACAAGAAAATACGAGAAATTAATTCCACTTAGTCGAGTTAAAGGAAAGTGATATTTTTTATTGAAATATCTTGCAGCAATTATTAATATTAAAAGAAAGTTGTTATGGCAGAAATTACCACTAAAAAGAGTATGTATGAGGATAATACAATTGCAGCAAAATACGTTAAGGAAAAACGAGATTATCCCACTTGTGGAGGAGTAGCCGGAGTTCAGGATTATATATCTAAAGATATTGAAAGGATTCGTTATTTGAAAATTTGCTGGAACTGCGGACAGGCATATGAAAGTTATAAGCATAATTCTTTTGCTTGTAAACCCAAATGTCGGTACAATCTTCTTTATAAGTTGAAAAGAAGCATTAAACCTCCTGTTAGAATGAATCTTCATATGAAAGCTAAAAATATTAATCAATTGAAAGAAAGATTTGCTTATTTATAGCAAACTATTGTTTTGGATAAATTTTTGGCAAAATTAGAGGTGTACCTATATAATCCTTAGAATACTGCGTAAAACTTACTGCGAAATGTTGTTTTGATTTATTATACATGATTGTTGGATAATTCTTCTCTCCATTTCCAACAAAAATAATTAGATCATCAGGGTAATCCTTATTGGAATGTTGTTCAATGTAATTAGAGAATTTCTCAAATTCTTTACAATTACCAGAAATTAATTCTTTTATTGGATTTTTTGAGGGTCTAATACTCCACAAATCGAAAATAGGAAAAACATCTGTTTTTACAAATTCTATAAAATTCTCATCGTAATATCGGGGATAAGTAATATTTTTCATTTTGTAAAGATACTATATGTAAAACCTTTGTGTGTTATGCAAAGGGAAGCAAAGAGGGGCAAAGAAATCTAAAGATGGATTCGATATTAATCGAATCCATCTTTTAAGATTTTATTAGCCTACTGCCTTTACGAAACTAGTAATTCCTACAAAAATAATTGAGAACACTATAACTAAACTAATAATATCTGCATATTTACCAGTAGCTGTAATGCAAACATCCTTTTTGCACAGCTTAATATTATCTTTATTTTTACGTATATCTTTTTTCATATAAAATTATTTTAAAATAAATAACTTTGCTTCATCTCAGCCTGAAGCTTTAGGCGTTTTACAATAAAGAATTTCTGAGAAAAATATTTTATTTTTTCACTTTTTCTACTACTGTTGTACTTGGATGACTTTTTGCATACTTTTTAGTTACAAATTTTCCTGTTTTAGCACTTCGTGCTACTTTTCTAACTTTTGCCATTGAATAATCCTCCTATAAATTTAATTAATTTAATAAATCTGTTATTACTTGTTTTAACTTCTTCTTTGTAATAATTCTTCTTTTCTAAATAGTCTTGCCGTCTTATAGAATTTATTTCTTCTTTTGACCTTTTTTTGTCCCATACTATTTTATTGTTTTTTATCCAATAATGTGACTGACATGGAAACCCCCAATTTCCGATTGATGGGTACAACGATACTGTTTTGCCATTAAATATTAACTTCCAGTCTGTGGGAGAAAAACGCGTAACTGCCTTATTGCCACATCCACAGGCACATTTATGAACCGCTGTACGAAATCTCATAGAAATATATAGTACCCTTTCTTCTAATTCCTTTGGTATAAATTCTACAAATTCTGGATTAATTATCATCATTTTGTATTTTGTTTGCATTAATCCTATAGAACATATTATACTCCCCAGTTCTATCATGATAATACCCAAGTAACTTTTTCCATTTTATTACAGCAAGAGCTGCATTTAATGAATTAAGTTCAGCAATTTGAATATTAGAATCATAATCATTCTCAAGGTCTTCAGAAAAAGACATATATCCTTTATCCCAAATATGATTAGTTTTGCCCGGTGTACCTGTTGTTACTCTTAATAATCCAGTAAGGGCACCTTTATTATTATTTACTCCCATTCCGACATCAATAAAGGATATCTTATTCTTCTCCAAAAATTGGATAATAGCCTTTTTAACACTTCCTTTATCTATGCTTATAAAGACAAAATTATAGTTAATAAGTTCATTAATATTCTCTGATGTAATATACACTGGATGAGCTTCAATACCTTTATGCATATTAGAGTATATTTTTTTTAAGTAGTCAACCTTCCTTTGAGGAACAATAAGATCTTCTATTGAAGCTGCACCAGGTGCACGAAATGAATTATTATTATAAAACCAATCCCCATCATAAATATGAATTTCCTTTACTGGACACTTACTAACTAAGTCTAAAATATAAGAACCTGTACCGCCTAAACCAATAATCCCAATTTTCTGTTTCTTAAAAACTTCACTTAATACTCCCAATTCAGGTTTACTTGAGTTGGTATCCATATATTTGAAAATTGATTCATCGCTTGTTTGGAGAATTTGTTGTCCTTTCTCGGTTACTGTTTCATCAACTGCTTTAGCTGGAGCAGTAATCATAGTAATATAGGTTTTCATTTTATGATAGTAATCTGTATAACCATGAGGTTTGGGTTTACTCGAAAAATGATGATTTACTTCGAAATCACCTGCTATTACATGAGTTTTACTGCCAGCTAAAATTGAAGTAAATGGAGTACCATTAATACGACAAGGCAATTCCCCCGCAAAATACACGGAATGCTCTGGGTTTTTAATGGTACTTTGACCTGAAACTTGAAGATTAGACACCAATGCCCCATACTGAATCTCTTTCTTTGAATTCAAATAAGGAATTCGATGAATAATCAAAAAATTATTCTTGACCTCCATCACAACACCTTCGTCCAGAAGGCGTTGCAAGTCTTCACTATGACTTATCAGTTGCGCTGACATCGAATTCTGTCCCTTCTTTAATTTTTATACTTTGACCTTCAGCTAAGGTTCCTTCTTTGTGTCCTTGAGCTTCTGAATACACTACCTGATACTCGGTATTTACACCGTAAGGTGGAGTTTCAAATGCTAATTTCACAACCTCTTCAAATGAGATAGTTTTACTATTCCATATTTCAGGAGTTCCATTTACATATATAGTAAATTCTTTTTCGTGCCCATGGGCATTATTTTTATTTTTTGTAATCATGTTACTTAATATTTAATAATTTATATTGTCTCCCTTTAATGTAAAGAGAGAATTACATTACCAACTTCATAACTTATTTAGGTTAATCGTTGCATTTAAGGATTGTTCCCAATAATTCACAGCCTAGCTGTTTCCTATCGCAGACCAGATTCCTTCCCCGAAAAAAAAACTTTGAAATTTGACTTTTATACCGAAAAGTATTATCTTTGAAATAACGTATTCAAAATAATGCCTGTTTATCAGGTACTTATTTCAAGCCTCGGTAATTATTATCGGGGTTTGTTTTTATATAATGTTTTTATATTTCTGTTTCTTTTCCTCCTCTTTTAGTTAATTAATGTTCTTATATGGTGCTTTTCTTTTAGAAACTAAGTTATAATCAATATCATCATATTCCTTTGTTTGTTTCCATGGCATGTCTCCATGTGAGTAATCACTTATCTCGCTGGCTGAGTACTCTGAAAGTTGATTTATAACTTTATCTATTACATTTTTTTCACTTGCTTTTAATAACTCAAGGTTAGCATTTATTAAAGGGAAATATCTTGTTTGCTTATAACCATGATATTGTGACTGAATAATTTTAAGTTCTTTGTTTTCTATCATGTTATTTACAATATCGTAAAATTCATATGGAACTGGCCCATGTGGAAGTTTTCTATAAGTTGCCCCGGTTAAATAATTATTATATCTCTCAAAATAATTAAAGTCTGCAAAATATAATAACTTGTATAAAACAGTTTCTCCAATATTTGCCCTTCCTCCACATCTTTCTAGAATGTATAATAGAGTATTCTTAAATTTTTCGTAAAAAAATACTTTATTATCAGATAAATCTTCTTTTAAAACTTCAGAAGTATTTTTTTTAGTCGATACTCCAAATAATAAATGTGTCACTTCTATTTTAAGAGCATTTGCAATCGCAACTAATTCCTCAATATTAACCTTGCGATTGCCAAGTTCTATTTGAGCAATGGAAGAACGTGGTTTACCTATTATCTCAGCAAGATCTTCTTGTGAAAGATTGTTTTTATTGCGGTAATCTCTTATTCTATTTGCAACCTTCATACTATTTAACATAATTGTCTTAGTTTTGTTTTTTAACAAAAAAGATAATTGTTTGAAATTAATACAAATTTTAATTTAATTTGTTCGATATTGTTATGACGTTATTTTTCACAAAATGGTTGCCTGAAAATTCTTATATTTAATTGTAATTATTAACATCATCCTTATATGTCTGACAATCTGTGCGATTAAGTTTGTATTATTATTTTCATCTTAATTTTTTCTTTAAAAAAGCTAGTATTCCTTATTCCATTCAGGCAACTTACCATGAACTTCATAAAATCTTTGGATCAATGTTCCTTCAACAAATCCGGGTAAATCATTATTTTCTTTATCAACTGTAACAAACCAATAAATATCCAAAGCGTCAATATTTTCATCCTCGCATTTTTTATTGAAAAAATCCTCACGTTTCATGCTTTCTTGCTTGTTGTTTAATCTTCCATTTAGACCTTGTTCTTTAAACTTTCCATTATTTAAAATAGTTCCCGATTTTCCAATATACACAAGAGAGACTTTGTCTTCAGCTAATCTTAAAATATAATATACTCCCGGTAGATTTGGTACATCTCTACTTAGCTCTTTTAAATTCATTCCTTTTTCGTAGAAAAAATGACCGTTATTTTTATATTTATTTACTTCGTCGAACATTTTAATTATATTTTTAAAAAATATTTATCCAACCCCTTGAGTCTTATCATTAATTACACTTATTATCTCAAAAATTTTGTCTGCTTGTTCTTCATTAAATACACCCTCAACTCCCTGACTATGATACTTGATAAATGGGGCGTCATATAACATCTCGGGATTAATCTTCCCGTTTCTTGTGAAAAATTTCTTTATTGTATCAAGAAATTCAATCTGTATGGAACTTAATTGATATTGATTTATAAAATCAACAAATGCTTTATCCACTAAATCCTGACTTAATCCAATTAAATTTGAAATAAAACTAACTAAATCAACTGATTTGCCTAGTTCTTTTTCAAGTGCTTCTTTCTCTATTTTTTCATCAAACAAAATTTGCTCCAACATTTTAAGTTCTTCTGCCGTTATTTTTTCTCTGTTTTTTATTCTGTTAATAGTAATATGATATTCATTTTCTCTAATCTTCTTTTCTAGTCGGAAGATATTATTTTGAAAAATGGATTTAGCTCCATATTTTATTGCTTTTTCCTCACTTTTATTTTCTTCTTCAATAATATCATCAACATATAATGTGTCTTCAAAATTTGTTGTAACAAATCTGGTGTCATCTTTATCTATGTATTTTATAAGATTTCGAATATTCTTTCTAAGAATTTCTAAATGATTGATACCATCTTGTTTCCAAAATATTTCTTCAAGTGTTTTCTTTATTATATTTTCTTGCTCCTTTACTTCAGGAATAGACATCTTATGAAGTAATTTTTTAGATGTAATTATTACTCTTTTTATCTGATTCGAATGGGAACCTATAAATATCTCTGTTGAATTTACTTCAAGTCTTTTTATAATTAATGTATAAAGCAACTTATCATAAAACCTAGCTAAATCATCTTCGCCTATTGGAGGTTTAATAATTGGGGAAATATTATCTTTAATTTCTTTAATATTATTTCTTTCAAGATGATTCCATAGTTCTCGATTTTCGTTTCCATATTTAAGAACAAATTCAATTTTCATTTTAACATCGAATCTATCTTTATCAAGAGTCAAAACTTCCTTGTGTAAATTGTCTAATAGCTCAATTCTGTATTTCTGAAGCTCGGAATCGTTTTTAAACTTTTTATCTTTAATATATTGTGCTAAATGCAATCTTGTATTAAAGACTAATGAAGTAAGACTTAAGTGCTGTGAAGATTCAATCCCCTCTGGATTTTCCTCGAAAAATTTAAAATTACCACATAGGTCAAAAATCAGGAATTTATCTTTATCAATACCCGGACCAAATAGATTAGGTCGTAATCGGGAACCACGTCCAATCATTTGCCAAAACTTAGTATATGATTTAACAGGTTTATAAAAAACCAGATTAACTACTTTTGGAGCATCTATCCCAGTATCCATCATATCTACAGATATGACAATTTGAGGTAAAAGATCTTTCTCATCATCACAAAATCTTTCTAAAAATTCTTCCGATTTTGGTTCACCATGCACAATAATTTTTGCATAATCATTGCCATATAGTTCTTTGTCAAGTTCAAGAAATCTTTCTTTTAAAAAACGTGCATGTTTTATATTTCTTGCAAAAATTATTGTTTTTCCAATCTCATCTCCACCTTTAATCTTAATACCGTTGTTTATTATATAACGGAGTGTTTTATTGGCTGTATCAATATTAAAAAGCCAAGAATTTAACTCTTGAGGATTTACTCTTTCTTCTCCTGTTGGTTCTGCTCCTTCTAATATTTCTTCTTCAAATTCTAATTTCTCTTCATCAGACAAATCTTTATATTTTATCCCTTCTGTTCTGAATTTTGTTGGAACATTTATGGATCTGTATGGTACAAGATGTTTGTTTTCTACGGCTTCATTAAAACTATAATTATCAGTAGGTGATTTATCCGGAAGTCCAAATACTTCATAAGTATTTTTATCAACATGACTTTTAGGTGTGGCTGTTAGACCTAAAAAAATGGCATCAAAATATTCAAATAATGCTTTATATTTCATGTAAATTGAACGATGAGCTTCATCAATTATAATAAGGTCAAAATGTCCAACACCATAGAATCTTTCTCCTCCATTTCTAACTCCATCTATCAGATTCATCATTGTATTGTATGTTGAGAAAACCAGCCTTGTTTTCTTTTTCTCTTTATCTTTTAATAAATTAACTGCTGAATAATCAGGCAGGAACTTTACAAAGTTTCGCATAGCCTGACTAACTAAGCTTCTTCTATCTGCTAAAAATAAGATACGTTTAGCCCAATTCGCTTCAAATAAAATTTTTGAAAAAGCTATTGAAACCCTTGTTTTACCTGTTCCTGTTGCCAGTACTAATAATGAACCTCTATTAGTACCTATTAGATTACCTGTCTGTTTATCGTTCCCAGAAATATATTCTGAAATACTCTTGATAGATCTAAACTGATATGTTCTTTCAACAATATGAGTATCAGTATCATGTTTTCTTATGTCTTTTCTATTTTTTCTCCTATAAATAATAGTTTGAAGTTCACTTTTTGTATAAAAACCATACACCTTCCTGGCTTGTTTGTAAAAACAATCATCCCACAAAAAAGTTTCAAAACCATTACTGTAATACATAACAGGACGTTGCCCAAACATTTTCTCAAGTGAATCTGCATATAATTGGGCTTGGTTTTCTCCTTTAGTTGCACTTACCATAGCTTTCTTTGCTTCAACAAGAGCAAGAGGTTTTCCATCGTCATCCCATAAAACATAATCAACTGACCCTGTTTCTGAAACATTTGTTGATTTTGGCATATAATCAACTTTAAACTCTTTGTCATTTACTCCCATTAAATCCCATCCAGCCTCACGTAAAGAAATATCAATAAAATACTTCCTTGTTTCTTTCTCATTTCTTGGATGATGTATTTCATCCTCTTCAGCAGCAATAACTTTCTTCTTTTTTAATTGCTCTTGTATTTTTTTTAGTTGGTTGCGAAGCAAGAGATTTTCATCTAATAGCTGTTTTTTATTCTCATTGGCGGTTTTAAGGTCTTCCTTAAACTTATCAATTTCTTTTATCTGTTTTTTTTGTAATAGTGTAATTTGTTTTTTTGAAAGTACAGCTTCTCCTTCTTTTGGTATTAAATTATAATCGAATAAACCTAATATTCCTATATCGTTTTCAGTATATGATTTTGCAAACCACTTACTAAAGAAAAATAGATTTTGAATTACCTTTTCTGAATCAACTAGTGAAACAGGCTTATTATGAATTGCAAGATTTCCAGCCTTTCGTATTATGTCAATATCATTAAAAAGTTTATGATTAAGTTGGCATTTAAAATCATAATCTTTCATTAAAGAATTTAGTGAAGTATCGTATGGTTTTTTTAAATCATCATCATTGTTATACATCCAGTTTATGGCTAATTCTAGTGCCATTCGTGCATAAGTAAGCGATGTTCGTGGGTCGGTTATTACTAACTGTTCTGCTTTTATTGCTCTATTATAAAAAACTTCCCACTCGTTTTCGAGAAAATAAAAATTTGTTTTCATAAAAATTTGTTTATTGCCTCATTTAACTCATTCGATAGATTATTGCTAAAATCAAATATTTTTGACCCAATACATTTTATCTTTTCTGGTCGAGGATCTCTAATTTTTGCACTAGGGATATGCTCTTTCCCTTTAAATATGCTTTTGGAATATTTTTGAATCCAAAAACCATTTGGTTTAAATTCTGCATTCAATGATATAAGATACAGGAAATCCCAGCCCTTTTTTATTGGGGACAAGGTATTTGTTTTTGAATAAAAAGTATTTGCTGTTTTTACTTGAATTTTCATATTATTGTCTCCAACAATAATATCATATTTAGAACCTTGAGGTGCATATTTAACATCTTTAAACCCCTTATTAAGCAAATATAATCTTGAATAAAATTCCCCAATCAAACCTGTTTTTTGGTCTCCAAATTCAGGCAGAAGTACTTGTTTATCCCTTTTTTGAATTCCTTCAAAAGCTCCATATACTTCTGAGTATTTATCAATAACATCTATTACTTCTTTAATGGCTTTATTATTCATTTAATATCTATTTAGTCCATGTTACACAGTTTATCATTCCCCCTTCTTTTGCTAATTCATTTGCGTATATCATTTTAACGTTTCGTTCATATAAATGTTCCAATATTTTCGATGCATCATTGTCTATATCATTTCTATAAGCTGGCATGAGAATACAATTTTCAAGCAAAAGAAAATTAATATAAATACCCTCACCAGATTTATCATTACCATTTTCAGGCACAAAAGTAGGTAGCTCTTCCATCTTAAGCCCTGCATTTAAGAATACACTCATAAATGAATAATGCCAATTTTCAATCAGCTTATTACGATATGTTTTTTGTTTATTCTTAAGAATACATTTTTCATATTTCATATCATTAATAAGTACTGTATTCTCATCTACAAACCTAACTAATCCATCAACATGACCAGTGAAATCATAAGGATGCTGTGGAATTACAATTATCTTGTATAGCTCTAATTTTGTTTTAATTTCTTCAAGAATTTCATCATTCTTCATATCTGGATTATCACGAAATACCCTATCAGAAATTATTGCTGTTTTATTAAATATTTCTATTGCACCCCCATCTAGTATTATATCAGAACTTATGCATTCAATTTTTAGTTCATTATGTATTTCATTTGCAATTGGTAGTCTTTCTTTCCATTTTTGTGAATCAGTCATATAGGATGGAGAATATTTAAACTGAACATATTTGCCAGAAGATGATTTTACAGGCATATAATCTCTACACCATATGTTTTTATAATGATTCTTGATTTCAATTATCTCTAAATCATCAATTTCTAAAAATTTGTCATACACTTTTTTACCATATAGTACACCTTTGTTTGTGTCGATTGGTAAATGTGCTGATATGTATATTTCATCTAACAAAATATTTTTCTTAAATGGTTAATATTAATCATAGACAAAATTATCCATCTTATTTTTATATTATAATACTAAAAGTTATGGCAATGAATCATTTATATGAATATTTATTGAATCTTCTACACTAAATACATGGGCATTAATAGTATCTTTATTAATAGTATTTCCCAAAGTATCAATTACACTTGTAACATTATCATATTTCTCTAACAAATTATTAAATTGAGTTTCATCTAGCTTATTTGAACTAAAAATATTATAGAATAAACTTACTAAAGCAAATGTGGCTAATGCAATTGAAACATACAGTTGTAATCTTGAAGTGCTTGCTTGTTTTGCTGCAATTTTAATATTCCTATTGGTGTTTTCAATATTATTTTTATCAATATCTCTCTGTCTATCCAATGTTAGTTTTTGATCTTTAAAAAACAAAGTCTCATTTTCCTTCCTAATATCATCTTTGGTTTTATACCCATTCCTTATAAATTCCTCAAGTTCAGACACTGGAGCAATGTTCAACATTGAATATCTTACAAAAATGTCAGAAATTGTTTTATCAGGGAATGAATATTTTATAGATTTTAGATTCACAACACCCTGTCCAAATCTTATTATACGATCAAATCCTCCACCTTGATATACTGTTATTAACTCATTATTCTCTAAATATTGAATAAGTTTTGTAACAGTAATAACAAGATTAGAAATTTCTCCCAACCTATTAATTATATATTTGCTCTCATTATCAGTTGGAACTTCTCCTTGCATCTCAAATAAAAACTTTACTAAAGGAGTTCTTTTTTGATTCGGATTCCTTACCTCTATTCTCAATCCTTTTAAATAAGGATCAATAAAATTGGCTAGAAATATCTGATTATCTAATATCCTACCAATAATTTCTTTTTCGATTTTATTAAATGTTCTCATTTTATATTATTATTTAATTTTCGTTATATCCAAATTCTCTTGATTTTAAGATATTCTTCCAATAGCTTTCTCTTTCAATAATATTGTCATCATGTATTTGAAAATCTGCAATTTCCAATATTGCATATTGAAAATTATTCATATAGTCATCACCTTTCTCCTTTAAAATAAGTTTTAATTCTTTATTTCCACCATGACCATCATTTGCATAATTACACCAACGTTGCCAAATACCTTCTTCTCCTTTTGCTGAGCCAACATAATGTTTACCATTATGTGTGTCGGTAATTAGATATATGCCTTTAATATTTGATAATGCTCCATACCAAGTTTCAACTTGTTGATTAATAATTATTTTCAGTTCTCTATGACTAATTAGAACATTATTATGGCCAGGATAATCTTGTATAGTTAAAGCTTTGGGGCGAATTTCATGTAAAACAAACTGGTCTTCAATTTTTTCAGTTCCCCATAAATATGAAGCACGACCAGTTCGTTTATGCTTTATAAAAATCCTCCCAATAAATTCTTCCTGATTTGGTAATATAATTGTATCATACTCATAATGATCTTCAATCCATTCGTTACCAAGAATTTTATAAACACCTGCAAACATCCATACATCATGAGAGTATTGGATTAAACTAATGACCATTTCGCACTTAAAATTACGTTTTGATTGCCATTCTTGCCATTCTTTAAAGCTATTATCATAATATGCTTCTAAGGGTGAGTTTTCACTATAAGAAGCTATATGTATTTTGTAATTATCTTTATTCAAAGATATTTTTAAAGCTGAAAATAAGTCAAGCATTTTAATCATTGTACCATACTTTTAAATTTATAGTTATCCTCATACCAACTCCACCTTAAATGCTTTTTGCAATAAACTATTAAATAATTCTTCTGCTTTTTCAAGGTTTTGTTGTACCTGTGCTTTTTGAGCATATATAGAATTAAGATATTCCACAAAATCTTTCTGTAATTCTATTGGAGGTAGAATAATTTCATATTTCTTCATGATTGAAGTATTCAAGTTTGGCTGTGTCCCATCAGGAGCTGTATCTCTAAAATATTGTGTGACAGAATTAAGTGATTTTAAAAGAAATACTTTGTCAATAATATTTTCATCAAAATCTGAAAATGCTAACCATCCATCATGTATGCATCCATTAAACTTAATAATTCTAGCAAATCCAAGACTTACTCCACAATTAGCAAAAATTAAACTCCCTTCAGGTAATAATCTCGTTTTTGATAAACCTTCATCAATAATATGTTCTTTGGTTGAATGTAAATAAATATCATCTCCTTTTGTGGCATCACCAATCTTTATCCAAGGATTTCTACCGCCTAAATAATCATTTATAGGTCTAGGAGAACCGCCTCTTACAATGGTCATTAGATTTTCCATTGGTTTTTTCACCCACCCCATAGGATTAGTAACCGGATCCCCAAACATATCCCAAAACAGGGATTGTGTAAGTGCATCGTATTTTTTAATAAGCTGTTTGTTGAGTTGGCGAACTTTGTCAGCCTCGTCAAGTATTGCTGCTATCTTTTTTTGTTGGTCTAGTGGAGGAAGGGGGATTTTGAATGCAGAAATTGATGCTTTTGATAATTCTTTAAAAGTTGCTCCGTTTCCCAAATCTTGTAAATTCGGAGTATATTTTTTAATTACATAGTACAAATATACTATGTAAATATTTTCTTTAGGAACTAAATTTTTAAATCCTTGATTTGTACAAACAGGTCTTTTATTTATTGCTAAATGACCAATAGGTGCTCTTGATGTAAACATTAAAGAGTTTGCAGGTATCATTGTAGTAGAACAACTATTGTAACCTAACTGTGTTATCTTTTCAGGAGCTTCATCCACATATTTATCAGTTAGTTTACTTAAATCTTTAGGTGTAAACCAATCTATTTCTCCGCCCCAATATTCATCCTTTACTCTAGATGGTGTTGAGCCATTAATAACCTCACAGCATTTTCCTATTTCAATCATTTCTATCATCCTAGTAACTCCTCCAAAACTTTTAGTGCATCAGCTCTTTCCTTATCAATATCTTTAATATCAGCAATAATATCTTTTGGAGCATCGTATTTAACTTCTTCGTAAACAATTTCTTTGTATTTATTAATCGATAAATCCCAGTCGTTTTCTTTTATTTCTTTAAAAGGAACCAAGAAAGACTGCTCAACTCGTTTACGACTTGTCTCATCTTCAATATTTTCAAAACGCTTTATTATATCAGGGATATTAAATTTTTCATGCTGCTCTTTTTGTTCTGCTTCATTCAAGTCAAAAAACTGTCTATAATCATTAAATATTTCTTCGTTAACCAACAAAGTTCTTTTATCGTCTAATGTTTTACCATCAGCTTTCATATCGTAAAACCATACATTTTTTGTTCCACCAGTTCCGGTTTTTGTAAAAAATAAAATTGCTGTACTTACTCCTGCATAAGGTTTAAAAACACCAGATGGCATTGAAATTACAACATCGAGCTTGTTATTTTCAATAATTTCTTGTCTTATAGACTTATGCCCTTTACTACTGCCAAACAAAACACCATCAGGTACAATAACTGCACATCGTCCACCTGTTTTTAATTGTCGCAACATTAAAGCCAAAAACAACAATTCTGTTTTAGATGTGTTTGTCATATTTTTCAAACTAGTAGATATTGTAGATTTATCAATTGTTCCTTTAAAAGGTGGATTAGCCAATATCATAGTGTATTCTTCTGAAACTGTATTGTCTGTAGAAACAGCATCAATATCAATAATATTAGGTTCTTCAACTCCATGTAAATAAAGGTTCATAGATGCAATACGCAACATAGTTGCATCGAACTCCATACCACTAAACATTTTTTGATTGATATGTTCACGATTTCTTTCACTTGATAATTCAATTACATCATTGTGCTTATCGATATATTGCTTTGCAGTTACTAAAAAACCTGCTGTACCACATGCCGGGTCACAAATAGTATCGCTTAATGATGGCTTCAACATTTCCACCATCATTTTTATTATATGACGTGGTGTACGAAATTGCCCTGCAGTTCCTCCACCTTCTAGTTGTGAAAGGAGATATTCATATACATCGCCTTTTGTATCTTGGTCGCTCATGTCAATATCTTCGAGCTGATCCATTACCTGATCCAAAACCACTGGCTTTGAAATTCCAAATGTTGCTCCACGCATATATATACTGAACAAACTTTTTTCTTTTCCTAATGTTCGTATAAATGGAAAAATACCATCTACTGTATTAGAGAATATAGCATGTCGTTCGTTTACATCCATTTCTTTAAGATTTTTCCATCTAAAATTTTGCTGTTCCTTACTAAAAACAGGCTTATAATTAAATGAAGAAATACGTTTTGCTTTACGTTCATTATTAGTTTCAATCTCATCTAAATCTTTTATGAATATTAAATAAGTCAACTGCTCAACAATAGTAATTGTATTAGTTACACCTCCGTTCCAGAAAGTATTCCAAATCAAGTCTATTTTGTTTTTTAATTCTCCTGTAATCATACTACCAATATCTTTTGTTTAAATAATTAATCAAACTTGTGTATTTTTTATCAAATAAAAATGGCTTCAATAATTTTTGTGGATTTATTACCATGTACTTTTCTGGTTTCTTTAATAAATCTTTCCAAGCATCTTCAATTCCTGTTTGTAACATATCAGGAGAATTTACATGATACCTAATATGAAGATTAGTTTCTGGAATTACATCAATATGCAGCCAATCATCAGCTTGTAATTCATCCTTTTTATGTTTTACCATTTGCCAAGCAAGCAATGTTTGTCTCATGATCTGATAAACAGGCTCGTAATATAAATTTTCAATTGGTATTTTGCAATCAATAGGCGAGTCTTTAGCTTCAATTAACTTATTATATCTGTTTTGTCTTGTTTTCCCTGAAGAGCCATCAGCTTTACATTCTTTATTATAATATTCTGTGTATTTCCATTCAATTAGCACTTGTATCTTTTTGCCATTTTTTAATATTCCAGACATCATTGCATCAACTGATGTACAGTTTGCACCCCTAGTTTGATTCTCACCTTCCCCTATATGACTTTTTTTGCTTACAACTTCAAAACCAATATAACCATCTTCAAAATCAGCACAAACTTCAACAAAATTTTCATCAATATTTTGCAAAAATCTTAAAGCAGCTTGTTTATCGTCTCTTAAAAAGAAAAGATGATTTACACATGAAATTTGAGATGATAATAAATGTCCACTTGGCTCAGTTCCACCAGACCACCATACAATACTATTATCTTTGAAATACTTTTTTGCATTACTTCTTATTTTATGCCAAAGATTTTTGTCTGGTTTTATAAGCACAAAATTACGTTTTGCTTTGTTGTACATTCCCCCACCTGGATCTTTAAAAAAATCATTTCTGATGCTTATTACTTTTACTCTTTCCTTTTCTCTGTATTTCATAATTTTCTAATTTTCTTAATAAATGTTTTCTTACCGTCAGGACTTGGTTCTGTGCTAACCTCAATTTGTTGACCTTCTTTCAAATTGTTTTCACTTACCATTTGTGGGATAATGCTAATAGTGCTTCCATTTTCATCTGTTTGAAAAGTTCCCCAGCCATTTTCAGCGATTTTTATAACAATTCCCTTTCTTTTATCCATACATGTTACTTCTTCCCATAATTCAACATTTTTTGATTTATCGGTGTTTTCATCAACATAATTTTTAAACCAAATTAATACATCCATTAATTGGAAAGTTAAGCTATAGAGTAGATATGGTGTGTTTATGCTATTTCTATACTCAACTAAATTAATATTGTTATTTGTGTTTGCATCAACTGTATGAGAGGCTGCACCTGTAATAAACAATATGGATTTAACGGATTCAGAAATTAATTTATTAAAATGTCGTTTTTTGCAAGATACACCAAGATATTTTGTTTTCTCTCCCGAAAGAAACAGACTTGATTCTGTAAGATTTACTTTTCCTTTTCCATCTATACATTTATCATGTAAAAATCCAAACTTATTTGCTGCCCTGAACATTGCTTCAAGTATAATTCTTATTTGTGTGAAATATAACTTATCGTCAAATGTATTTGTTGGTTCATTAACACTTTTTAAAATTTGCAAAATTGACGCTTGGGTGTTAGTTCCAATGTATTTATCATCACAAACCTCAAAAACAGAATGATAAGCATGTCGTATTTGAGTGTCTTTTTGCTGATCGGCAGCTAACTTTATATCTTCCCATAATGATAATAAATGGTCAACATTAATTTTATCATATACTTTTTTATCAAAACCTTCTGCACATCTATTTTTTTCTTTCGTAATTTTATCTTTACCAGATAATATAAACCAAGGGAGTGCCTTAATATGAGTACGTTTATCAATTTCTCTTGCTACAGAGAATAAGGCAGAATCATCAACTGCATCACCCGATTGGTCTGGATCGTTATAGAATAAGCCATCAACAATTATTGCATCAAAAAAATGAATATTCTTATCAAGAGCTTTTAGCCCTTCAACTTTATTGGTATATCCAAATAATTTTATACCATTCTTCGATGCTTTATTTTTAATTAAATGCAATATCTCAAATTCATCATCAAACCAAAGTACTCTGTATTCTTTCATTGTTTTTAATCAATTAAAAATGGGAAAATAATTTCAAAACTTGTTGCAAGATCAACTCCTACACCTTCAGAGCCTCTTTCGTCAATAATATCAAGAGAACCTCCATGCAATTTTATTATTTCATATATGCGATAACCCCCGTTTCCATCACCTGAATTATATCCAGTCTTTGCACCTTTTTTAATGTACATATCTAAGCTAAATTGTTTAGGAAAACTTTTCCCAGTATTAGAAACCAACAACCATACCTCACTATTGTTTAATTCATTAAAAGACAAATACAGTTCAATTCTATTTTTACTTGAATCATATTTATCAAAAGCATGAATATCTGCATTTTCAATTAAATTATCCAAAAGCTCTTTTAGAAGAAGTTCGTTCCCCAAAATACAAATATCATTGATATCAATCTCACCATCAATAATACTATCTTGATCCAGTTGGAGTACTATACTAAAATTTAAATTACTTCTTACTTTTGTTTCAGAAATATAATGTTCAAGGAATGAAATTAACCCAATTGATTTAAAATCAATTTCAGATTCTTTATTGTCAGTATGTGAAATACTTTTGGTCTTCTGTATTACAACTTCTATATTGTGTTTTAAAATATCTAAATAATTGCCTAAAGTTATTTCTGACTCTGGAGTTTCTTTTATATCCATTAATCCATCAACAAATGGAGCAACTTTTTCATTTAATATTGCTTTAATATCATCAATTGATCCTTGTAGATTACTTAATGGACCTGCAATAGAATGTCGTAGAAAACTATTTTGCTCAAAAATCTCATTCTCCAATCCATGAATTTTTTTTAAATAATCTAATTCACGTTTTTTTTCTAAGATTAAAGCTTCTTTAAACCCACGAACTTTGGCTTTTTGTTCTTCAAGTGTTGGTAACTTTATCTTTACATTAAACAAATCATTTATTGAAATTTGCGTCACAGTTATTCCTGTTCTGTATTTTTTAATCTGTTCCTGCACATAATCGGAATATAGCTCATTTACCAAATATTCTATATTAACCTTATCTTCATCAACGGATAAGGCCAAAATGTCAGATTGTGAATAATAGATTGTTGTATTGCCAGAACTTTTATAAAACGTAGGCTTCAATGAAGCTCCTTTTTTTGCAATTAGCAATTTATTATTTGGAACCATAGATGGACGCGTCAGAATTTCAATATCTTCAAGGTCATCAAAATCTTTTTGAAATTTGTGAATATCATCCGACAAATCCCTAATTCTAATAAACTTACCCTCTACAATACTTGCAAGAGAATGTGCAAAGGCAGGAGCTAATATATTCTTTAAGCTAGTCATATTCTCTATACCGACAAGAGAATCTGAGATAAAAAATCTATTAGCACTAAGATTATAATTTGAACCTGAATTGCAAATTTCTTTTAGATTAAAAATAATTTTGCAATCTGATTCTGTTCCTTCCTCTATGCTTTTTACTAAGGCATTCACCTTAATTTTATTTTCTCTTTTGGAGATTTTTTTAACAAATTTTTCTGCATTAACAAAAGTAACTTTATTAGATGATTTTTTATTATTATTCAAAACAACTAAAGAGAATGATATACCTGTATGCTGAAATAATCCTCCAGGAAAAGAAATTATATATTCAATTAAATCTCTATCTATAAACTCCTTTCGTAAGCTTGAATTTATTGAATTAAATAAGAAACTATTAGACACAACTGCAATTACTTTACCATTTGGAGTTAAAGAATTAATAGCATTATATATAAAATCAGAAGCAACATCTTTAAATGGTCTGTCTTCAGTGCCATGGTCTCTTCTTTGACCAAAAGGTGGATTTGCTATAATAATATCAAATTTCTGATTATTTTTTTCTGGCAACCAATTATCGACTGAGTCTTCACACAATAATTGAAATCTATCATTTAAATTATGTGCTAAAATTCTAAGCTTGCCAATTGCCCAAACATTTCTATTTATCTCTTGTCCATAGTACTTAGCATCATCTGGTAAATTCATTGCCAAAGAAGCTAAACCAGCAAAAGGATTATAAATAGACAACCCCCTCTTTTGAGGCAAAAATGAATTCATCAAACAAGTAAGCTCTAGTGGTTGCATATAGCCGACTCCTTTTTTACCAGAAATAATTGTATGTTGAATCAATGTTTTATCAAAAATATTTCCTAATGACATATTAGAATCAATCAAATTTAATTCACTAATGTGTTGTATAACTGCCAGTAAATCATTATCGGCTGCTTTGTCTGAAGGCAGTCTTTCAAAATTAAAAGTTGAAAAAATACCATTTAAAATTTCATTCTTGTCTTCCAGATCGAAAAATATTTTATATAACTCATTTCCAATATTATCATTTATTGAAATAATATTAGACCATTTTGCACAATCAGGTAAAACAATTATATTGTTTTTTACATTTTGATTTACTTCATTTAGGTGTTTTAAAAATAACAATGAAAGGTATAGTTCTTGAATTTTTGTAATTTCAACAATATCTCTTAAATTTTTCACAAGAATAAAGAACTTATTTTCTTGATTAAAAACACTAGAACTACTTTGCATAACAATAAAATTTAAAAAGGTTAATACTTTTATTTTCTTTGTTGATACAAATGTCAATCTTATGTGTGCAACCTTTATGCATAGTTTATAAATAATTTTCTATATTTTTTCTCAATCGCCTTATCATTGATAGTTTAAGAGTACTTGGATTTATAACTTTTACTTTTTCTCCAAATGATAATAATTTCATTTCAAGTTCATAATTTGGTATAAGCTTTAAAAAAACCTGTAGTTCTCCAGAATCAAGTATTATTGATCTCTGAGTTGGATGCAATGGTTTTGTATTAATATAATTTGCTTGTTCGGCAGAAAATATTAACTCAATAGTTTCAAGGCTGCCATTCTCTGGAGTAGTAACCCCAATAATATCGAAAAAATGATCTTCCCAGTCAATATCTGTTTCAATATATGTACTAGAACATTCTTTAATATTTTTTATTCTATCTAGAGCCATGTTCCATTTATCAACACTAAACTTTTCATTAAAACCGAAAACAAACCATCTGTTATTATATTGTTTTAAATAATAAGGATGAAACTTCATTATATAAGAATCCTTATTAAATGGTTCATATTCTATTTCAATTACCTGTTTATTTACAATTGCATTAAATAGTGGCATTATCTTATCATAACCAGAATAATCAATATTAGAATCATAGGCCATTACTTTTTGCTCACTATCATTCAATCCAAAATGAGTAGATAACATTGGTGCAATTTCATTAACCCATTCAAATTGAGGAGCACCATCAAATCTTTGTAAGATAGAAATGGCATTTTTCAGTTGTTCAGCTTCAGTTGTGTTTAATGGACTATTATTAATTGAAAATTTCAAATCTTCATACCTGTAAAATGCTCTTTTACCATCTTTATATGATTCAATAGGGGCATCATAACCCCTTGAATCTCTCATGAATTTTATATCATCAAATATCTGTCTTCGTTTTACTCCTGTTGATAAAGGGTCAATGTCAAGTAGTGCTTCATTACATTTTTCTATCAAATTTTCAATAAAGTATTTTCTGCCTGAGTTGCGAAAGCACCTGTCTAAAGCCTGATAACGAATAATTGCATTTTTATTTGTAGCCATATTTTAATTGTGCAAGATGTCTGCACAAATATTACAATAATTTTTATATTTTTCATTATAATTTTTTAAATAAAAACTTTTTTTCTCAATTTCTGCTTTCAACCTTCAACCAATCTCCTATATCGCAAACCTATCAATGCTTTCAGAGGTTGAAAGAGATGCTTTTTTGAGAAAATTAGCCTTCAACACCTTCAACTTTCTATAAAATGTTGAAAGCTGTTGAAAGCAGAATAATTCCACCTTCAACCTTATAATATATTAATATTCTTTAGATTATGTGCAAAGGTTGAAGGTTGAAAGCAGAAATGGAGTTTTGTATAAAAAAATACAGTTTTTATCAACAGCATTTTTGTCTAAAATTCAACAAAAAGGGTCAAATCGTCTCCGCAAAATCTTTCGAACCCCCGGTACTAATTTGCATTTTAATTCTTTAT
>Ga0307990_1001030_pt1 | contig 23846 bp, 22 predicted proteins | sample EllFjometagen129_FD_203168 | JGI IMG/M metagenome (GOLD analysis project Ga0307990, IMG submission 203168) | Marine microbial communities from Ellis Fjord, Antarctic Ocean - #129 | ecosystem: Environmental > Aquatic > Marine > Unclassified | place: Southern Ocean | collected 2014-10-08
TCATGAAAGATATTGTTACTTCAGATTGTGGGAGTTGGGTTGCCAGTTTATTGTTGTCAGAGGATTTTATAGGTGGGTTGAAGATTCGAAAAAGTGATTCTTCAGGACGTCAAAAGAATAACAATAATTTTGGTGCTGACAAGTCTGAGCCACAGAGATTATTTATTAAAGGTCCGATCCCTGATGACTGGATTGAAAAGGCATGTCAGTTGGGAAAAGGGTGTGGTGATTTATCGTGGCCTTTGTGGCACCTTCATGGAATGTATAACAAGCATGACTCTAAGGAGAACCGGTCATTTCCATTGTCAAATAAATTGCTGGAAAAGTATGGGATTTCAAAATTACGTAAATCGAATGCTTTGAAGGCGCTAGAAGGAGCAGGTTTGATTAGTATTGTTCAAGAACCTGGCAGTCTTCCGATTGTGACAATGATTTTTGAAAGAATTAAAATACGCTCAAATTAGGGTGTGTTGCCTGTCGGTTGCCCCTTGTATGCCATTCTCCAAAATAGAGCATTTTCGAGTGATTTTGACCGACTCTTAACCATCCCTGTTTCAAGTGGATAAGGGGGTGATCGTCATTGCGGCGATAGTTGTGATTCGTAACTGAAAACCCAAATTGATTTGCTGGTAATAAATTCCCATTACGGGTTTTTGGATCTGGTTGACCTCATTATATTCTTGTTATTCCAAACCAACACTAATCGGTAGTTTTTACCTTCACAAACCCGGCATGATTGTTTCTCGGATAGTTATGCCGGGTTATATAACAGTGATGTCGATTTAGAGATGTGTCTGGTGATAGGTTTGATAGTTGGTGTTCTTTGTGATTTGGTATTTCCCAATCTGAAAATTAAAAGTTCAAGATTGGTCGAGTTAGATCTATAATCCAAATGCCAGATTCAAACTGGGAAAGTCTTAACATAATAACGTATAAATAACTTACTATTAGAGGAGCGTGTTATGAAAAGAAAAAAATTCACAAAGCTGGTCACGATTTGCATCGATACTCTTACTTTTGAGCGGGTTCGGGCGGTCACCGATAGACTTGGTGTGAGTGTCAGTGAGTGGTTCCGTTTGGCAGTTAGGGAAAAACTGGAACGGGAGGGGAAATGAAAAAATATGTGACATCGATTTTTAATTTTAGTGTGTGATTGTGTGCCGGCCATTGAGTCGGTTTTTTTGTGTCTAACCTTTTTGAATATGAGAATCATTATGTCTAAATACGAATCAATTGAATCCACCCCGATGGAAGAGAAAACAGCGGAACTAATGAAAGTAAAGAAATTGCGTGCCGAGTTGAAGCGTGAAGATGAAAAATTGGAGATGCGTGAACGGCAGTTGAAAGATGCGCTTGTAAGCAATGTCAAGGTTAAGGGTTATATCCAAGTACCCCTAGACACAATTCAACATTATTGTGATTATGGGATGAAATATAATTGGATTGATACACTTGATTACAGGAATGATCCTCAAGAACCAGCAATTACGGACATATGTGAGGCTATTCTTTTCAGTCCATTAAGAAAGTCTCCCGCGCGCAATGTGGATTTTTCCGGCAATATTATTAAGTTTTGATTCTTATAATGCTATTTATGAGATATCACGGCTGGGAGCGAGGCGTCACGGAGATGCCGGTTCCCAGTCGGTCGAAAATGCCGATATGAGCGGTTAGTAATTATCTTGGTTATGGGTTTAGGGTAGGCTGATGGCTTTGGTGTATGAGTAGTGTGAGATAATGCATCCAGGCGCAGGATCCTGCGCTTGGATGGGGGAGTGTTGTCTTTGTCTATAAATCCCATCAGGTAAAAGTTGATATTTTTATGATATTGAGTTGCGTTAGCCGGATTGATTATGTCAATATGGGATACTAGAGATAGACCAATAATGAAAATCAGGAGACTTCACAAATGTCAAAGCTACGAGCAATCCAATCCGATATAACCACTCTCCAGGTTGATGCCATCGTCAATGCCGCAAACAGTTCACTTCTTGGCGGTGGCGGTGTTGATGGTGCCATTCATCGAGTGGCCGGGCCTGAGTTATTAGACGAATGCCGTAAACTAAAAGGGTGTAATACCGGCGATGCTAAAATTACAAAAGGTTATCGATTGCCAGCAAAATATGTCATCCATGCGGTTGGCCCTGTTTGGCATGGCGGTAATAATGGTGAACCGGAACTCCTGGCTTCTTGTTATCGTCGATCGCTGGAATTAGCCGTTGTCAATGGTATACGTTCAATTGCTTTCCCGAGCATCAGTACGGGCGTCTATGGCTATCCAATTGAGCTTGCGGCAAAGGTGGCTGTGGATACTGTTCGGTTGGTGATGAAGGATGAGCCTGGAGTGATTGAAGAGGTTATCTTTTGTTGTTTTTCAGCGGGTGACCTGCGGGTTTATGAGGGGCTAATTGGCTTGGAGTAAAATCTCTCTAAAATTATGAAAGAGGGGATAGATGAAAGAGTCTATAATAAAAAGAAACACCGCTACCGAATTCTACACTCCTGAAAAATGTTACATCACGGAGATATCCAATATCCCCGATGATCCAGATGTCTCAATTGCCCAGGCGAGAGTGGAGCCAGGGGTGACAACTTGCTGGCATAGACTAAAAGGGATTGTTGAGAGATATTATATTCTCAAAGGTAAAGGTCTGATGGAGGTTGGAGATTTGCCGCCACAGGAGGTTGAAGTAGGTGACGTTGTGATGGTTCCTGCTATGTGCCGACAACGTATTAAGAATATTGGTCAGGATGATTTAGTTTTTCTGGCTATTTGTTCACCTCGGTTTATTGAAGCTGCTTATGAGGATTTAGAAGGGGAGTGATGCCGATGATAATATCATTACAGATTGTGGTGAAAAAAGATTGACAGCATTTTTTTGGGTTGGTAGAGGTTCTTGGAGTATTTGATTTTCAGGACGTCATTTTTGAAAAGTTTAGTCCAATAAAGCCGTTGAAGCGGACGACTGGACACCATCAATAAATGGGGTTTGTGCAATAGAAACGATCACTATTGCTGTAGGGGAAATATGTACCTTTTTAACCCGACGCAGCTTAACTAATCGGTAGGGCATAAATAAAATGACAGTAGAACCACAATACATCAATGATCTTGATGCCCTGGTTACAGCAGCGTACGAAGGTGAGTATGAGCTAGTTAAACGTTTGGTTGTTAATGGAGCAGATATTAACGTAACAAACGAATATGGTGAAACAGCTGTAATTGTTGCAGCCGAGAGTGGATATGACTCTATTATCGAGTTACTCTTAGCTCATAAAGCAAATATAAACATAAAAGACAAAGATGGAGATACGGCTCTTGATATTGCAAAATATAATGGACATGCCCGTACAGTGACGTTGCTTCTATCTTCTGGTGCAGTGGGTATAGAAGGGGCATGTGTTAAAGAAAGAATGATGGACGAATATTACGATGCCTGTGATCAAGCAAATGTTGTAAAGAAATTGAATAAAATTATTAATGATAAAAAGTCCTAACAATTCGCTCGTTCTGACCTACGTTACGCTGCACTTCACACCGACAGCACAGCTCGAACGTTATGTGTAAATTAAGAAACGGATAAATGGCAAATAATTGGAACATACCTGCCTGGCTGGAGAAAGAAGTTAGAGACAGAGATAAGGCGTGTGTTTATTGTGCTGTTGAGTTCACTCCAGCTAAAGTATCTAAAAAAACTGCTGCGAGTTGGGAGCATATAATCAATGATGTCAAAATAATAACCAGAGAAAATATCGCCCTTTGTTGCTGTGGTTGCAATGCAAGCAAAGGTCAAAAACAACTTTCTGTTTGGCTTGAGTCGAAATACTGTAAAGAGCATGGAATTTCCTCAGAATCAGTTGCACCAATAATTAAACAAGCAATAGAAAATGGTTTGTAAACACATACATAACAAGAAGGAAGCCTCGAGAAAAAAATCGCTGGGGGAACTAGGTGAACTTTTTGCCATTAAAGCGCTTGTTGATGATCACTATGGGAAAATAATTAACTTAAATGATAAAAAGATGAATTTTCCTTTCGCTGACTTATATGCAGAAAAAGAAGGAAAGAGTTTTATTGTCAGCGTTAAAGCCAGAAATAAATACCAGAAGAATCACAAACTAAACGCTTATTATAATCTCGGGAGTGAAGCATACAAAAAAGCGGCAAGAGCAGAAAAGGAATATTGCGCTGAACCTCACTGGATGGCAATTCAATTCGACCAATTTACATATTCAATATATTGGGGCTCATTGGAAGCATTGAATGGAAAAAATGCAATACCACTACTTCAATGTGCAAAAGGAAATATCGGCTTATGTCTAGTAAAAGATAAAAGGCATTATTTCGATTTTGGTTTTTTTGGTAATCAAAAAGATGAAAAGGCCACAAAAGGTGTCAAGCTGAACGTTATGTAACCGATGTAAATGAATGAGGGCTGTGTATATGATTCCAAAATATGAAGAAATAATGCTACCGTTTCTTAAATACTTATCTGATGAAAAGGAATACAGCCTCAGTGAAACTCATGACGCCTTGGCAACACAATTCAAATTAACAGATGATGAATTAAAAGAGTTATTACCAAGTGGGCAACAGCCTATTTTCCGTAACAGGTTAGGCTGGGCAAGAACTTACCTGAAAAAGGCAGGGCTGCTAACATCCCCCCAAAGAGCACATTTTAAAATAAGCGACGCAGGTCTTGCACTCCTTAAAGAAAATCCAACTGAAATCACATCAAAATTTTTGACCAGATATGATGATTTTTTGGAATTCCAATCAATAAAAAAGACCAAAGCAGACAAAAATATTGATCCAAAAATCCAGATTGATGATGCTACTGACCAAACTCCAGAGGAATCTCTCGAATACGCCTATCAAAAACTCCATTCCGCATTATCAAAAGAATTGCTTAGCATCGTAAAAACCTGCACTCCGAGTTTCTTCGAGAAACTTGTAATCGATTTACTTATTACCATGGGTTATGGGGGGTCGAGAAAGGAAGCAGGCAAAGCAATGGGTAAATCAGGGGATGGAGGGGTAGACGGTATAATTAATGAAGACAAACTTGGACTTGATGTCATTTATCTTCAAGCAAAGAGATGGGATAACGTTGTACCAGTAAAGGAAATACGTGATTTCACAGGAGCACTTGCATCAAAAAAAGCAAAGAAAGGAATCTTCATTACAACGTCATCATTTCCCAAAAGTGTTTACGAGTTTGTCGGACAAGTTGAATACAAAATTATTCTTATCGACGGTGAGCGTTTAACCAATTTAATGATAGAGCATAGCGTCGGTCTTTCCACCGTAAGCACTTATCATGTAAAAACGATAGATTCTGATTATTTTGAAGAAAATTAAATATTTACATAACGAAACCATTCACTTGAACAAAACCATTCACTTAACCGGGAACCGCCTTCCGTTGTTTCATTCGAGTTTCCCGGCCCGGCAAGTGATGGTGGTCGTTATGTTCAAAAAGGAAAAATGAAAAAACCAATAATCATAATATTTGTACTTGCGCTTTTAATTCCTATATTAGTGCCATTGTTGATTCGTACTTATATTGCATATGTTCCTAGTCAAATGGTAGGGAGTATAGACGGATGGTTAGGGTTTTTAGGGGGGTATTCTGGCGGTTTCTTAGCATTTATATCTGCCTATCTTATCTTTCGTAATGATCAAAAAAGTAAAGAACGCACTCTATTGATCATTAAAGCTGAGCCTATTATTGATGTTGATGTTCCAGATGAAGAGGTTGAAGATACAATTGATGACTATATCATTGTATTTACGACTCGAAGTGATACTAAAATGCTCGATGATCATAGAGGAAGTCTAACAACAGAGTATCCTGTATTTAAATGTACTCTGAAAAATATCAGCCCAAATTTTGCCAATTCGATACAAATACAGTTACAACATGGCAAAAGTGATATACAGCCTTGGTGCTACGAGCGGAAATTAAATCGCTATCGACAGGATGACGTTATTAGCCCTCTCGAAGGTGGAGAAAGAACTTCATTTAATCTACAACTGGAACCGGTACTTTTAAAAGGTCACAAGCACCTTGATTTTATTTTGAGTTCTATAAATCTTCGAGGTACAACGGAAAAGCAAAAACTGCGGTTACTTTTTAATCGTGATGCTACAAGTTTTGTATTTGAGCATAGAACATAACAAATGCACTCAAGCAGACCAAAAAAGCCGAGCTTGGGTATCGTTTAATTTGAAGGCTGTCGTGTCGGCTTTTTTTGGTAGCTTAGTTAATTATAGAACTTGGTGCTGTTCGAGATGCTCACATTACTGAAACATAACCTTCAAAGAATAAGAACATGTTATTAATAAATATTTAAAGAGAAGGATATGTACATGCAAAAATTTATGAAGGTGGTTTTAGTTGTTATTGTTATTTTCACGGTACTAATAATTAATGGAATTATGAGTGGCCTTGGAATTCGTGGCGCAATTCCTATGACTATTCTTGTATGTGGGATGTTTTTAGCTATACGAACAATTTGGAGATACAATAATCCTTGTAGAGAGTCCGAAACAGAACAGAGTAATAAAAGCGCTCAGACATTAAAAGCTGTCAATGCTGAACCCTTAGTGGAACCTGTTAATTATGAACCATCAAAAAAGATCGAACAACCCGAAAAAGAGCCTTCCATTATAGAGGTTGGATTGCCGTCTAATAAACAGAGCGAACCTTTGTGGTTGCAAGATGACACCAACTCTAATCCGCAAAACATCTCCAATGTCGAACAGAAAATATTAGCTCTTGAAAAAGCTGAGATCCCTGTTGTCAGACCATCAAATATCAATAGCGATAGTATGTACGAACAAGCTCTCAAAGAGATTGAGGACAACAAACCTCACAAAGCCTCATGGGCTAGAGCATTTTCTGAAACGGAAGGTGATGAGATAAAAACTAAAGCTCTTTATATTAAATTGAGGGTTGCACATCTTCAAGAGGGACACCGCCAAGAGGAGGAAAGAAGGCTGAACGAGGAACGCCGTGCTCAAGACCTGCGAGAACAAGAATTACAGCGTTCACTAGCTGTCAACGAAGAAGAAAAAACACGTCTCAAAACTAACATAATTGCACAAGAAAAATCACCATCATCGATGCGAAGAAGTGTAGAGACAGAGACAGAGGGTCATTTAAAAAACATAAAAAAAGAAAAAGAACTGGGGGGGTCAAGAAACATTGAAGAACATAGAAAAAGGGTAAGAGAAATATGGGGCGGCAACCCCCCCGAAAAATAAAGGTTATAAATCAGTTGATTACGGTAAAATCACAGCCTTGTTGATCGAAGCAGTCAAAGAGCTGAAACAGCAGAATGAGGCCCTGCAAGAAGAGAATCAGCAGATAAAACAGGACATTCAAGCCTTACAAAGCGCCTCACGAATGTAAGGAAAAATCGGGGACAATCTTAACCTTTTCAGTTGCAAGCTCTAATTTCAAACCGCTTCCCCCAGCGTTACCTTCTCTGCGCGATAGGGTCTCGATGTTACGTATATAGAGTAAACACCTTAACTTTAAAAGATTGCCAGTAACCGCCACACCAAAAGGTCACTCATCCCCGAGTGGCCTTTTTTTATCTTATTCCCACCTTCTCAAAATGGTTATTGACAGAATCTCTCTGTATCCTGTATCTCTTCTGATATTTCTTTCCGCAATTCCACCAAAAATCACCTTGAATTATTGATCCTTTAATAACTGGTTTCCCAATTTTAAAATATTCAAAGACTAGAAGGAAAACAGGCATGACCAAAGCAGATATAATCGACGCCATCTGCAAAGAAAATGGATTTTCCAATCGTGAATCCGCTAAAATTACTGAAACAATGCTCGATATCATCAAAGAAACTCTCGAAAATGGTGAAAATGTCAAACTTTCCGGTTTTGGTAATTTCAATATCCAGCATAAACGAGCCAGGCGTGGGCGTAATCCGCAGACCGGTGAAAAGATAACAATTTCATCTCGGCGGGTATTGAGTTTTAAGCCGAGTAATGTACTAAGGGAGCAGTTGAACCCGTGAAAAACTAGAGTTTTATCAATATGTCCAGCGGTCGTGGGCCACGGGTCACAGGCTCCGACTGCATTACTTTTAATGTGGCCAGCTATAAAGAAAAAACCAACTAACTTTGGCTACTCCATCAGATAGCTAATGTGGCATGAGGTCACCGATGAACAATACAGTCTCGCCTCAAAATATCTATATTGATACAAGCGCCCTTAGAGGTATGAGCTTTAAGGATGATGTCGCAAGTTTACTTAATTTATCAAAAGCAGGAAAAATAAGATTATATATGAGTGAAACAACATTGTGGGAACGAGGAAGGCAGCAATATGAAAGAGATTGCGCTGGTGATCGCGTTGTACCTTTTCCAGAAGGAATCAATCGATATTTGGCATGGTTCAAGATTCTTTTCGAAAAACATGGAGTAATAGTAGTTCCCTCTGACGATAGCATCATAAATAAAACAGAGTCATATATACAGAATGACAATTCTTATTTTAATCAAGAAAGTGAAAATGACCAACGTGATGCGCACGTTTTAGCAACTGCAGAGTTAAAGTTAGAAAAAAGTGCTTTGATTCTTTGTAATGACAATAATCTCGCCCTAACTTTTGAAAAGATTGCAGGGTTCACTAATGTTCGCCGTGATGTTAAAATTTTCCTGTTAGAAATTATGGGTAAAGAAGTTGATATCCCAAAGCTTGAGAAGCCTAGCTTAGACACAGTAGATGATTACCAAATTTATACAACCTTTACCGAACCTTTTCGGACATTTATTAATAAAGCCGATCGTCGTTTTCATGATTACCTAAAAACGTTGCCAAGCATAACAGATAAACTCAATGCAAGACTTGTAAATATGCAGGTTTTAGACGCTGAAATAAGGAAGCGAGTACTTGGCTATGTCCAGTGGTTTTCTCCCGTAAGTAAAAAAGATTTACACCTGCTCTTAGAATCGAGGCATTATGGCAAAGATCAAATAGAAAACAATGCTCAGCGTATTCAACAAGAAAACCTCTTAATTGAAACAGATAACCATTGGATTACAAACAAACAAAATGCTGAAGCGATGTTAATTTGTGAACAAGCCATGGCTGTAGTAATGCCAGAAATATTAGAAATTATGGAGCTGAACTGATGGATATAAAATTAAAACAAAAGGCTCTAAGAAATTTGACTAAAATTGCAGGAGAAGTTGCTGAAGCAGCCATTAGAAAGGAGTCTACTAAAATTATTGCAGTACTTCAAAGTGAGACTCAGTATGATAATATTGCCGATCAGTTAGAGTTGCTAACTACAATAGCTTACCGAGTATATGAAGAAGCAGTTAACACTATTCGGGGACTTTTGGATAGGCTGATGGATCTAGAATTAACCTATCGGGAAATTCCCGAATACCCCGCTGAACGATTATGCGAATATCAAAATAAATATACGCTGCTGGTAAAGGCGCTCGAGGTATTGGAGCACATCCGCTATCATCAGTCCTCTGAAATTCTTGATATATTCTTTGAATATTCCTGTCATGAAGAAGAAAGTGTTGCCAAGCAGGCAAAGCATGGAATCAAAGAACTTGCTGGATATGATCTGGATATTTTCTATGGCGATGGAAAAGATTGGCCCGGCCTTGGTTGGGGGCCTCAAGAAAAGGTTCTGGAAAAAATTATCTCGTTTGATGAAACGCAAAAGCAAAAATATTTCTCCGCTATTATCGTTGCCTGCGAACAGGTACTCTCTCCAACCATCTCCAGTACAAGTTCTACCTATAAAACAGTGACATGGCGCACTGGCGCTATACCTGCGATAGATGGTGTGAAGGAAATCCGCAAGAAGGCACTTGATGAGCTTCAGAATCTCTATGCATTGGCAAAGAATGTCGGCCAGAAAAGGGCCGTTCTAAACGCAATGGAAACGGCAACACGTATCCCTCATATGGGTGAGTATGGGGATGATGTGCTAGCAATGATTATCGAAAACACCATTGCCGTAGTGGAATTCATGAAGGGCGTTGCAATCTCTGACGATATGCAGGTCATGCAAAAGATTGAGCATGATGCATATTGGTTGTTTTATCATAAGGGCGCACTCGATGAGACCATCCGCAAGATAGCACTTGAAATCCGGGATGCGCTGTATGCAGATGAAGAATACCAGAAGTTTCGTATCCTTATCGGATTTGAGAGTATTTTTCATGATTGGGAAAAAGGTGGAAAAGAAAGTGAGGATTATGACCGAGAAAGAAAGTTTCGAGAAACAGAAGCGCTAAAGCTGGCGGAAACAATTGATACAGATTCCTATAATGAGTGGAAAGAGCGCATCATTCGCTATGCGGGCATAAAATCCAATGATAAGGCCACATTTCCATATTTTGGGAAGTTTTTGGAACATTACGGCAAGACCTCTCCAGCTTTAGCCCTGCAACTTTTATTGGAAATATCAAATCAGCTAGAACATTTCATCATAGCTATACTTTGTGGTGTTGCAGAAACAGATCGTAAGGGAGATGTATATTCTCTGATTGATGATTGGTGTGATGAAGGGAAATATCTATTTAGTCTTGCTAGGTTTTTTGAGTATTCCCAGGAAGTGAATGGAGAACTGCTTAAAAAAATATTGGATAAGGCTGTAGCAGGCAATGACCTAAATACATTAAATCAGATCATTTCTTCTGTTTCAGCACAATACAACGAAGAGAATAAGCATCTGATTAAAAGGTTCTTTGTACCGGCACTGGAAAAACTAACTGTTCATAAAAACTCCGGCTGGATATTCGGTTTCTGGTTTAGAAAACAACGTGGTGATATTCTTTCAGATATGGAAGTCGCTGAGCACAAAGCTATCCTCGATAATCTGTTTTGGTTGCAAGAGATTGATTATCAAGCAGAAGAAATATTATGCGTAATAGCAAAACAGTTGCCAGAATTAGTGATTCAATTTTTCTGTAACCGTCTTTCAAAGGAGAAAGATGAGGAAGATAAAGGCAGATATGATGCAATTCCGTTTAGTTTTCATAAGCTATCAGAGCCTTTATCCCAGAATCCTGTGCAAGCTATTGATGCAGTCCTAGATATATATGATGGTAATTATGGCCTGTTTATTTATCATGGAGCACGTCTTCTAAAAAATATCTTTCCGAACTTCCCAACAGAATTTCAACAAAAGCTTCTTGAGGTTGTTCAGTCTAAGGAGGAAAAGGATCTGCTTTTTGTGATGACCATACTTAGAAATTATGACGGCAATCCTATCATCCATAATGTCTGTAAGGAGATAGTTAAAATATTGCCAGATGGTAGCAATCTTGCGAATGAGCTTAGAATTATTCTGCAAAGCACAGGTGTTGTAAAAGGGGAATATGGGTTTGTAGAAGCCTATAAGCAAAAGATCGAAGAGATACAGTCTTGGCTGCAAGATCAGAGTCCTCGGGTTAAGGAGTTCGCTCAAAATTATATAGCGAGTCTTGAAAAAACCATCGAGTATGAAAAAAAACGCGCTGATGAAGATATTACCTTGCGCAAGCATCAGTATGGCGCAGGTGAAGATTGAACTAAGGTGAAGAACTGTTTGCGGCTGATGATGAGGTTGAGAGTCGAGGGTTGCCTGATAGTGGAAAATTTAAGGAGCATTATCAGGCAATCTGGTGGGAATATATTTGGGGGAAGATCGATTATCAAGAGTCTATAGCGAGGATACAGGATTATGGTCGGTTGAAGTTGGTTACAATTTGATTTGTTGATTATTAAACATCAAAAAATAATTTGAAAGAGTAATGATGGCTGAAGATAGTATTTGGGTTTTTGATGAAAGCTATTTTGTTGATCCCGTTACCGGTAGTTTTTGTTTCCCTCAATATAGGTACACAGGGGAACAACTGGTAGAAATTAATGACACTACTGATTACCAATCTTATTGGGTGGGGGAGGGTAATCTAACGCCAGAGGAGATATGTAATTATGGTATCACTGATTTTGAAAGAGATTTATGTGGTTTAGAGAATTGCGAGTTAGAAATGGAAATTGATACCATTGAGGACTTTGTTAAAAAAATCCCAGATGACTTTTTTAGGTCATACCCAAAACTAATAAAATATCGAAATCATTTTGCTAAGCTAGTCTATAAATTCGGATCGGAGGATGCGTGGTTTGGAGTTGATAATGAAGGATTTCGGAAAACTTTGATTGATTATGGTTTGACTTGTAAATATGAACCATACATGGAAGGAACAAGGGAGTGGGGGGATATTATTAGGCGGATTTGTTCTTCGTATATTTATCATCTTAAAAGCAATTTGGAGCGTTTCCATCCTTTATACATACCGATAATCTTTAAAGAATTGAACGCTTATTTTGAAGAAGAAGAGAATTTGTGGTATGATTATGACATCGAATCTTTTGCGAGGGCCTATCATGAACAAACATGGATGGGAATTTTGCCTTCTTTAATTGTACAAGAAATTGGATCCAAATATTGGTTGCGTTACCGCAAAAAAAATTGATTCCCAGTGATCTGGAAGGGTAAAAAATTTGAAAGACCGCCATGCCTTTTATCGGGGCAATCTTGCTCTCGCCGTTTATCGTGCAATCTATTTTCTATTAAGTTCGATGTAGCCCTGCAGAATAGTTTTTTGCATGAGCATCTGGTCGCTCTGATAGGATGGTATAGCTGTGATGATAAGGGTCTCTGGCAACACGTTTGAAAATATGGTTGTTAGAACTTTTTATCACGCGTGTTACCACGGCTCACTAAGCTTGCCGACTATATCCCGACGTGATAAAACAGATGAACACTGTTCCCACAAATGCGCTTCTGGATCTATGGTCTCGCGATATTTAACGCTAAAGGCATCCTGTGCTTTTTTGCGTTCATGTATGTATTCATTCATCCGATTCTTGAGTTCTTCCTCGGTGTCAATCCAGTCATCATCGATGGTGTCTGGAAGACTGCCAAAAATATCATAGGTATCGCGCAGCCGTTCAGATAAAACGTTATAGACTTTTTCATCCTGAGTCTCGCTATAGACAAGGTTGAGCATGTCAACAAATTTGCGGGCTTGTCCGAATCGCTTAATTCGTCCCAGACGCTGTTCAAGGCGTGATGGGTTCCAGGGAAGATCGATGTTTATCAGGGTGCCTAAGGTTTGCAGGTTCAACCCTTCGCAGGCAGCGTCGGTAGCAACAAGCAATCTGATCTCACGAGTTCGTACCGCACTTTTAATGACTTCCCGTTCAACGTTATTAAATTGTTCATCCTTGAAAAGACCGCTTCTGCCGGCTCCGGCATAAACAGCAACAACCTCACCTCTGAATGATTTGGCCAGCTCTTTAGCAATCCACTCAACGGTATCATAATATTGACTAAAGATAATGCAGCCATGTTCAAGCCAGGTTTTTCCATCAGTTCTAAATTCTGTCAAAAACCATTTAACCGTATTTAGTTTTGAGTCTACTGCTTCAACCCGTGAAAGCTGGGTTTCAATTGCTTTTAGGCAAGAGATTTCAGCAGGAGTCATCTCGGATAAAATGTGCTCAACTTCTTCAATGTGGTCTTCATCCTCATTTGAGATGGAGTGCTTAAGCATCGTTTGTGCAGTTTTAAGACCTGAAGCAAAACTTGAGCAAATACGTTGCAGCATCAGGGTTTTCATGAAACCGCCGGTCTTGACGCGAGCCCGAAGCAGTTTGCTGAACTCTTCAGCTTGTTCATATGCTACTTGGAAAGGTGTATTTGTTGGTATCCCCAAGCCGACAAAACGTGATTGATATTGTGTAATATTTCTTGTTAGTGGGTGGGTGTTGACTCCAACCTTTTCAAGTAATCCATCGTCTTCAAGCTGTTTTCTCTTTCTCAGAACTGTATGCCTTAAAACTGGGTTGTTTTCTTTGAAAAAATTTGATGTCAAACCTTGAGAAAGCCACATGCTCTGGATCATCCAATCCAGGTCTTCAAATCGATGGGAACAGAAAAATTCTTGTGACTTAATCGCTAAGGTGTCCCGTATCTGTTGAATAATAGAATGCTCGTTGGATGGAGGTAGTGGATTGCGTAACCAGTGCCAAACCTCTTGTTCAGAAGTTACCCGACTCTTCCCCGTTACCATTGGAATAGCCTGCTCGTAATCCTGCCATGGAGATAACGAGTCGCCAAGAACAAAATCCGCTCCACTATTCAAGATTCCTAAAAGATCCCACAATTCACGGACGTTGGTCTGAATCGGGGTTGCTGTGCCCAAAATCAAATGTCGGGTTCGTTTCCCCATTTGCAACATAAAGGTAAGAAGATTGTTAGGCTCGGATGATTTATCACCAAGTCCGCCTTTGGCACGGGCCTTATGGGCCTCGTCAAGAATAACCGTGCCAAATCTGTTTTTAAGGAGCATCCCAGCTTCTTTGACGAAATCGCCTTTTTCCCGCTGGTGCATGATTAAACCAGTTGAAATGAGAGCAATTTTGTAGGGACATTTTTTAATGGAATTGGCATCCCCTCTTGGTGATAGAATCTGACCCTCTACACCTAGCCATGCTTTTTTTTGAGAAGACCAAACCGCAGTGGGGATTCCCAGCTTATCGATCATCTCAATTTGCCATTGAACTGTTAAGGTTGAAGGTGTCAGAATGAGAACTGGGCCATCTTCAAGAAGGACGCTCACCAGTGCACTGGTCGCCATTGAAAGTGTTTTTCCAACCCCGACCTCATCAGCTAAAAGCAATCGAGCTTTACCATAGAGTTCACGATGTTCAAGAAACATGGTTACGAAGGACCTCTGCCAGGGTTGTAACTGCTCTCCACCACGATATATTGGAGCTTCTGCCATGGCTGCAGCCGGGATATCATCGGGCTTCAGCACATCTACAGTGACCTCCCGACGATTTGCTACCCGATTAATTTCTGCCAAAATGGCTTCTGGTAGCGGAACTCCATCTTTCCACAGTGCCCAAAACTCCTTTTCTACCCAATCGGCACTTTCGTAACCATCATCCTGCCAAACCAACTCATAATTATGAGCAAAGGCACTTTTCGTTTCATTAACCGAACCAATAAAAGATTTCCGGCTACCATCCGGATAGTTTATTGAGCCCGCTTTCCCGTGCAGAAACAGTCGTTCCTTGGGGACCACCCGTATCTCCACATTACCTGCTTGCAATAATTGGTCGAGAATCTGATAGCGATCTTTTTTAAGGAGTGCTTCTGCTTCAACATCAACTTCATTCCAACGCTCTTTCAGTGCCGTATTTCTGCCGGTAGCGACCTGGAAGTCTGCAAGATCCAATTCTGAATTACAGACAATCTTCACCTCTGGGATCTGAGCGATCTCTTCACCGACGAGCTCAAAAATGGAACTTCTGAAGTAACCGGCAATGCGGAAATACTTGGAGGCACCTTGCAATATTTTAGCCAGAAATTCGGTGTCCAGCCGTTCTGTTCGCGATGAAAAACGCTGCAGAGCCATACCTTACAACCTCTGATTTTTAATGGCTTCAGCGAGCACGCGGGCGGCGCTGGCTTCTGTATTCGGTTGGAAAGCTTTGGTTTCTTTCAGTCCTTCACGCTTTTCGGCAAGGTAGTCTGCCATTTTCGTCAAAAGTGGTTTATTGGGCAGGTAATTGGGACAGTTGTCCATCAGATGGAGAAGGACATCTTCCATCTCGACCTCTTTGGAGATCTCATAGAGGCCGTAGAGGAGAGCACGAAGCGGAGTTCCAACAATCTCGGTATCGCCGGACATCATTGCCCCCTTGAATTCTGTAGAGAGTTTCAACCGGGCATTGTTTGCTTTGGACTTATCGCTTATCAGCTGATCAAAGTTAGACACCTTGAACGCCTTGGCAAAATTCAAGTAGTTATCCAGTGTCTTGCTTCCCTGATGTTCCATCTCTGCCATCTTAAGATAGAAACGTTCCACCGCTTGCAGTTTCTGCCATTCACTTTTCTCAAAGCCGACCGGAACCAGAAACTGTACAGCAGTCTGTACGGCAAATTTGATAAGTTCATCGACAAAGGTTTTTTTGCCTTTCTGGCGTGGAGCTTCAGCCTCTGAGATCATATTTTTGCCGTCTATTCTGGAGTAGGCTGTAAGAACCTTGAGAGCTGCAGCATATCCGGCCATATGTAGATCCGCATCGGTATAGAGTCCTTCAGAACCTTGAGCCCGAACCTTTTTATCCAAGCCTATAAGTGATTCAACCTGCTCTTTCACCGCTTCTTCAATTTCCCAACCGAGGTCATCCCGGAAAGTTTCAAGCTCTTGGTGTCTTTTGCGGAGAACCAAAATATTCGTGCCTTTAACATTGGCTCCTTGACGCAGCGCGGAGTCAGTTTCGGTCACCACATACCACGCCGCAGTTACCTGTAAGCCGCTCGCCCAAATGATGTTTGCCATATCCGCCCAGATGGTGCCACCTCGGTCTCTGTGGGTAAACATCAGTATCTGAATGCCATTATCCGGCATCTTTTCTGTCATTTTGCGGTAGGCTGCCACCATTCCCAGTCGGAAACCTTCATCTTCACCTTTAATTGCCAGAGAACGACGGCTGTCCCAAGTCCAGTGGGCAAATTCTTCGGGTGGATTTTTGTGGAGCCAAGCGATAAAGAACTCGGTTATCTCTTCGTATTTGACGGCATCGCCGTATGGGGGATCGGTGATGTAGATGTCGTTTTCGACTTCAAGATCTGGAGTGGGGTGGGTTGATGTTACAAGTGATAATTCTTTTAAAAATGATACATCTCTGTATGAAATGTCTAATTGAGAAAGTGCTAGAGTACTATTTCTGCAACCATAAGTAAAAAGGGTGTTTAATGCTTGATTATAGAAGGTGTCTTGAATACTTCCACCACCACCACTTCCAATATTCCATCTGCAAAGTCTACTGTTCCAATTTATCATCTGAGAGAAACCAAAAGCTGTTACTGCATCAATTTTTTTATTTACTAAACCGGCAACGAGTAATTGCCTTGGATTAAACAGATGATGCCAATGAGTCCATCCACGTTCCCGATAGAGTCGTTCGGTTTCATCTCCCTTTTCAATTACCATATCTGGGGTATACCCCTTTTCCTGCCACTCCTCAATGTTGGTTCCCACGCAGGTTATCACCTTCTGCTCACGAGCCAAATCTTCCGCTGTTACAGAACGAAATTCGTATTCATCACCTCTGCCATTTTGTTTTGAGCGGATCCATTGTATGCAATAAAGTCGCTCCAGAAAAATGTCATCGGGCAGCGGGGTGAAATCGGTCTTTTCCCACATCCTTAAATTGTTTCTAGTTTCTTTTCCATCCTTATAGTCACCACGAATAGTACTAATCTTTATCCGATAGTTATTGTCTCCATCTGGTGAGTGAACGACTTTACCATCCTGAACCGTTCCGTTTTTAAATTCTGGAAGAATCTTTTCATCAACCCATTTAAGTATTTTGATGTCGTATCTTTTGTTGATAGAATCTGGTACAAGTTGGGCACAAACATTATTCTTAACACCTGTTCGTGGCTGACTTATTATCAGGCTTGGAATAAGTGGAACCATCCACCCGCTTTCCGGACATTTGACTTCGACACAGTAAAGAAATGCTTTTGCCTTCCATCCCTTGCCATCGGTCTCCACGTCCAGCTCATCAATCTCTTTTTGAACCTGCTTCGCCAGGTTTTTTTGTGCCTTGTCAATTTCAGCTCGTTTCTCTTTGCTGGCCCCGACAATGTTAAAGCCACCCCAGGTAAGCATACAGGCAATAGGGTTGAGGTCAGAAGCGTAGACATCACAGCCCAGCCGCGCAGCCTCAAAGGGAATCTGACCGGAACCGCAGAAGGTATCGGCAACCTTGGGACGATGACCAAAACGGGCAATCCCTATTTGTTCGACCAATTCGGGAAAAGAGGATGCTGAAGTTCCCAAGTGTTTGTTGACTTGGGACCAGATATGAACAAAGAGAAAATCATCCATCTCTTCGGGACGCTTAGCATTTTTAACCTGTTCGTTGTAAGGTAAAACCAGAAGTTCGCCGACCGTATCTCTTCTTGAAGCAGGGAGTTTTTCTTCAAGCCGCTTCTGCATTGCCTGAGAATCCATGCCCATCAGTAGTTCAAATATTTCCAGATCCTTGAGTCGGTCGTTTGTTGCCGGAAGTAGCGAACCAAGAATACAGGCTTTATTGAGAATCAGCGGTTTTCGCCCTTTCCAGTAGCTGCCGAGAGCAGTCAGCGTTTTTCCGGCTCCGGCCATCTGTTCTTTAAAGCTTTCAACCGATATTTTCTGTACTGGAAAGAGGTGTTCAATCAGTGCCGGTTCGTCTTTCCATTCAAAGGGTTGCAGCATCGATGTTCTCCACTATTTTTTCACCTTTTTTAGTGAGTTGGTATTTTGGAGTTGGACTTTTTGGGGAATCAGGTTGCGTCATTTCAATTAATTTTTGTTGCAAAGCAGGTTCTAAATAAGCCTGTGTGAATGTGGGGCGGTGCTTTAAGCTGACAGTTTCCATAAGTTTCTTGCGGCTCATTTCTCCTGTCAGGCTGAACAATAGCCGTTTTACTTGTTCGGTTACTTGCTCGGTGACCTTGTGAGAAGGTCAATCCCTTCACCTCTCTGACAATCAGACTTTTTAAATTTTCCGGCATCAAAGATCTCCCTTTTCATCAAGAAAATCAAAAAGTGAAGATTCGTTGTCATCCTTCTTGGTTTTCTTTGTTTTGGGCTTCTTCTTGATGTTCAATCTTATGTTCGTTCCATCTGATAAAGCACAATAGAGTGCTTTACGCCATCCCCGCCGAGTCTGATCAGCAGGTCCCGCTTCAGATGCGGTTTTACTGTAGAGCCACCAACGTTCTTCCGGTCGTAGTGCCAGCCATTTTTGACATATAACAGGGCATTCCTCAGGCGAAGCGTGTTCAGCGGCCCAACCTAGTACACAAAGTTCTCTGCCCAAAAATCTGTCCAGCTTAACTTTCCCGGTGATCCAATGACCAACACTTTGTTTCTTTGCTTTTAAGCGTTCATTAAAGTCACGTCTTGCATCATCACGAATTTTGGTCCAAAGCTCACGCGCTAACACAAGTCTGCACTCGACTGTTTCACGGCGGCTCTCTTCGTCGTCGAATCCGAAGTCTTCATATATGCAAATGGCATCTCGGGGAGCCGCAGGAATCTCCACATAAAAGTGGTGCATCCCAAATTTTGAGGGTGCTCCAAAATCCATGGTTTGACTCATTTTTGTTCAACCTCTCCATTGCCTATTTCAATACCAAGTTGTTTAGCGAACTGTTCTAAATCGTAGCCGGTAGGAGTATAGGCTTTTTTAAATGTCATAATTACAGGAGCGTCAGGACTGAGGAGGGTTTGAAGGTGTGCGAGTTCGGTTTCAATAAATTCAGCGTTGATCTTCATTTCGCCAAGCGAGAGATGAATCGCCTTAGGTGCAGATCCAACCGTCAATATTACCTGTTCAAATTCAATATTCTTCTCTTTTGCCATCTTCAGACCCTTATAGGTCTTTGACGAGCTGTCTAAGCGTTTGGGAGACTGGCTATAGAGAATTGCCGGGATCTCCTTAATAATAGGAATTTCTTTTGAGCCAGATTCGGCAAAAGTGAAATTCCTCTTTTCTTCAAGCCCGTCACATTCAGCAAAAACATATACCGTTGTCTCTTTATCTCCCAATTGAATGGGAGTGGTGTATTTGATACCGTTGCGGGCTTCTGAGCCATCCAGGGTATATTTAATAGTTCCTTGCGGTGCTACAAACAGTTCTACCGTGCGGGAAACTTCATCAAATCGGTTGCGAAGAGTAAGGCGGTTATTCCATGTTTTTGGATCACCTGTAAGATTTTTACCGGTTGGGTCAACCGCCAGAAACTGAACCCGAAGCGCCTTGGTCGCCAGTGTGTTGTCACTCAATACCGGGCTGCTTTCAGTGACTTCACTATCTTCTGCATAGTGGATGCGAGGAGTATTTCCCGCATTTGCCACATCAATTTTCAACCGCACTGTTCCAGAATCATCCGGAGATGAATCTTCACTTATAATGACTTCGGTTGTTTTAGCTTTAGGCTTTTTGGTAATATAGCCATTTCCTAAATCTTCCCAAACTCCCCGCTGGTAAGCCTCTACAGATAGCTGGTCAAAACCTCGACTTGGCAACCATGGCATTTGGGTTTTCTGTTTCATTTTATCCAGAAGGTCAGTTTTTCGTGCTTCATCTTGAGATCCGAATAGAAGTGATTCTGATCTGGCACGAAGGGCATCGAAGTTTTCGGTGATCTGAGTATAGAGTTTAATCGGGTCAGATATAAGAGTTTTTACAACTTGCCGTTCACCATTGTATGGCTCATTTGATGGGTACGTACTGTCAAGGGCTTTAGGACGAAGTACATCCTCTCCATGCTTGTTGCTGGGGAAAAGCAGCTTGTCGAATACCGATAATACTGTAGTTTGAAAATCCTGTTCATATTGAGCTTTCTTTTCATCAAGTTCTTTTCTCTGGGGGTGCGATGCCTTGATTTCGTTATCCGTTTTTGCCACGGCATAGACATGGCGAGCAGCTTTTTCAATGCTGGCAATAGAGGACTTGTCGCCGGTCATAACCAGCATGTTGTTTTTATTAACCAAACCTTTATAGAAGTTTGCAATTACACCGGGAGGGGTTTTCCCATCAGGGCTGATTATTAAAAGTGCCCTTCCTGTTTTAAGGGCAGCTTCGGCATCATCCATTTCGGGCAGAGGCAATACTTTTTCGTAAGCCTCTTTGGTGACAGGCTTGTACATTTCGTGCAGACGAGATCGAATCAGTTCATCTACTTTATTTTGAGGCGCCTTGGCTGCGTATCCCTGAAGCTTCTTGGTTAAATTTTCTTGATGGTCAAAGTAGTTGCGTCCCTCCGGGGTTTGGTGCAGATACCAGGCTGCTTTTTGTAGTTCGTTAAAGGCTGTGCGGTATTCACTTGCCTGATGGTTCGGGTCAATCAAACATTCAAACATTTCACTTTCAGAAAGCCCCTTAACGGAATTGACAGCAGTAGATAAGCTGGCAGTGAGTAGAAGAGTACCAACCTGTTTTGCGTAATTATTTCCGCTATTAATGTCGACAATCTGAGCATGCGCACTTTCTGTAGAATCCCAAAGGTCTCTTGCAATGACATCCCTCATTTCAGAGATTTCAGCCAATTTTTCACGGACATCATTAATTGACAGGTCAAAATGCTGAGCGCCAATGAGATAAATTTCTTCGCTGCTTTCCCAGACAGATTTCAGAAGGCGAGAAACCAGTTCCATCAGGCCACGGGTTTGCTTAAACTTCTCATTCTCTTTGAAAAGGGCCACGATGCTTTTAAAGCTCGGGTGAAAAGGATAGGTTGATACAATGTCGTTGGCCAAAGCTTCAGCACTTCTTTCAACAGTTTTGGCTTTCGCTGCCTCAGCCAGCCTTGAGGCATAAATAGATGCGATTTCACTTATTTCGTTAATGTCAGGGAGTTTTAAAAAGAGACGTTTGCGAAGAATCTCATAAATCTCATTCGATTCCAGGTTTACAGGGGTAATAGAAACTTCTGCACGCCCCAACTCCTGAGTGGCATCATCAAGTGCACGTTGAATAAGTTTTCCCCCTGTAGCGTAAGCAGCTTCCAGGTCGGATACTACAATGCAAACATTTTTCTTTTTCTGGGCTGCTGTCAGCATGTTGGAAAATGCTCGGGTAACCACATCAGCAATAGTTCCATGCCCTAAAACCTGAGTGCTGTAATAATGAAAATATGGAGGCATTTCATCTAACAGAATAAGGATTGGATCATCACCTTCAAAGAGGTTAACCCATGCCTGTTGATCCGGTGCTTTGGCACCAGATTCCCAATATTCCTTAAAGAGACTCTCTTTTCCTAATTGACGAGCAACTTCTCCCCAAAAATAAGTGAGGGGATTATTGCGCCCATTAAATGCAGCAATCCTGGCAGAACCAAAATCTGATTGATAAGGCACGGTGCCTATTTGCGATTCGCGAAGTGAAGAGTTTTTGGCTAAAAGTCCAAATCCAACCATCAGGTGTGTTTTACCGCCGCCCATGGCCTGCTTCAGATGGAAGACATTATCATTTGATTTTCCAGCTAATCGAGCCATGCCTTTGGAGAGAAGGGTTTTCATCCCGTCGGTGATAAATGTTTTTTTAAAGTATTCATGGCCGTCTGTATCTTGAATAATCTGATCTAATTGTTCGATCTGATCACCGACATTTATCTCGAGAGCGTTCGGCTGTAATTGGCATGCACTACGAATGGTTTTCATCAAAAACTCCTACTTGAACTCTTTTAATTTCTGTTGTTGACTTCTCCAGCTTTTCCTTCACGTACCCACTCATCGACCTCGTCTTTCTTGAATTTCCAAAGACGACCGATTTTATGAGCTGGCATACCTTTATTATTATCACTATTTCTATTCTGGTCCTGCTCTTGATCACCCAGCGGGCCATTCAATAGGAAAAAATCATCACTCATTTTGTACCTTATCAGAGCTGTCAATCATCTCCATCAACTCTTTCTGAAATCCCTCATCCTGCATCAATCTGGTCGCAATCGCCTGACATAAAGCCCCGGTCAGACCATCCATATTTTCAGAAGCAACATTAACGGTTATCCCGCCATCCTCAGATTCTTCAAGGATAAGGGCTGATTGATTATGTGATAGTTCCATGGTCAATTGGGGGTTCCTTTTGTAATTTCGTCGGTGTGATAATCCATAGGTTATGTTCACTTGATAACGGCCATTCGGGTTTCTCAAATAATGAACGGAAGTATGCAAGACGATGATGTCCTTCAATCAATTCCCACCTTGAAATTACACTGTTGTCAGGCATATGCAAGCTAGTTGAATTATTCAGAATTAAAGGTGGTTCAGGCCATGTACCTTCTTGTAGCATGAATTTTCCCAATGAACTGTTTTGAAAACGTGGGTCTATAAAAAAAGCTTGCTTCCAGCTTTCAACAGCCGGTTCGTTCCATGCCTTTATTTTATTTAATATCTTGTCGGTAGGCCATGATTCACGATGAAATGAAAGATTTGCAAAGCCAAGCCAGGTATATTGATTAATTACACATTGAAAATGATCAAATAACCATTGTTTCATAACAGACTTAGGAAAATTTGGTAGGTGTTTCTTCACGCGTCTGTAGTATTGCTCGAAATCCTCACATGAGTCATAAAGTGGCTCTAAGATTGAATAGTTATTTGTTGTCATTTAGAGTTCTATTAGTTGTGTTGTTTAAATTTTACCTTTGCTGATATCCGTTAAAACATCTTTTGTCAGAGGGGTAAGGTGTCTTCATTGTTGAATGGTATAATGAAAAAATTGACTTAGGTGAATTATCCGTAAAAATTTTCTAAAATTTTTTGCAAATAGTCTAAGGCAGTTCTCGCGTTAAGTTCATTCATCAGTTGACTTACTTTTTTATCTCCATAATTATGTAATGCTTCATTTCCAACTGCCCAAATTTTCTTTGCTTTCGTATTTAGTTCTGGATATTTCTTTAAATATTCTATTTTGAACCAAGCTTTATGGACAATTTCACCTAGAGATAAATTTTTAAATAATATAAATTTATCTTTTAAGGCTGCTTCCATTACTGATCTGGCGAGTGCAGAGCTTGCCATATTGTGTCCATATATAAAACATGCACAAGCTTCACCAAATCCCAGTTCAACTTTTTTGGGCAAATTGTTTAAGTCTGATGATATACGAACACCTTGTATAAGAAACTTTCTTTTTAACCATGAATCTGGATCGTAATTGGGTAGAGAAAAAAAGGCATCAAGTGCTTCCACGATGCCTAAATCTTCTACATCTCCAGT
>Ga0307990_1001032_pt1 | contig 23821 bp, 15 predicted proteins | sample EllFjometagen129_FD_203168 | JGI IMG/M metagenome (GOLD analysis project Ga0307990, IMG submission 203168) | Marine microbial communities from Ellis Fjord, Antarctic Ocean - #129 | ecosystem: Environmental > Aquatic > Marine > Unclassified | place: Southern Ocean | collected 2014-10-08
TCTGAACTTTTGCCGCAGAGGGTGACGGCAAGCCGTACCGCTCAAGCAAGCCGCCCATGCTCAAAATCACCGGAGTACGTCGCCGGACAAACAACTGCCTTCTGCGCAATGCATCACGTATCGCCCGAGTCTCTTTAGGATAGACATAGCATTCTGGGAAGATCCCTAGCCGAAGTTGTTCCGCCAGCCAGTCCGCATCGCTGAGGTCATTGGTTGTTTTAATTCCGCTGTATTGATCCATCTTCGCTGGGTTGCCCAGCTTTACATTGCGCTCCTGTTCACGCAACCCGTCAACGAACCAGTACCAGTTGAAGGTCGACTCCACACCAATCACTTTGATTCGTTCCCAAAACGGGTCGAGCGCAGCGTTCACTGCTTCAAGGTCCGCTTTGACCCGTCGGCGAAAAACATTGCCGCCATCGTGATCACAGACAGAGAGGAAAACATTGTTTCCGTGCAGGTCCGCACCTGCGTATAATTCAGTTGCTTCGGTCGTTTGCATGACTACCCCTTTCGTTGTTGTTACTGAAAGGAAGTCTGCGCTCGACCGAAGCTTATATCAAAGAACCTCTACATGGTTATCAGCCACGACACCTCCTGTCCTGAGTTCATCGAAGGTTCATCGCGTTTCCAACCATCATGTCGCGCCGTAGCCTTGCGTGCCTTCCGGAGTTTTATGCGAAGGATGAGGCGAAGGCACGGTTCAAAGAGCGCAAAGGTCGCAAAAAAAGAAACGGGTTTAACCACGAAAGACACGAACCATACGAAATTTCCAGGCATTGGAACGAATTTTCACCACCCGCTGACGCTGGAGGGACACCGAGAAAGTCAGAGGCGGTGCGGGTCAGTTTTTTAGCCGCGAGAGAGCGCAAAGAACGCAAAAGGGAGCTGTAGCGTCGGCTCTGTGATTTGATTTTCCAAACATTGGAAAAGAAACGCGGGGCTAGGCCACTACAGCATGGTCGAGGGTTTCGCAGATGAAAGCATTCTGTAAAAACCCGATCCGCACTGTCCCATTTAGTGCCTCATTGCAGGACTGTATCCCGGTTTGCGGTAGTCGCGTGGCGAGACGCCCATATGCTTGTGGAACAGTCGTGAGAAATAGAACGGGTCATCAAATCCGATTGCCTGCGCGATTTCAGCAATAGGCCGGTTCGGATAGGTTTTCAGTAAAGAGCCGGCTCGCTGAAGGCGAAACCAGATCTGATACTGTTTAAAGCTGAGGCCTGTAATTTTCTTAAACAGCCGGGATACGGTCGATGGGCTGCGGCCCGCCATGCGGGTCGCTTCTTCCAGGCTCAGGGCGGTTTCCGGATGCTGGCGGAGTTGCTCTATCACCGGAGCGATCAGGTCATAGTCTTTATGGTGAATCAGCTGGCTGTTGACCATGAATTCGAGCAGGTGGCAAAACATGGCGAGAAGCATGGATATTTTTTCCTCAGGAAAAATCGGTGTCTTTGAAAACTCGCGCTGCAGGGCATTATCGTGTCGCTCGTTTTTCCAGCGTGTGGAGTAGGGCGAGGTGGCAGGGGCGGCTTCACTCCGGAACTGCCCGATCATCACAAATCCAACCAGTTCGTGATCCACCAGTAAGGGTGCCGTCGCCTCCCGCATGCCAGCATGGCATGTATAGCTGATCATTTCTTGTTTCTGCAGTGCCGCCTGCATCATTCGATGGTCGAGTTCGCGGCAGAGGGCGTCCAATCCCAGTTCGTTCCGGAGCATGCTGCAGTGTCGGCAGTCCGGTCGACCTTTTGCATCGGGATAAATGAGCTTTCCGCCGGGGCCGAACAGCGAAATTCGCACGCCGTGCAGTTGGGTGTACAGGTTGAATATTTCCGGAACCTTTTGGCTGATCGTATGGTGCAACAACTGAAGCATTGGACGAATAAATCATAATTTGCCCGATTTGTCTATTTCTTTGCTTGTTTCGCCTATGGTTTAGTTCTGCGAGGTTTCATATATTTATCCACTGAATAATGAATTTAGTTAGAAGGAGAGCCCGATGTTTGATGAAAATATTGTAGAAAAGGCAGTTGCTATTCACACCCAAACGTACGGCACTGCGCCGACCACCGTTTCCTACGCCCCCGGGCGTATTGAAGTGCTGGGCAACCACACCGACTACAACGAAGGAACCACGCTTTCCTGCGCCATCAATATGGGCCACTGCTTCTGCATTTCGGCTTCCGACATGCCGGGGGTTCAGTTGACCGCCGGCGATCTTCTCGTAACGGCGGCGTTTGACCCCGCCAATGACGAACCGCTGGAGAAAGAATTCCAGTGGGCAAACTACGTAAAGGGCGTGATGTTTGTCCTCCGGGCGCATGGCGTCGAAATCGATGGGGTAAACTGCACCTTCCTTGGCTCCATTCCGATGGGCGCCGGACTCTCCAGTTCCGCCGCTCTTGAAATGGCCACTGCTTACGCAGTATTGGCCTACACCAGAAGGGACGTCGACAAGATCGAGATCGCGAAAGTCGGACAGAAAGCTGAGCACGATTTTGCCGGCTGTAGTTGCGGCCTGCTCGACCAGTTCTCCAGTATTTACGGGATCCGCCAAGGCCTCATCCACTCCGACTTCCGAACGCTGGAAATCTATCCGGTCAAACTGCCTGACGATACCGTGTTTTTGATGATCAACCCACACGTTAAACATGCCTTGGCTGAATCTCCCTACAATGCGCGTCGCATCAGTTGCGAAAAGGCCGCCGCCCAGCTCAACGGGCTGGTTGACTATGACGTTAAGGCTTTGCGTGACATTAAACGGGAAGATTTCGAGGCCAATAAGGACAAGATCGACCCCGAAGCTACGCAGCGAGCTATCCATGTGGTTGGTGAAATTCACCGTGTCGAGGAAGGCGTTAAGCTTCTCGCTGAGGGCAAGCTTGAGGCCTTCGGCCAGTTCCTGTTCGATTCACACGAAACTTCTCGTGTCGCATTTGAAAACTCCTGCCCGGAGCTCGACATCGTCGTAGAGGCTGCCCGCGAAGCCGGCGCGTTTGGTGCACGGTTGTCCGGTGGCGGATGGGGCGGCAGTGCCGTGGCTTTGGTCCGCGAGAAGGATGCTGAAGCCATTTGCAAAAAAATCATTTCGATTTGCAAGGAACAGGGTCTTGAGCCGACCGCTGAGATCATCATTCCGTCTGCCGGAGCGAGGGTCATTAAGGCTTGATCAACGTGCATAATTTTTAAAATAGTTAAATTGGAGAACCCATATGAAGGTACTGGTAGCTGGCGGAGCAGGATATATCGGAAGCGTTACAACGGAAATGCTGTGTGATGCGGGACACGAGGTCACGGTGCTGGACAATTTGGAACGCGGACACCGCGAGGCGATCGATCCGCGCGCGGCATTTGTGCAGGCCGACCTGCGCAAACCCAATGAACTCGAAGGCGCATTTCAGCAAGTTCAGCCCGAGGCCGTCATTCACTTCGCCGCCTACATCGAAGTCGGCGAGTCGATGACCGACCCGCTTCCCTTCTTTGAAAATAATGTGAGCGGCTCGCTCAACCTGATGACCGCTATGGTGAAGTTCGGTTGCAAAAAACTAATTTTCTCCTCCACCTGCGCCACCTACGGCACACCGGAAAAAATGCCGATGGATGAAACCCTTCCGCAAAAGCCTGAATCCGTCTATGGCGAGTCCAAGCTGCTCTGCGAAAAAATCTTCCAGTGGGCCGAACAGATCCACGGAGTGGAGTGCGTTTTCCTGCGCTACTTCAACGCATGCGGCGCCACCGCAACGTACGGCGAAGCCCACAATCCAGAATCGCACCTGATCCCGCTCGTGTTGCAGGTTGCACTCGGCCAGCGCGAAAAAATCTATATGTTCGGCGAAGACTACGAGACCCGCGACGGCACTTGCGTGCGCGATTACATCCACATCAAGGACCTCGCGCAGGCGCACATCCTCGCGCTCAAGTCTGGCATCTCCGGCGCATTTAATCTCGGCAACGGCGACGGCTACACCGTCAAAGAAGTCATCGATGTCTGCCGCGAAGTGACCGGTCATCCGATCCCGGCGGAATCGCAACCGCGCCGCGCTGGCGACTGCCCCGCGCTGGTTGCCGATGCCACCAAAGCCAAGACGGTTCTTGGCTGGGATCCGCAGCACGCCGACCTCAAAGAAATTGTTCAAAGTGCGTGGAGCTGGCACCAGGCTCATCCCAAGGGCTATTAGCGCATGTGCCGATGACCGGTGCTCACCGGTCATCGCATATCTCTTGAGACGGACCTTTTGCTGATATTGTCGTGAGGTGCAAGCGGGCGGTGTTTGCCGCCAGTACGGGGTGCGGAAACTGCCGCTAGAATTGGAACCTATTCGTAATTGGGAAGTAGCTCATGGAAAATAATATGGAACACGATGTGTCTTATCCTGATGAGAAAATGGTGGAGGATGTTCCGGAGATTCTGGTGGTGGAGAATGATGAGAACTCACGCGGACTGGTTGTTTCCGGGCTGAAGGATGTTTACCGGGTCACCGAGGCCGATAACGGGAAAGAGGGACTGAACCTGGCTCTTGAACAAATCCCTGATTTGATTGTGACCGATATCAGGATGCCGGTCATGGATGGTCTGGAGCTGTGCCGCGAGCTGAAAACCAATATGCTGACAGCCCACATTCCCGTTATTATACTGACCTCCCAGGCCGCAGTGGAGAGCCAACTCGAGGGATTGGAAGCGGGAGCCGATTTTTATGTAACGAAGCCGTTTAACATGTTGCTGTTGAAGGCTAGAGTACGGAGCCTGCTTAAGGGGCGGCAGCAGTTGTACAGGTATTACACCGAACAGGCTGAGCCGGGATGTCCCGTCGAGCCTGAAATACTAGATAGGCCAGAGCAGCTTAGCCGGATGGGTCGTGAGTTCTGGGAAAAAATGTGCGACATCTTGAAGCAGAATTATTCGGCTATCGATTTCACGATTGGTACATTGGCCGAAGATCTCGGTATGGGTCCGCGTTCGCTACATCGCAAAATTAAAGCGCTGACGGATCGGGCACCCCTTCAGTTGATTGCGGAATACCGGTTGAAGCAGGCCGCTAAACTGTTGCGCAACTCGACGATCCCGATTTGTGAAGTCGCCTATGAGGTTGGATTCGCGACCCCGAGTCCATTTTACCGGCGCTTTAAGAAAGAATTTGGTCGAAACCCCTCCCAATATCGCAAAGAGGAATTTTAGTTTTCTCTCGCAGATGCCCGTGTTATCGGGGACGTAATAATCTCCATTTGCCAGGCCAGCGGGATCGACCTCGACATTCTTGAAGTCTCCCCCTCAACGGGTGCGCATATTGTTGTCGCCCAGTAGCTTTTGCTTGCTTTATAATGAGTATATGAAGAAACAATGGGTGGGACTTTTATTGGTGGCCGGACTGGCCTTAGCATCTGACAAGCCGAATGTGGTGATTATCTATGGGGACGATGTTGGTTTCGGCGATGTTGGAGTCTATGGATCAGAGATGATTCCGACGCCAAATATCGATCGGTTGGCGGCTGAAGGGCTGCGATTTACGGATGGGCATTGTTCGGCTGCGACCTGCTCGCCGTCGCGCTACTCCATGTTGACGGGGGTGCATGGTTTCCGGGACGGGGTGGCTATTTTGCCGCCCAATGCGCCGCTGACGATTTCCACCGAAATTTTAACACTGCCGAAACTCTTCAAAAAAGCAGGCTATGCAACCGGGGTGGTTGGCAAGTGGCATATCGGTATTGGTGCGGAGGGGGTCCCGACGGACTGGAACGGTGAGGTGAAACCGGGGCCGTTGGAGATTGGATTCGACCGATCCTTCCTGCTGCCCTCAACCAACGACCGCGTTCCCTGTGTTTATCTGAATGGTCACCGCGTTGTGAACCTCGATCCCAAAGACCCGCTGTATGTTGGCCGTAAGCTGGTTGATGTGCAGAAAGCGGGCAGTACGCAGTACCCTGACGCAAAAAAAAATCCTGACGCGATGACCTATTATCAAAGCACGCACGGCCACAACAACAGCGTCATTAACGGCATTGGTCGCATCGGTTTTATGGCGGGTGGGAAATCCGCACTCTGGAACGACGAAACCATGACCGACGAGTTTGTGAAGCAGGCAGAAATATATATTGCCGCCAACAAAGACAAACCGTTCTTCCTTTACTATGCCGCACAGAACATCCATGTGCCGCGCGCGCCTAACCCGCGGTTTCAGGGGACCACCAAACTCGGATACCGCGGGGATTCTATGGTCGAGTTCGACTGGGCTACTGGTGAAATTCTGAAGACGCTTGAAGAGCACGGCCTGACCGAAAACACAATTGTTATTTTTTCCAGCGATAACGGCCCAGCCTATGACGACGGATACGATGACGGCACGACGGTTAAAACATCAACTGAAGAAAGTGATCGCGGCCACGACGGATCCGGCAGGTATCGTGGCGGTAAGTATCAGATTTATGAAGGGGGAACCCGTGTTCCGTTTATCATCCGCTGGCCGGCAAAAATGAAGCCCGGCATTTCCGATGCCTTGGTTAACCAGATCGATTTTATCGCCTCATTCGCGAACCTATTTGAAATTGAACTGGCCGAACACGACGCGCGCGATTCTCGGAATACACTGAAGGCCTTCCTTGGTGAAGATCCGGAAGGGCAGGATGTTATGATTGAAGAAGCTCGCCGAACGTTGGCGATGCGCAAAGGCGACTGGAAATATATCGCTCCTGCCAAAAAGAAAAAGGACAAGAGCAACGCTGAGCTCTATAACCTTGCGGATGATCCGAGTGAATCGAAGAATGTAATCGAAAATCATCCGGAAGTTGCCGAAGCAATGGCGAAGAAGCTTCAGGATTTGGTCGACTCGGACAGGGTGCGCAAATAATCGGGGGATCATGAAATGAAGAAGCTATTGATGGGTTTATTGTTTTTGTCTGGGCTGATCACCGCGTTCGGGAAACCCAACTTTGTCTTCCTGTTGGTGGATGATTTGGGGTGGGGCGATTTTGCGTGTTACGGCGCCGAGTTTTATGAAACGCCGAATATCGATCGGCTGGCGGAACAGGGGATGCAGTTCAGCAACGGATATGCCGCTTGCACCGTCTGCTCTCCGAGCCGCGCTGCCATTTTGACCGGGCGCTATCCGGCACGGTTGCATCTGACGGATTGGATTGCGGGGCATAAGCGTCCCCATGCCAAGCTGGCCGTTCCGGACTGGAACATGCGGATGGAGCATGAACGAGTTTTGTTGCCGGAAGCGCTGAAGGATGCGGGATACGATACGGCCTTTTTCGGCAAGTGGCACCTGATGCCAATCGGTCAGCCGGACTTTGAGGAGCATGATCCTACCCGTCACGGATTCGACATCAACATCGGCGGGCGTGAGTGGGGCCAGCCGAAAGGCAAAGGTAAATATTTTTCACCGTTCGGTATGCCAAATCTCGACGACGGGCAACCGGGCGATTTCTTGACCGACAAACTGACTGATGCGGCCATCGACTATCTTGACGGAGACCGGGAAAAACCATTTCTGATCTATTTGGCGTACTACGCACTGCACGGGCCAATTATGTGCCCCCCGGAGCTGAAGGCCAAATACGAAAAAAAGGCTGAGACGTTTGATAACCGTAAAGACGAATATCTCGACCCCCGCCGCGCCGGCATGGTGGAATGCTTGGATAACAGCGTGGGACGCATGATGAACAAGCTGAAGGAAATGGGCATTGCCGATAACACGGTGATTATCCTGACCGGGGACAACGGCGGCGACTACGACAAGACAACTGGGGGGTTGAGGGACTTCAAGGGCTTTTCCCATGAAGGCGGTGTTCGTGAACCGCTGATTGTGAAATGGCCGGGGAAAACGAACCCCGGTTCAACCTGCGATGTTCCAGTCATTGGAACCGACTTTTATCCGACGATGCTGGAGATGGCCGGACTTCCGCCGAAACCGGAGGAACATGTGGATGGCATCAGCATCGTGCCTCTGTTAACGGGAAAATCGAATGATCTCGGCCGCAAAAACCTGTACTGGCACTATCCGCATTATCACCGCACCGCTCCTTACGGTGCGATCCGTTCCGGGGATTGGAAACTGATTGAGTTTTTCGAGGAAGGAAGGCTCGAACTCTATGAACTCAAGAGCGATCCAAGGGAAACAACCAACTTGGCGCAGCAGCAACCTGAAAAGGCGCAAGAGCTTTTGACGCAACTGAAAGCATGGCGGAAATCGGTTGACGCTCAGATGATGACGCCGAATCCTGATTATGATCCGGATCCCGCCAACGCCAAATCCTGTCGAAGGAGAAAAAGTAAAAAGTGACCCGAAGAAATAGTCTGTCATTTTTCGTTCTGTTTTTGATCCCGGTGCTGGCCGTGGCTCAGGTCGGAAAAAAATCGAATATTCTTTATATCAATGCCGATGATCTCGGGCTGATGGATGTGGGCTATAACTCTCTGAATTTCCGTACGCCGAACATCGACCGGCTGGCCGGCGAGGGCATGATTTTCGAGAACGGCTATGCACCGGCGGCCAACTGCGCGCCGAGCCGGGCCTGTGTGCACAGTGGTCAGTGGGGAGCGCGTCACGGCGTTTTTACAGTTGGAAGTTCAGAGCGCGGCAAAGCGCAGTTCCGGAAGCTCATTCCAACAAAGAATCGCCTGCATCTGCCGCCGGAAATTTACACTATGGCCGAAGCCCTGAAGGACGGCGGTTACCGGACAATTCATCTGGGTAAATATCACATCGGCGAAGATCCGCTTAAAGACGGTTTCGATGTCAATGTGGGTGGCGACGCTTCGGGCGGTCCGGCAGGCCGCTACTTTTCGCCGTGGAAAAAAGGCTCCATGAAAAGTTGGTCAGATAAAGTGCCGCCTAAAACGCATCGCATCGATATTTATGTGGTCGAGGCGATCCGCTTCATGGAAGTCCACAAAAATGAGCCCATGTTTATCCATTTTTCGCCTTACATGGTGCACTCTCCACATCAGGCGGTTCCGGAATATGAGGGCAACTATAAGAGTACCGGGCTGAACACGAAATATGCGTCGATGGTGGAAAAGCTCGACGAAGCCGTTGGCAAGCTGCTGGAGGCATTAGAACAAAAGAGGCTGGCGAAAAATACACTGGTGGTTTTCTGCTCTGACAACGGCGGCATTGTCGCGGTTCATTCACAGAAGCCATTGCGAGGTGGAAAGGGCTCTTATTATGAGGGCGGTGTGCGCGAGCCGATGCTGATGCGTTGGCCCGGAAAAATTATTCTTGGAAGTCGCTGTGACGAAGTGGTCAATTCGCTCGATTTTTATCCTACGTTCATGGAGGTGGCCGGTATTGAAAAGCCGCAAGGGTTGGATGGGGTCAGCCTGCTACCGCTCATGACGGGTTCCAGTGATTGGAAGCCGGTTCCGCAGTTCTGGCATTTCCCAGTCTATCTGCAGGCCTATAAAGGGGAGCTGGATGATGCCCGCGATCCTCTTTTCCGCACGCGTCCGGGATCGGCGATGCGCGTGGGAAAATGGAAGCTGCATGAATATTTCGAGGATGGCGCACTGGAGCTCTACGATTTAGAGCAGGATGCGGGTGAGCGGATGGACCTATCCAAAACTCATCCGGAAAAGACAGCGGAACTGCATCAAATGATGAACGAGTGGCGTCGGCGCATCAATGCACCGGTTCCATCGGAATCCAACTCAAAATACAGTGCGGTTGCTGAAGAGGCGGCCATTCAGAAATTTGCAAAATAAACAGGAGAGATGAATGAAGAAGATTCTAATGACAGGGCTGGCAGCTTTCGGTTTGATTGCAGGAGCCGCAGCGGCTGAAAAACCGAACGTGATTTATATTTTGGCGGATGATCTGGGTTATGGGGAAGTCGGATACAATGGGCAGGAGAAAATCCAGACACCGGAATTGGATGCGCTGGCGGCGAAAGGGATGCGCTTTGTTGCCCACTATTGTGGCAATTCCGTGTGTGCGCCGAGTCGCTGCTCGCTGATGACCGGTAAGCACCCGGGACACGCCTATATCCGTGCCAACAGTCCGGGCTACCCGAACGGTCAGACCCCGTTGCCGGAAGGAACGGAAACGGTTGCGCAATTGATGAAGCGCGCGGGATATGCCACAGCCATCATCGGCAAGTGGGGACTCGGCGGGGTGCTGAAGGACGAGGAGAATCCTGTGCTCAACAGCGGACACCCAAACAAACAAGGATTCGATCACTTCTTCGGCTACCTCGATCAGCGCAAGGCCCACAACTATTATCCGGACCATCTCTGGCGTAACAGTGAACGGGTGAAGCTGAATAACTCCAAAGATGCCGGGAACAATGACTACAGCCACGACCTGATGACCGAAGAGGCAGTCAGCTGGATTACGGACAACAAAGATAGGCCGATGTTCCTCTATCTCGCCTACTGCATTCCACACACGAAATATCAGGTGCCGGATCTTGAACAGTACGCTGAGATGGACTGGCCGGAAAATATGAAGATTCACGCCGCCATGACGTCGCGTATGGATCGGGATATCGGCACGATTGCCCATTTGCTGGAAGAACTCGGCATTGCTGAAAACACGCTGATCCTATTCAATAGTGATAACGGAGCACATGGCCAGTTCGGATCCGAAAAATTCTTCAACACATCAGGCGCCTTGCGCGACATCAAACGCAGTATGTATGAAGGCGGCGTCCGTTCGCCAATGATCGCAACTTGGTCGGGAGCCATTTCGGCAGGGTCGGTGAGCGAGCATCCGTCGGCATTTTGGGATTTTTTGCCAACCCTATCCGAGTTGACCGGAGAGCCTATTAACGGGGAGACGGACGGTATCTCCATTCTGCCGACTTTGCTCGGTAAACCGGAGCGTCAAAAACAGCATCCCTACCTCTATTGGGAGCTGTATGAGAAGAACCCCAACTGTGCGGTGCGGATGCGTAAATGGAAGGGCGTTGTGGCCGATCGCCGCGAGGGATTCAATATGGAGCTTTATGATCTTTCCAACGACGAAAGCGAGAAGCGCAACGTGGCGGATCAACATCCGGAAGTGGTGGCGGAGATTCGAAATATGATGGAGGAGGCGCACGAACCGAGTCCGTTCTGGGATAAGGATAATCCCGGCAAGCTGTACAATGCGGCCGCCGCCTGTAAACTCAATGGTATCGAGCCCATGAGTAAAAAAGGCGGGAAGAAGAACAACAAGAAGCTGACGAATAAGGATTCAAAATGAAACACACATTACTTCTCGTTATCATATCCAGCCTGCTGTCTGCAGGCTCCACTCTGGCGCTCGACAAAGCCACGCCGCCGGGAAAGGAATTTATCTACAAGCATTCATCAGGTAAACCGCAGGCTCTGGAAGTCTATTTCCCGGATGGACATGATCCGGCCAAGGCGAAAGTGCCCTGCGTATTGCTATTCCATGGTGGGGGATGGAGTAGTGGCGATCTGAGCACCTTCCGCTACGACTGCCAATACTTTGCCAGCCGCGGGCTGGTGGCCGCCACCGCGAACTACTACATGGTTCCTAAGGACGAACGCAAAAAACTGCCCGCCGGGACGTCCCGCAAAAGCTTCTGCATCACCGATGCGAAGAGCGCCATCCGGTGGATGAAGCAGCATGCCGTGGAACTTGGGATCGACCCCACGCGAATCATTGTTGGCGGGGGTTCGGCAGGCGGGCATATCTCCATCCTTTCAACCATCAACCTTGGTCTTAACGATCCCGCAGACCCAAAGGAGTTCGACACCAGCGTCGCCGCCTACCTGCTTTTCAACCCCGCCTTGAGTGCGGCTGATGCGAAATATCCCGAAGTGGATGCCCTCAACTATCTCAAGGCCGGATTCCCGCCCGCCATCGTCTTTTTCGGCACAGAAGATAAATGGAAAAATGGCTGGGACACGGCATACAGGAAACTCAAAACCTTCGGAGCCGGCGATCGCATCAACCTGAGGCTCGCTGAGGGCGAGTCCCACGCCTTTTTCAACAAGCAGCCCTGGAAAGACCTCACCATCATCGAGGCGGATCGCTTCCTAGTCTCGCTGGGGTTATTGAAGGGCGAACCTACGCTCAAGCCCGCTGCTGACGGCCCGCGTCTAACACCGGGAAAAATGGAATGAAGAAGATCATACTACTGCTCGTATTGAGTTTGTTGAATTCTAGTTATGCCGCGATGGAAGAGTTCGGCAGGCTGACCACGGCCACGGGTAAAAAATATATCATCAATTATGACGGAGCGCAGAAGCCGGGGATGTTGGAGATCTGTTCTCCTAATGGGAAGGCGGTCGGTTATTACCGTGTGGTGGATCGCCCGGATCGGATTGACGGCCATCGGATTATGTTTGATCGATATGCCGATGTGGACGGCAATGTGATTGCGTTTAAGGATGACCCTCCAAGGGAGATCGAGTTGGATACCGCGCAGGTGGTGCTTCAGCCGGGCTCGGCGCCAAACGTTCCAAACATTGGAAAAAAACTTCCAGACATTGACCGAAAAGTTCCAGACATTGGAAAAGAGGTGGCCGCACGCAAACGGTTGGTTTCCAAGGATTGGAAACGCGTGGTTGAAAGCTTCAATCAGGGTTGGATCTTCGCGCTGGCCGACGAAACCAAGGGTGAGCTGGCCGGGCAGATTCCACCTGCCCGCTGGCGGCGGGTTGATCTTCCGCACGACTGGGGCGTGGAGCATCCGGTGAACGAGGGCTATCTGTCCGGCAGCAGCGGCGGCTTCACCAAGACCGGGCTGGGCTGGTATCGCAAAAGCTTCACGCTTTCCAATGATTGGAAAGATCGGCGCGTCTATGTCGATTTTGGCGGCGTGTTTATGAATTCCGATGTCTGGATCAATGGAAACTGGCTGGGCAACCGTCCGTATGGCTTCAGCTCTTTCCGTTATGACCTGACGCCTTATCTCAACTTCGGCGAGCCGAACGAAATCAAGGTGCGGGTTGATAACTCCCGCCCGCGTAGCGCGCGCTGGTACACGGGATCGGGCATCTATCGCGACGTTAACCTCGTCGTCCTCGATCCGGTGCACATCGGCCATTGGGGAACCTATGTGCAGACGCAGGGATCAACTGCTAACTTGAAAACCACCGTCGTTAATTCATCGGACAAGGCGCGCAAAATCACCGTCCGTTCCACCGTTGCAGGGCAAGCAGTGGAGACCGTAGAAACCATTCCGCCGCTCGGACAGAAAGAGGTTTTTCAAACCTTGAAAGTCGCCAAGCTCAAGCTCTGGTCAGCGGAGGAGCCGAATCTTTATACAGTCGAAACAAAAATCGTGGCGGGTGGAAAATCGCTCGATCAATATGCAACGTCGCTGGGATTTCGCACCATCGAATTTGATGCGAAAAAAGGACTTTTCGTGAACGGGGAAAGTACCAAGCTTAAGGGCGTCTGCATTCATGAAGATGGTGGCGGCGCGGTCGGCGCGACGGTTCCGGTCGATGTCTGGGAGCGGCGCTTCAACATCCTCAAGAAGATGGGCTGTAACGCGGTGCGTTGCTCTCACAACCCATTTTTTCCGGAGTTCTATGATCTAGCGGATCGCATGGGCATGTATGTCATCGACGAGGCATTTGATGAGTGGCGCATCGGCAAGCGTGAGCATGCCTATTTTGAATACTTCAATGAATGGGCAGAACGCGACCTGACCGATATGATTCGGCGCGACCGCAACCATCCGTCCATTATTTGCTGGAGCATCGGTAACGAAATCCGCGATGTCCACGAGGAGCACGGCGGCAAGACAGCCAAGTGGTTGACGGATATTTGTCACAGCTTGGATTCCCGTCCGACCACCATCGGGCTGAACCATTTTAAGCATGCTAACGAATATGGTGTCACTGAAGCAGTTGATTGGGTGGGCTACAACTTCGCGCACCGGGATAACAAATACAGCGGCGAGCATGCGAAGTATCCCGATCGCAAAATCTATGGCTCCGAAACGACCCACTCGCTCCAGACGCGTGGCGTCTACCTAACCCAGACGTTCCGCAAAAACACAGCCCTTCAGCCCAATTTGACGGACAAGGAAATCTTTACGTTTCCCGATAGCTACAACTCCTCGTATGACAACGGATTTGTCGAACACCACAACCGATTCAGTCTCGCGCACATGCGCGACAACGACTGGCTGGCTGGCGAGTTCCGCTGGACGGGCATCGACTATCTCGGCGAGTCGGGCCCATGGCCGGCTCGTTTCAAGAGCTTCGGCATCATTGATATGTGTGGGTTCCCGAAGGATACCTATTACCTTTACCAAAGCGTCTGGGCCGATGCCACAGTCCTTCACATCCTGCCGCACTGGAACTGGCCGGGTATGGAAGGAGTCGAGATTCCGGTCTGGATCTACGCCAACCAGTGCGATGAAGTGGAGCTGTTTGTGAATGGAAACTCGCTGGGGAAGAAAGAGTTCGACTACCAGAAACTGTACCTTTCGTGGAATGTGGCCTACGCGCCCGGCGAGTTGCAGGCGATCAGCTACAAGGCAGGTGAAAAAGTAAAAGAGACGGTCATCAAGACTGCCGCGGACCCTGCGTCCATTGAGCTGGTGGCCGACAAAACTGAAATTGCGCCAAACCACCGCGACGTCGTTCATGCGCAGGTTCACATTCTTGATGCCGATGGCAACTTTGTTCCGATGGCTGGAAACCGCGTTAAATTCAGCGTCGATGGCCCGGCCAAAATCCTCGGCGTCGACAACGGCGACCCGCTCGACCACGACCCGCTCAAAGCCGACAATCGCAGGGCTTTCCACGGCATGTGCCTCGCGCTCATCCAGTCCGGTTTTGAGACAGGCGAAGTGACCCTTCATGCCGAATCCGAAGGCCTTAAAGGCGCAACGTGCAAGATTATCGTTCAAGGGGGCGTGCCCACGTTTTCGCATCGCTACATGGTGCCTGCGGACATTGGCTACGAGCTGTCGACGTTTGAGTTGAAACTGAATGTCCCGCAGCAAAAGGTGGAGGAGCCGAAGAGGGCCAAGAGGAAAAAGAAGCCCGCAGCCAAAGCCCCAAAAACTCAGGTCGCGCCATCGACCGCCAACAAACACTTCCTCCGCGTCAACGATGCCGCATCGGCAACCTGTGGCTGGAAAGAGGCGCGCGACAATTTGGCAATCTCCGACGCACCGATGAAGATCGGTGGCAAGGGATTCAAATACGGAATCGGTACGCATTCACCCAGCGAGATTTTTTTTGATCTGACGGGCGAGCTCGCAGGATTCAAACGCCTGACCGGCGTTGCCGGCCCCGACGCCAAAGAAAAGGAGCGATGGATTTTCAGATCATCGTGGATGGAAAAATCGCGTTCAACAGCGGGAAGGTTTCCAGTGTCAGTGGCAAGCCTATGAAGCTGGATGTGGATCTGGTTGGCGCAAAAACACTCAAGTTCGTCGTCGGATCGTCTGATGACGGAAAAGGAAAAGACCACGCCAATTGGGCGGATCTTGCATTGGAATTATAGAAGGCACAGAGGAGGATTATGAAGATAAATAGATATAAGAGCTTGTTTCTGTGCATTCTCCTCGGAGCAAGTACTGCAGTTGTTGCGAGGGCTGATTCGTCACAAAGCCGACCGAACATTGTCTGGTTGACGACGGAGGACAATTCAGCGAACTGGTACCGTTTGTATAACCCGGAGCATGGCGCGCCGATGCCGTACATCGAGCAACTGGCGAAGGACGGGCTGGTGTTTAACAACGCCTATTCCTGCGGCCCGGTTTGTTCGGTCGCCCGCTCCACCATCATTTCCGGTTGCTACGGGCCGCGCACCGGCGCGCAATATCACCGCAAACAGAAGACGGTAAATCTGCCGGGCGATCTCAAACCCTTTCCGGTCTACCTGCGTGAAGCGGGCTACTACACCACCAACAATAAAAAGACGGACTACAATTACGATATCGATCTGAAGGTTGCGTGGGATGAGTCTTCAGGTAAGGCCTCATTTCGAAATCGCAAGCCGGGACAGCCGTTTTTTCATGTTCAGAACAACACGAACACGCATGAAAGCCGCCTGTTTAAGGATCTGCCGAAGGGCACAGCTTTTGTGGTCGACCCAGGCGATGTGCAGCTTTTTCCGTATCACCCCGACACGCCGACGTTTCGCCGAAAGGTTGCCCAGTACCTGACCCTGCAGACCATCGTTGATCAGCAGATGGGAAAGATCATCGCCCAGTTGGAAGAGGACGGGCTGCTAGATGACACCTTTGTTTTTCACTACGGCGATCATGGCGGCGTGCTGCCGGGCGGCAAGGGCTATGCCCACAACGACGGCCTGCAGACGGCGATGGTGGTTTACATTCCAAAAAACTGGCAGCATCTCGCGCCAGCTAAGCGCGGGTCGCGGATCGATGGTTTTGTGGAGTTCGTCGATCTGGCGGCCACCGTGCTGAATCTGGCCGGGGTGGAAATTCCGGCGGAAATGGACGGCAAACCCTTTATGGGGCCTGGTGTAACGCTTGACGAGCTGAACCGGCGCGACACGGCCTTTGGCTATGCGGAACGGTTTGACGAAAAATACGACATGGTTCGTTTTCTACGGAAGGGAAACTACACCTATTGGAGGAGTTACCAGCCATTCAATTTTGACGGGCTGTATAATGCGTATCGTTACAAGCAACCCGCTTTTGTGGAGTGGCGCGAACTGGCGGAGGTCGGAAAACTGAATGAAGCACAGCGGCAGTTCTATGAAGTCCGTCCGCCGGAAATGCTGTTCGACCTCTCCAAAGATCCGCATGAGGTCAATAATCTGGCTGACGATCTTGCGTATGCAGATGTCTTGGTCCAGATGCGCAGGGCGTTGCAGCAGAAGATAAAATCGCTTCCAGATGTGGGCTTTTTCCCCGAGCCGGTTTTTTTGAAAGAAAGCGGGGGCGACGGTAAAACATTTGGACAGAAAAACAAGGCACAGATTGCGAAACTGATCGAAATCGCCGACCTGCAGCTCCGGCCGTTTCCTGAGGCAAGGGCACAGATTGAAAAGGCGTTGAATTCCAAGGTGCCGTTGGAACGGTACTGGGGGCTTATCACCTGCGGTGCGTTCGGCCAACGGGCGGATGTTTTTTATGAAAAGGCCGAGCAGCTTGCCGCGAACGATTCGGATCGGCTGGTCCGCGTCCGCGCTGCGGAATTTTTGGGACTGACCGGTGCCGCCGATCCGATGCCGTTTATTTACGATGCGCTTGAGGACTGTGCCGACCCGATTGAGGTCAATCTGATTCTGAACACTGTGGTTCTGCTGCGCGATGGATCCGGCGTGCGGGTGGATCCGAAAGTGGTTGAATCTGCCGGCTGGGCAAAGCTGAAGGGCGTTGTCGAACGGCGTGTGAATTATCTGATCAGCGGAGACGGCTATGTGAGGAAAAAGAAATAGGAAGATGGAATGATGAAAAAGTGGATATTAGTTTGTTTGATCGTTGCACTCGCCGGAGCGGGGCTTGCTGCCAAGAAGGTTCACGGTCCTTCTGCCAAGAAATTGGCGTTGTTGGGCGAATTTAAAACGGAGCAGAATATCGTCTATAAAACCGTAGATGGTGAAGCGCTGGACATGATCCTTTTTCTGCCGAAAAAAAAGGGTGCCGGAAAAATGCCGGTGATGCTCTATACCCACGGCGGCGGTTGGGGTGGAGGAGATAAGTTCGCGGTGTTTAATGCGCCATTTTTGGATACGTTGAAGATCCTGCTCGATCAGGGGATTGCCTGCGCAACGATTGAATATCGATTGACCCGGGTTGGGAAATCGACGGCGGTTGATTGCGTGACCGACTGCAAGGATGCCGCACGATTTCTGGTGAAGAATGCGGCGCAGTATGGGCTGGATCCCGATCGAATGGGCGTTTGGGGCGGTTCGGCTGGCGGGCACCTGTCGTTGATGACCGGGCTGGCGGATAACGACCTGTTTCCCGGCGACAAAATGCTGGCGGATATCGATCCGAAGTTTCGCTGCATCGCTTCTTACTTCCCGGCGGTCTCGTTCCTAAAGCCGGAGCTGATGAAAGGGGCCAATTTTGAAAGACCGCAACGGGTTATTCCATTGCTCGGCGGGCTGCTGGAAGAGAAACATGAGGTGGCCGCGCTGCTGAGCCCCACCGAACATATCCGAAAGGACTCCCCGCCGGTGCTGGTGCTGCATGGCGATAACGATACCATTCTTCCGATTGCCCATTCGCACTATTTTATGGACGTTGCGAAAAAATGCGGAGCGGAGGCCGACCTGTTGATTGTGAAGGACGGCGGACATAGTTTTGGCGGGAAAAACATTGCGCCGACGATGTCGGAAATAAATCGAATAGCGGCGGACTTTATCATTTCAAAACTAACCGCTCAGGAGTGACGGTTGGGCAGCAGATACTGTTGCAGCCCGCTTTTGTGGAGTGGTGTGAGCTGTCGAAGACCGGAAAATAGATCGGCAATTTTGGAGAAGGTTAATATGAGGTTAAAAAAGACAATTACAGGGGCGTGCTGTTCCATCGCAATGATCTGCGCTGAAGGTTCGGAAATCTGGCGTGATCCGACCGTGTTTCGAGTCAACGAGGAGCCGGCACATGCGGAATTTACCCTGCATGATTCGCTGGAGGATGCACTGAAGCCGCTGGATCTTTCCAATCCTTGGAACAGCAGTTCCTACATGAGCCTGAATGGCACATGGGATTTTAACTGGTACGGCGAGATCGGAGCGGCGCCGGCAGATTGGTATCAGCCCGATTCCGCCATAAAGGGGTGGGATGCAATCCCGGTCCCGGGTACGTGGCAGTCGTATGGTTTCGACCGGCTCTATTATTTAAACACCAAAATGCCTTTTGAGTATGACTGGGCCAATAACGCAAACCCCCGGCCTGAGTTTACAAAGAATAAAATCGAGAAATCTAAGGAGACAGGCTTTATCCCCGATGCGGCGCAGACGGTCGGCTGTTACCGCAAATGGGTCGAGCTTTCGGCGGAGCAGCTGGTGGCGCGTGTTGTTTTGCGTATCGGGGCGGCCGAATCCGGACTTCAGGTTTATGTGAACGGAGTTGACGTCGGTTACAGTCAGGACTGCGCACTGCCGGCAGAGTTTGAAATATCAACGTATCTGAGGCCCGGAAAAAACCTGATTGCCCTGAAGCTGTATCACTGGACCGATGGGAGCTACATGGAGGTGCAGGACATGGTGCGCTTTGCTGGGATTTATCGGGATGTGTTTTTGCGCTTTGAACCGACGCAGCGCCTTCGCGACATCCATTTTATGGGGATGCCGGACAAAACATTACGCAGCATCGTAACAACCTGTTCGGTGGCGGTTGCGAATGATGGGAAAACCGAGATGCACGGGGCGAACGTGCGGTTCGCGTTGGTTTCGGAAGGGTCGACAGAGCCCGTTAAGGAGTGGATGTCTGTTGTGGATGCGGTTCCCGTCGGTTCAGAAAAGGTGGTTTCCTGCACGTTGAATTTGAAAGGTTTGAAGCTTTGGAGCCCGGATCAGCCGAACCTGTATACGTTGGTTGCCACGCTGGTGGATGGGGCGGGCGAGTCGGTGCAGATCGCCCGTATCGACACGGGGTTCCGCCGGTTTGAAGAGATCAACGGCAACCTGCATCTGAACGGCAAACGGTTCTTCGTGCGCGGAGTGAATCGCCACGATCATCACTGTCGTTTGGGGAAAGTGATTCCGCTTGAAACGATGATCCGCGACGTGGAGCTGATGAAGCAGAATAATATTAACACCGTTCGAACCTCTCATTACCCAAACGACGAACGCTGGCATTATCTGTGCAACCGGTACGGGATGGCGCTGATTGATGAGGCCAATGTGGAATGTCATGCATTTGAGGATATTCCGGGAGACCGACCGCAATGGATTCCGGCGGCTGTTGACCGTATGGAGGCCATGGTTCAGCGCGATAAAAACCACCCGTCGGTCTTTATGTGGTCGCTGGGCAATGAAAGCAACTATGGCTGGGTGGGCTCGTTTGAGGCCATGTATGAGCGGACAAAACAGATTGATCCGACCCGCCTGATTATGTGTGAACGAGGGAACAGCAACAGAACAAAGAAGGCGCATTTGGATAAGCCGGATACGATTTCTCCCATGTACGGCACGCTCTCGAAGATGCAGAATTACCTAAAGAACCGCGATAAGGATAAGCGTCCGTTCTTTATGTGCGAATACCGCCATGCTATGGGCAATGCCGTCGGCGCATTAAAAGATGTCTGGGATGTGGTATATGCCAGCGAGGAAAACGGTCTGAACGGCGGCTGCATCTGGGACTGGACGGATCAGGGTGTTGAAGCCAAAAGCGAAGACGGAGAAATTTACTATCAGTACGGCGGTGACTGGAATGACCCGGAGAACCGGGGCAACTTCAGCTGTAACGGTCTTTTGCTGTCCGATCAAAGTCCGACCCCGAAACTTGCAGAGGTGAAGAAATGCTATGAGCCGATCATGGTGAAGCCGGTTTCGCTGGAGAAGGGTGAGTTTGAAGTACATAACCGCATGAATCAGACGGCGTTGGATTTCGTCAGTGTGCGGTGGACATTGCGTGAAAACGGCGTTGTTGTTCAGCAGGGAAGCGTTCCAGGACTGGCCACGGCGGCGGATGGAAAGGAGCACTTCACGGTCCCATTTGATGCATCGAAGCTGGCTGCGGATAAAGAATATTTCCTGCGCATTGCGTTTAAGACGGTCCGGGAAACGAGGTGGGCACCGAAAGGCCATGAAGTAACGTTCTCCGAGTTTAAACTTGGAGGGAGCTATGCCGAAAGGCTGACTGAGGCGAACTCTGTCCCGAACGTGGTAACATCAAAAGAAGAGATTGCGGTATCGGCCGACAACGGGGTGGTGATTGTGTTTGACCGCAAAAACGGCCGACCGGTTTCCATCAAGGCGGGAGCGCAGGAATTGCTTGCGGAAAGCACTCGCGATTATTTTTTTGATCATACGACAGCCTGGATTGATAACTATTGGCGGCAGAATAAAGGATTGAAACTTGCGGACTATAAAAAGCTTGAACTGGATGATCTGGTCCGAGTCGGGGACGCAGAACTCAGCGTTTGCGAGGAGGGTGCGCGTGCGGTCATTACGGTTAAAAACCGCTTTATGAGTCCGAAGGATGCCGGATTTGAAGAAACACAAACCTGGCGCATCGACGGAGCCGGTCGGATGGAGGTGACTGTCCACGTTGCGCCGTCTGGTCAACTGAAGCCGGATGTCTGGATTCCGCGCATCGGCTTGCGGCTTCCACTCGCTCCAGAACTGAATCAGGTGAGCTATTATGGATTGGGTCCGCACGCGAACTATGTGGATCGTTCAACTGGCGCATGGATGGGGATTCACTCAGCACCGGTGATGAATCAATATGTTCCCTATGTCCGACCGCAGGATCACGGTAACCGCGAAGCGGTGCGCTGGTTTGAGGTGAAGAATCTGGTTGGTTACGGGTTGAAAGTGATTGCTCCCGAGCCGCTCGCCATGAGCGCGCTGCCCTATACCCAGATGGAACTGAAGGCCGCGATGCACACAATCGATTTGCCGGAACAGCCGACAGCCACTGAGTTGCGGATTGCCGCCAAAGTCAGCGGTTTGGGCAACGGCTCGTGCGGTCCAGCGACGGAAAAGAAGTATCGCGCAAATGCCGCTGCGGTGGAATACCGCTTTATTCTTGTGCCAATTCTTCCGAAAGATATGTGAGGCATGAAGAACAAGCGATGTGAACTTTACGTAACGGATCACACCTGCCACTGGTATTAACGAGGTGTTTTTGATACGCTCCGTCGTGAAAGAGGAGGATTGCATGAAACGCAGACCGTTTATGAAAACTTCACTTGCGGCCGCGGCCGCTTCTGGATACTGGCCCGCGGTGGCTGAGGCTATGGTGGGCATGGAAGGCCGGCCGGTTCCTCGGCGGCGCTACAATTTTGAGATCGACCTTTCGATCGTCGGCTTCGGAGCCATTGTGCTGATGGGGCAGGAACAATCCGCAGCCAACGACGAGGTGGCGCGCTCTGTCGCGCGCGGTATCAATTATTTCGACGTGGCCCCCTCCTATGGCAAGGGCGAAGCGGAGCGCAAGCTCGGTCCGGCCTTGAAGCCGTGGCGTGATCAGGTTTTTCTCGCTTGCAAAACCGGCGAGCGCGATGCCGCCGGTGCCCGCGCGGAACTGGAGAATTCACTGAAAACCGTCCAGACCGACCATTTCGATCTTTATCAGTTGCACAACATGCACAAGCCGGATGATATCGAAACGGTGTTCGCGCCCGGCGGCGTAATGGAACTGTTGGTCAAAGCACGCGACGAAGGTAAGGTCCGCTATCTCGGATTTTCTGCGCACGACGAAGATATCGCGCTGGAATTGCTCGACCGGTTCGAGTGGGACTCCGTGCTGTTTCCGATCAACTATGTCTGTTTTGCCAACAGTGGCTTTGGCCCGCGCCTGCTCGAAAAAGCAAAGCAGAAAAACGTGGCCCGCCTCGCTCTCAAAGCGCTGGCGCATACCCCGTGGGACAGCAAGGAACAGAAAAAAGCCAGCGGTTACACAAAGTGCTGGTACCGCCCGATCGATGATCTGGAACAGGTTCGCAAGGCGCTCTATTTTACGCTATCGCAGGACGTTACCAGCGCCATTCCGCCGGGAGCCGAAGAGGTCTACCGTATGGCGGAAAGCCTAGCGGCAGGTTTCAAACGTTTGTCTGATAAAGAGCAGGCCGCCCTATTGGCTTCGGCAAAAGATTTGAACCCGCTGTTCCCGCGCCCCGCCTGAGTGAGCGGCTGTTTAGGGAAAATTAAATAATTCTATAGCTTGTCACAACCTCCCTTCGGGACTCGACCAGAGGGAGAGTTGACCCGTTATTGCGGGGCGGTGACCGAAGGGGCTAGTTATGTTGCGTAGTTCATCATGTTGCGACAGGTGCGTTTGCTGAATGAATTTCAATATTTGAAACGGACTTCGCAACAGTACGTCATCGGTAAACTTGTAGGATGCGCTTCCCGTATTCGGGAGCGTGTGTGCTCCTGCCCATGCGTGGGGCACAAGCTCTCCCGAATACGGGAAGCTCGTCCTACAAGTCACATTGCAGGATAGAGTTGACACTCTTTCCGGTCGTTGCTTTCGTTCCGAAAGCCTCGCTTCGCGTCTTTGGTATTCCAAGGAGCCTGTGGGTGTGGTTACGGGTTTCCTTAATCCGTTTTAGCTGTTGCTCAGAACCCGTTTGTAATTTTCTACAACCAAACCAACGTAGGGTTTCGCGAGCTCTTCGAGGACCTTGCGATCCGTATCGTTTAGGCTTTTCAGCTCGTTCAGAACCTTAATGTTCTGCTCTATCTCGTATGGGAAACGACACCCGCTGCAAAGCGTGCTGACCGGCAGCGAGTAAACGTATTGATGTAGATTGGCATAGGAAAGCTCGGTTTTCCCCACGACATCGGGAATATCTTTGGTTCTGATATCATCCGGTGTGGTATCGATCCGGCCACCCATCAGGCTGCCGCCGGCCATTGTTTTCATCGCGATGACCCCGTACTCTTTTTCCAAAAGGACGGGCAATACATGATGTTGAAACGACTCGAACGAGGCGTCGCAGACATTGAGCGGCATCTGGCAGGTGTCGAGTGCAATGCCCAGCTCATCCAGCCGCTTTAGAAAGTGCAGGTGGGTGGCCGGGTTGCGGTGACCCGTAAAACCGATGTAGCGGGTTTTCCCGCTGGCCTTCGCTTCGAGAAACGCGTCGAGCACCCCGTCTCTGATGCGATCGTCTACATCCTCAGGGGTCCGTACCGCATGGATTTGCCACAGGTCTAGGTAGTCTGTGTTGAGTGCTTTAAGTGAGGCGTCTAACTGTTTGCGCACCCCGTCGCCGGTGCGAGCAGGGGCTTTGGTCATTAGGAAA
>Ga0307990_1001033_pt1 | contig 23818 bp, 21 predicted proteins | sample EllFjometagen129_FD_203168 | JGI IMG/M metagenome (GOLD analysis project Ga0307990, IMG submission 203168) | Marine microbial communities from Ellis Fjord, Antarctic Ocean - #129 | ecosystem: Environmental > Aquatic > Marine > Unclassified | place: Southern Ocean | collected 2014-10-08
ATATAATCGAATCAAAAACCTAAATCTACAAGAATAGATGATAACTATAATGAGATTATTCCACATATATCATTCAATACAAAAGCCAATATCACAAATTCAGCAGTTAAAAGGAAAAAGATAAAACTGCTTAAAACTATTTCTTTAACACAAACACTCTGAAATAAATAACAATAATTATCAAAACATAATTTCCAATAAATACCAAGGGTTTTGACCAGTGCATTCCATTTACTTTAAATGTAGAAAGTGGTGTTAGAAATTGAACTGGAAATGAATTATTAGTATGAGTTGGAATATCCATAAGAATATGCAGGGGAGCAGCTAGTAAGAACCAGGGTGTTTGATTTAGATAGAAATGATAATAGACAAAAATCGGAATGAGAATAATACTCCAGATTAACAGGGAATGGGTCAATTTATACAAATTTATAACCCAGCGATTTTCTTTTTTGTTGTACCACTCCATCATCTCTCCTCTGGTTTTAAAACGAGGTTGCATCTTACCTTTAACTGCTTGCACAGTTAAGCTGGTAGCAAAAACTGCAACATCCGGAGCAATTCCAAAGGCAACTTTAGCAATTGAGGGTGGACCCGGCAGTAAAACCAGTGACCATAAAGAGTGAGCCATTATATCCATAGGAAATCCTTAAAAAATCTTCCAAAGATCAGCAAAAATATAACAATTAAATGAAGATCTTTGGAAGATTAAATTTATCTAGTGGAGCTAAGGTACATAATTAATATTTATCCAAATGATTGAATTCAGCATTTTCAATCCACTCCATGGGTCTACTTATCATTTCGATGATATTGTGTAAAACAAATCTATGTTGGTTCTCCTCTTTAATTATCTCTTTCAGAATTACTTGATTTGCTTTGTTTTCCAGATCAGATACACACTTATTATAAAACACCAGTTTCTTCCCAACCAGATCAAGTGCTTTATTATACATATTTAGCTGGTCAATATCGCAACTGAATGTCTCTTTATCTTTTTGCAGATTTCGGAAAAAGTCTATAGTTGTTTCATAGGCAGCAGTATTCTTAAACTCCGTACTTTCATGCTCAGACATTTGCTTAAACTTCACCATATGCTGTTCATGATCTTTTGCCAGCATTTTAAGTATGCTTTTCAATCCCTCATTAGCAGCACATTTTTCAGCCAAATCTATATAATAATTTTGTGTTAATTCTTCCATCTCTATCGCAGTTTCAGTAAATTTCATTTATCCTCCATTAATGTATATACAATAACAAAGAATATTTAATAAGCAAATTAATCTGTATACATATGACGAAATTTATTTTATTGAATCAGATCACTTCCTTAACGCAGCTTTAGAGAATCTACTTTCTGGAATGTCAACATCGAACTGAATATCATCAATTATAAATTCTGTACCTTTGCCTTTTTTAAGAACATCTTTAAAGATCATCCTCTTAGGATACCAGCGTTTACCAATTTGCATTACTTCTAAAATCTCTGTTGTTTTAAGCAATTTACCACTTTTGCCGTAACGCTCTTCTTTTAAAGGTATCAACTTTATTTTATCGATCCAAACTTTTTTTACATGATATGGTGCTTCATCAACAATGGCAGTTAACTCCAACTTCCAACAGTCAACATCATTAAAGATCTCCTCTCCGATTGTTTCTGCAGAATAAACCTCTGTTAACTCATTCTCTTCCATCATGTCTTCATAGGAAATATCAGAACCCATCATGGATTGACGCAGCATGTGTCCTGAAATTTGAATTGTGCGGTCGGCAGAGGGATTGTAGATCCACAGTTTATTATCGAGCTTAAGCATTTTTGTTCCTGCATCTTTGGGAGGAGCCATGTATTCTGAGAACGATCTATCATCTCCTTCTGTCCATGATCTTAGTTTCATAGTTCTGCTGCCGCGTCTACCATGCACAATCATCTGCGAAGATGAGATCATGCTTTTGGCATACATGTTTGCATCGATCTGTCTGAGGATCTCATTCCCATCTGGATATTCAGCGTAAACCACAGAACAAAAAACTATCAGTATGAAAGTAATGATCTTTTTCATGTTTCCAACTCCTTGAATAATTGTGCGGTATTTCTTTTATATATTCCAATTCCAGAGAATAAGGCTCCAATAACGGATGCAATTACACCCGGAATGAAACCAATGTAATAACTTGCCGGAGTTACCTGAGCTCGCATGGTTGAACTCATTATCACTTTCGCGTCTTTCATCATGGAAGAAATGTCTATTCCATTATATTGGAGGAAGTAAGAGAATCCAAGCCCGATTGCTGTTCCAATAATGGTAGCTACAATTCCAACAAGAAAAGATTCCAATATTAATGAACGGTAGATGTGTCCCTTACTCTCTCCAATTGCCAGCCGAACACCAATTTCACCATATCTTCTAATTCCGTTCATCAATCCAGAATTCCACAAAACAAGTGACATAACAAATATGAATATAAAGATAAACATTCCCATGCGTTCATCCAGGGTTTTTAGTAAAAACTCCATCTGACCTTGTTTTTTGAGTGGCAACATTACTTCAGAAAACTCGTCAGTTTCATCATTGTATATTTCATTAAAAGATGCAGCTATTTTCAAAGTGGTTTCTTCATCGTATACAGGTAGGAAACCTAGTATTTCACTGGCAGAATCTTCCATATCTAAAAAAGTACGTACATCAGATATATCTACTATAACCGCTCCACGATCCATAGCTTGAACCCCGAATCTAACCATACCGGCTACTGTGAAATTATGCATAGCCATCGAACCATACATTGTACTCCCGATTATCGTTATTTTATCATTAATATTTACTCCAAGTTTTTCTGCAATTTCCTGGCTGATAAGTATTTCTCCCTGTTTAGTTGGGAGATTTCCATTTGAAATTGCTTCCTTCAAATTCAAAAGATCTTGTTCGAAGGAATCTGAGAAAAGATCAACTCCAAATCCAAAAACTTCACCCTGACTTAATGTTTCTCCTGTCTCATCAGGTAGATCGAGTAAACCACCAAAATAAATACGAGGTTGCCAATGCATTTGAGGATATTCATTGGATAACGTTCTAATCTTTTCACTCACATTCATCAATCCCAGATCAAAAGGTTTTTGGTCGATCATATCGTTGTATGCTCTGGTAATTATCTTTACATGCCCAGTTTCGAAACGGGCATTTTCCTCTATCAGCATTATTGTATAGCCATTTATCCAACTGTAAAATAGAACAGTTAGCATCACACCTGCTGAGATGATGAGGATAGGGAAGAAGCTTCTGGAGCGATCCCTCAAGACGCCGATTGCTAAGAATTTTAACATAATATATTCCTCACTTTGTCATCTTTCCGCGTAATGCATCAGTTGGTTTTAGTTTCGCTATTTTTCTAGTAGGAAGAAAACTAACTACTGTAATTGTAATTAAGACTAATACAATTGTTCCCAAAACTAGTTTCCAACCATAAACCGGATAAAGAGCATCATCCAAACCGCTCAAACCCCATTCTTTTGCATCCATTCCAATTTGCATTCCTACTTTTTGGAAATGATTCAATAAAGGGATACCATAAACGGCTCCCATAAAAATTGCTAATATAGCGTGTAGAATACCCTCCAATGTAAATAGTTGGATTATCTTGGGCCGAGTCATTCCCATTGCCATCATAGTTCCAATTTCTTTACGGCGACGGAATATAGCAAGTACCTGGGTATCAAAAATTGCCAGCATAGCCAGGAACAACATGAGAATGTACATGATAGATGAACCAATGGTTTTGGCTTTGATCATGTTTGTAAGGTCAATAAGTAATATATCTAAATTTTTGTATTGCCAGCCAGTTATTTCCTGATCGAACATTTCATCTTTTATTGTGATTATAGTTGCTTCGTTTGGAAGATCCAACATCTCCTGTAGAATTGGAAGCGATATCCAAACCTGATTGCTTTCTACCGTGATTACAGTTGTTGAAAAAATATGAGAAACTTTTATATCACGAGCATCATAAGTTCCGTTTTTGTCTCGCCAGCGTAAAACTATATAATCTCCCTGCTTAATGTTCAGATTATCTGCAAATCCTGAGCCGATGATGCAATTTATTTCATTGTTAGAATTTACCAAATATTTAGTGGGAAGTTCTATAAGACTTTGATTCGGATCGATTCCCTTAAGCACAATATTACGCATTCTTCCATCAGGATAGATCGTAGCTGGAGCAAAGAGAATTGAAATTGCTTCTCCGTTGTCAATCTGCTTCTGTAGCTCTTCTGGAATTATAGAATGACTATTTTCCAAAGTGAATGGATCATAAGGGTCGTAAGTTTCCTGCCAATATTGCCCACCAGCTAAATCCCAATTTTTCATTTCACGTGCAGCATCATCCTGCCATCCCACATAAAAACCTTGAAGGGCGATTATAACGAAATATGAGAGCGATAGTATGAATATGTTTAACCATGTCCTTAAGCCAGCTCCTAATATGTTTTTAGTTGCTAATTTTAAGATCATATTCAACCTCCATTAATTATTTCATCATTAGAAACTTTGCCATCAACCAGGGTGATCTTTCGTTTGAGATAGGAAATTACTTTTGCATCGTGTGTGGAGAAAATAAATGTAGTTCCAAGCTCTTCGTTTAATTTTTTCATTGTCTTAAGAATATGATGCGAATTTTCAGCATCAAGATTAGCTGTGGGTTCATCTGCCAAAACCAGCGAAGGTTTTTTTACAATAGCACGGGCAATGGCAACACGCTGGCATTCTCCACCGGAAAGCTGGGCAGGACGTGATTTAATTTTATCGGTCAGCCCAACCCATTTCAATGCATCTGAAACTGCCTTTTTACGTTCCACAGCAGACATCCCCAAAAGTATAAGCGGGAATTCAACGTTTTCATAAACTGTGTATACCGGCAGTAGATTGTAAGTTTGGAAGATGAACCCAATATGTTCACTTCGTAATCGTGAAGATTGTTTAGCAGACAAAGATTTTACCTCGTTTCCCATTACTTCTACTTTGCCTTCTGTTTGAACATCAAGTGAGCCTATAATATTTAGCAGAGTTGTTTTACCAGAGCCGCTAGGACCTACTATCCCTGTAAATTCACCTTTTTCAAACTTCAGATCAATATTTTTTAATGCAGTGAATTTTCCTTTTCCTATTGGATAACTTTTGAACATTTCATTGATCTTGATAAGAACCATAATTACTCCTCATATTTTACTAGAATTTTGTTTCCAACATTAATTGAACTGAAGCTCCACTTTCTTTATCGATATTTTGCGAATTATTTTGATCTGAATTCCAGAAGAGATTCAAATATATTGAAAGATAATCATAATTACGATTATAAGATAAAAACCAATTATACAATTCAGGTTGCCAATTATAGGTTAATATGCTTCTTACAGAATCGAACATTCCAAGAGGATAAATCAGCATTAAAGAAGTAGCAGAAGATTCCTGAAACAGCATTGGAAATTCATCAACAGAATGCTCGTGAAACATGTGCTCTGATAACACATAGATTCCATTGCCGATGGGAAATGTGTAATCTGCACCAACCGTGAATAAGTGAGAATACAAAGTCGAATCAGGATTTGAAAAAGCGGAATACATAGTTTCAATCCAAAGGCCAATTTCAAAATCCCAGCGGCAATCAAATCCGAACCTGTCTTCCTCCTCAAAATTGAATGGATCTTCAACATCAAAATCAAAATTTCGGTGATGATAGCTAAGAGCACCTTCACAGTATTTGAATGGATATTGGATCCTTCCGCCAAATTCAAGATTATCTTCTTCATGAAAGAATTTATCGAACGAGGTTTCATTACGATTCCCCCAGATTCCCCACAACCAGATATTTGCATTATTCACAAAATAGTATCTTCCAAGAAGTGCTTTTACACCTTCGGTAGTTTGAGAAATATCCTTAGGATTGATACTGTCGAACCATTGAAGTGAACGAAGAATTTGAGCGGGTCCAAAATTAATTTTTTGTAATCCCACTCTCAATTCTGTTTGAGACGAAGAACATCTAAGCCAGCTTCTATATAATTTTGAAGAAAGTTCCAATTCACTATTTTTGCATGATAAATTAAAATCGTATGAAATCTCACTATCTACTACAATATTATCATGCCTGAATAGTTCTATTCCAAGTTCAGGTCTGTATAGCAGAGATGATTCAAATTCATGATCATCAGATAAAGTCGTGGTTGATAATATATAATGATTCAAATCTATTTCAATACAATTTATAGAGGTTATAAACAATGTGAAGATGAACAGGGTTATTGTTTTTTTCATTTCGAGCCTATATAAGCTGTTTTGAAAGCATCAAAAAAATCTTTATCAAATGTTTGAAAAGAATCTGGAGGGGCTCCCAGTATTCGCTCAACAGATCTTTGGTAGATCATAAAATGTTCAAACATCTCCTCAATTTTTTTAAATTCGCCTAATGTTTGGCAGCTGCCACGCTCTTTTCGCTTCTCTTCTTGCTTGGCTGTGGGCACTTTTGTTAGGCACATTTCTTTTCTTTACCATACTTCAAATTTTTTTCCGCTTCTATCAATCTTCAGCAACTTCTCAAGCTTTCCGTTTTTAGTAGCAAAAGTAACTACAACTTCATCAGCGATTTCGAGTATTACTTCATTTCTTTTGTAGCAAGACTCTCTGGAATTCTGAGTAATATTATCATCAAATGGAGAAATTACAAGTAACCGATTTTCTTTTATTGCTTTTCTTTGTTCGATTGGAAAACGCTTTTTCATATTTCTGGCTAAAACCATAATAATCGGCTGAGTTCCTTTCAAAAGAAAATCCAGAACATCTTTTTCAATTTTAGAATGAAAACCGGAAATTATACAAACACCTTTGTCTCGCTGATTTATTGCCCAATCGTAAGATTTAAGAATTAGATGAGAAGGACATTTTTGTGAGCAGAAAAAAGCAACTTTATGATGATGTAGAATTTCCTTGTTTCCAAGATATGTAAATTTGTTTTTGTCTATTTCTAAATCTCTAATTATCATCTTTCTATCAAATAAAGAAATCGTTGCTACAGAGGAAGTTATGGATAAGGTTTTCATTAAAACAAGATTCTCATCAAATAAGATTAAGCCCAAAATGGTATATATTTTTTGAACTTTCTCGATTTGCTATTCGGATCATTATCTTTTATCAATTCACTATCTAAAGTGTCTTTGATTATTCTGGAAGCAATTGCTGAATTCTTATCATCAATGTTAAAGCGTTTTCTCAAACTTTGATTAGTCATTTTCTCATTTGAAACATAACCCAAACAGCAATGTTGATAGCAGGCTCTTACTTTGTCATTCTTATCCATATCATTCAGATTTTGCTTAGAGAATAAAATTGCCTTGGTATGTTTTTCACTTTTTTGGAAATCGGGAGCTGGTAGTTGATATGATTCTATATTAAGGATTACCTTATCAATTCCACTTCCTTTTTCTTCACAAATGTTTATTCGACGCATAAATGATGCCAAACTTTCATTTCGTGACTGATATTCATCAATGAATCTATTTGTAGTAATTAACGGAATACCTGGATTTGTGAATTCAATTCGATCAGTGAATATTTCTATTACGGGATTGCTGCCGCCGATTCTGAAATCTTGATGGATTAACATATTGGCTGCTAATTCACGGATTGCAATTTTGGGGTACATTCTTACTTCTTTTCGGAAAGCTTTACCAATCTCTTCATTAGCTGGTAATTGTGAATTTACCCAATCCAATAGACCTGCAAATCCAATTGCATAACCTTTTCCGCCTATTTGTTCTCTTTCTGTTTGAACTCGATTCTTGCCTGAATATACGATTACTCGAATTGCTTTTCTCCAAAGAGTGGGGAAATTTGAAAGATCTTTTGCAAAAAGAAGTCCTCCCAGATTTGTTATTGAGTATTTACCGAATGAATTCTTTTTGATGAAGTTTTCTGAAATAAATTTTTCTAAAACTGATTCTCGATTTGTTGGATACGGAATTTCAAAAAAATCAAAATATGCTTGTGTATCAAGCAAAGAGATTACTTCGTCAGAAAGTATGTTTTCTAAAGCAAACTCAGAACTGAAACTCTGAGTTGTTGGTTGAATCCAAAGCTGTTTTTCAAGCTTGGGAAAATCGTGCAGTTTTCTGGTAATGGATTCAATACGAATATAGTCAGTATTGGAAAATCGAGTTGGTTGACCGCTTGCGGCTGGAATTTGAAATAACACAATATTCTTATTTTCAAATGTAAAACTGAAATAACTAAAATCTATTTTGGGATCTAATCTCTGCATTAACCAGTTTTTAAGTTCCTCATTCCCAACTTTTTTTGTGGCAGGATTAAAAGTACATCCCAATGTTTTGTGTGTTTGGTTTTCAATTCCGAATATGAGGTAACCAAAAGAATGCTTTTGAATTGCTGCACTGTTTGATAAAGAGGAAAGTGCTTTTCCTATTTCTTCTTTTGAATGAAAATCTTTTTTGAATTCCAGCCATTCATTTTCTTTTGGTAAAGACTTCAAATCTATCAATAATTCAGTTAAAACTTTTTCCGTCATTTTCCTTCTCCCATCAAATAACCATCAAATAAAGATTTCTTTATATTGCAACAAGTTACAACTTCAAATAATAAGTTTCTCCATTATCTGTCAAATAAGATATTTTCCCACAACTTCCGAATATTTCTCAACTTCCGAATGTGCGAAGCTCTTCGGAATGTTGAAAACACTCTCAACACTACCTTAACATTCGGAAGATCCCGATTTATCGGGAACATTCCGAAGTTACAACTTCTCATCAACATACGCTTCCAGCTCTTTACCCATTCTGTATTTTATATCGTAATTGATGATGAAATCCAGTTCCGCTTCCGTGAAACCGTAATGCTTAGCTAATACTTTATCGATTTCGTCGATGATGTTTTTGGATTTTTTAGGATAAAATTCTGAAAATTTTGTTGCATTTTTTCCGATTCGGATTTTAATTTCTGAATTTTTTTTATAGTCATTCATTAAAATATTGGCTAGTTCATATAGAGTATTATCCTTTTTTATAACAATTTTTGGAATATCTAAGTCAAGCATAACAGTATAAGTTTTATTTCTACAATCTGAGAAATTTGTCCAAAACCAAAAATGAGTTGTTGAGTTTAAAATACCTGCAAAGCTTGCGGGATTAAACTCATTACTTAATACATAACAAATTCTATCGGCAGATGATATTCCTTTTTTATTATTTCTATAAACAGGAGAGTGAAAGTCTCTTGCTTTAGTCCAATAAACTCCACCATAACAATATACATATTGAAAATTAGACTCGATATTAGGGGAAACGAAATCGTTAATTTTATCCCGAAGAATAAAAATTTTATTTGCGATACTATTTTCTAAATTAATGAGAAATTTTGGGAAAGAATAAATAGGAAATTTTTGGACTTTTATTATTCTGGTGTAATTAAGTAATTTGAATAAAAGTTCCCTATTTTCGCTTTGCCAGCGTAATAGATTTGTAGTAAATATTTCTGGTTCATTGATACTTTCTTTTATTCCATTAAAAATAGATAAAAAGTTTTGAGCACCAGTAAAAAGAGTAGATGGTCTATTGGCATAATAAGATATCCAAATTCTTGAAGATTTTGAAGTAATGAAATTTTGAGCACTGACCATATTAGGTGTTGAAAATAATGATAATGGTATGATTAAAGAAATTCTTCCTTTATTTTTTAATACTGTATAGTTTTGTTCGGTACAAAAAGCATATAAATTGTTAGTTTCATAAGTTTTTAAATTGCGAACTGAATATGTATCTCTAATTTTTGAATATTCCACATACGGTGGATTTCCAATAATCACATCAAAACCACCCGTGCTCATTATTTCATAAAATTCTGAAAACCAGTGGAATGGTTGGTGGTTTTCAAGCCAGTTATCATATTTTTTCTTCTGGCTTTTTCTATCACTAATACCGTAATTCGAGGATAAATATTCATTCAATTTATCGTTAACATTTTTTAATCTTTCTTGTAACTCGGTTTTTGCTTTTGTGTGTGATTCTTCACCTAAATTGGGAATTAGCTGAACATCCTGAAAACGCTTAAAAGCTTTGGCAATCACATTAAATTCATCTTCAAACTCTTTAATAATATCAGGAGCAAATAAAGGTTCAATCGATTCAACTGCTTTTTTAAATTCACTTTCGGAAGCAAATCCAACAAGTGTATTACCACAGCGAATGTTAAAATCAATATCTGGAAGTGGTTCCAAACCGTAATTATCTTTCTTATAATCTACATCGGCAGTGGAAACCAATTTCAAGAATAAACGCAGTTTGGCAATTTCCACCGCTTCATTCATAATATCCACACCAAACAGGTTATTCAGAATAATGGATTTATAAATAAAATACTGCAAATTTGGATGTTTGGGAGAATTTACATCGGCAAGGATTTCTTCAAATTTCTTATATTTATTTGGATTTTCTTCGGCAAACTGCTGCATTCTGCTCAAACAGCCTTCATAAAGCGGTTCGAGAATATTAAGAGCAGCAAACAGGAAAGCACCCGAACCGCAAGTGGGATCGAGAATTGTAACTTTCTTTATAGCATCATAAAAATGTTTTATTAGAAATGGATCATCGGTATCGGCAATAATATCCTGGATAAATTGGCGAATGTTCAAATTGTAAGTGATGAAATCGTTTATTTGAGTGATTTCACCGTTTTCAATTTTTGCTTTTACTTCGGTATATCGTTTTCTGCGTTCAATCAGTTCCCGATAAATTTCGGTGGGAAGAGCAATTTCGGCAGGAGCTTTTTTATTCCAAACTTTGCGGATTTCAAAAAGGTGTGTTTCTTCCGAATTAGTAACAATTTTATTTTCAATGTCAGATCGGAAACCTGCTTTAATCTCATCGGGTAGATCGGCAAAAATATCTTTCTTTTGCGGAACACCGAATTTCACTGCATCATAAATATATTTATCACTGCTCAGTGAAAGCATCTGCCAAATGTATTCATCTGGTTTAAAAGCCTTGGCATAATGTCTTTTTACTTCATCAAAGATGAAAGGAATAATTGTGTTTTTGCCGATATATTCCGTTATATCTGGCTTAGTATAATATGCTCCCATCGCTGCTCTATCATTTATATATTTTTCAAAAATGTAACCGATAACATCAGGATTTATCTCTTTTCCTGTAGATTCCTGTCTTGTGTCGAGATGCCATTCGTATTCATCAAAAAAGGCAAATAGTTTTTCAAAAGCATCATCTTTAATTTTTATGTTAGTGTATTTGTTTTCTAATTCGTGAACATCAAATAGACCACCATTCAAATATGGCACTTTCCCAATCTCTTTTATTAGTTTATCATTTCGTTTTATTGCACCCAAACCTTTATGAAAAAGAATTTTTAGAAAATCCTGATAGAAAGTATAAAATTCATCTTCTCCACGTGTTGCTTTGGTTTGCTTCAATTTATCTGTCAGATAGTTTTTGTTATCATCCAGAAAGCCTTTCTTTTGAATGAAATAGATGAACATTAAACGGTTCAGCATCAAAGAAGCATACCAATCTTTATCAATATTTTCCGTAATGCCTTCGATGAAATCTATAAAAACAGTATGATTATTCTTGAATTCCTGATAGAATTTCTTGGTTACTTTCTCAGAATTTCTATTGAAGTTTTCTTTTACTCTGTGTTTCACATCAACGATGCTGATATTTTCTTCATCATCCCACGAGAAGAATAAACCGCTGAGTTTCTGATAGATCAGTTCCGGAGCTTGATGCGAATAGTATTTTGTTTCTCTTGTTAAGGTCGGTTTTCCTTCTTCACGAATTGTAAGCTGCCAGATTTGTTCGTTATTTGCAGCATCACCAAAAATAATAAGATGTTCCTGATGATGTTTGGATATTTTATTTTCAATTTGCTTTCTTATGTTGTAAACAGGAATTTTACCGTTTGAATTCGGCTGGCATTTAAGAATGACAAAACCTCTTTTCTCTGAAATAGCTTCGATTTTGTATGTTTCATCTTTTATTGTAATTTGAGGTTGTCTGTCATTATAATTATCCCAACCAAGTTCAATAAATAATTCTTTGAAATTGAAACTGTTTATTAACTTTCTAAAAGTTTCTTTGGTAATCTGCATTATTTCATCCTAATTTTTTTTCAACTTCCGAATGTGCGAAGCTCTTCGGAATGTTGAAAATGTTAACACAATAACATTCGGAAGATCAGCAAGCTGAACATTCCGAAGTTATTTATTTTTCTCTTTATTATTAAACAAGTAATCCTCAATTAATTTATTCTCAGTCGATTTCTTGTAATCTTCAAATTGCTTGAAATATTGAGTCAAATCATTAAAGAACTCAAAATAAAAATTTAGATTTACAATTGTATCTTTTTTAAGATAATTCAAAGAGCAATACTTCAATAAAAAATCTGAGTTGGGATTATTGTGAATATAATGAATTGTATTTCCTAAATATTCAAGTTTATCAATTAGTTTTACTTTTACCTTGCTTTCAAATAGCGTTCCGCAACGATTATATTTGATGTTATATTGTTTCACATAACGATTAAATATAAATTGTATCCAACCTGATATTGGTTTGGAAGATATTTGTTTCACCAATAAATGATAATGATTTGGCATTAAAGAGAAAGCACATAATTCTAAATATTCATCGATTTTAGATTCAGTAATAATTTGTAGTAACTTTTGATAATCTTGTTCTTCCTGAAAAATCAGTTCTTTGTTACAACCTCTATTGTAGAGATGATAGTAACAACCTTCTTCGTAAATCATATTTTAATCCTTTCGATCAACTTCCGAATGCTTTCCACAACTTCCGAATGTGCGAAGCTCTTCGGAATGTTGAACACTTTCAACCGCCATAACATTCGGAAGATCAGCAAGCTGAACATTCCGAAGTTATTTACTTTTTAACCCAAGAGAGCAAATAATTTGCGGTTCACCAGTTTTGTGTTTCTGTTTACCTATTATACAAAGTCTTTCTTCTTCTCTAAGTGAAACAATAAGTTCAGCTAATTCTGCATCTTCAATTCCTGCTTTTAATTGTCTATTCAAGGTTTCACGAGCAAATTCTTTGAGCGGAAACTTGAAAATTTCATCAATTGCATTTTTAAGTTCTGTGGTTACGAAAAGAGGATAATTTTCACAATACTTTGAAAGTCTCATATAAGTTCTGTATTTTGCACTGTTCTTTCTGCCTAAAGTTCCACCTATTTCTTTTTCAATTATATGAGCAACTTCTACACCTCGTTTTACTAATTGATGATGATTGTCGAGTCTCTGAATAGCTTTTGTTTTGGGTTCACATGCTGCAGCTTTTATAATATTCATTTGAGATTGTGTGATTATATCTCCTTCCTTGTTTACCCATGAGAGAACATCATTGTTCTCAGCAGTTTTAGTGTAAACCAGCACACCTTCATTTTCAAATGTTTTAGTTGAATAAGATACATCAGGAAGTTCTGGAATTATTTTTTTAAGGTTAGGATTTTTCTCAATTGCATTTTTCCAAATCTGGAAAGCAAAAGATGCCAGATCAATTTCGCTGTCTTCTTCATCCAATATTCCAGATTTTTCGTGATATAAATTTTCCAGAATGGTATTATTCTGATTTTCAAAAAATCGTTCATCTGAACCTACAACTTCAGCGTTTTCTTCCAAACGATTATCAAGTTTTTCTCTCAACCGAATAATGTTTTCAATACCATCTTCCGGGAAAAAGAAATAGCTCAATATTCTGTTCGATTTCTGTCCGATCCTATCCACACGACCAATTCGTTGAATCAAACGAATTAATGCCCACGGCAGATCATAATTCAAGACAATATGAGCATCTTGCAAGTTTTGACCTTCACTAAGAACATCAGTAGAAATAAGAACTCGAATTTCGTCTTCGGAATTCTTGATATTTGGTTTTTCATTGGAAATAGGACTGAAACGATGTGCAAATTCAGTTGGGTTCTTATCACTACCTGTTACACAGAAAATATTATCTACTTCCCGCTTAACCAGTTGAGAATGCAAATATTTCGCAGTGTCTGCAAATTGTGTGAAGATTAGTATTTTTTCGTGTGGATGTTCTTGCGTAATTAACTTTTCCAAAGCATTTAATTGTCTGTCATTTTCGGGTTTCCAATTCTCGGATAATTTTATAATCTCAGTCAGAGAGTCACAATCATTAAGAAGGTGTTTTTTGAATGATCTCTCAAATAACTCGGTTCGTATCCAACTGAATTTTTTCTTTCGCTTTGTTGCCAATTCATTGTATATCTTTTCAGATAACTCATTTATCTTTGTTTCATCTGTAGTAATTCTTAGAGTTTTCTCATTGTCTGTATAATTTTCCCAATCCAGTTCATCTGTGAAATAATCCAACACATTAGCTTCTTGAGAACCAATCGGAATTGGAAGATTATTCTCAACTGCATAAATAAAGATATAATTCCTCAGCATCATTCTGTAAGCAGAAAGTAGAAATGAATATCCGCTGCTTTCGAGTCTTTTAAAAAGATTTGTTCTGCTGAAACCGATTAGTCGTTTTCCTGCTCTTGTTAAATTATCTATAATAAATAATTCATCATTTGTTGGTTTTTCTTGTGGATTATCTTTTATGTAATTTCCAATACCATATCTTGCAAGTTTCATATTGTTTACTGCATCTACAACATTTTCAGAATACAATTTTGCGTATTGATCATTTGGATCGTGAACTGACATCTCGTAATTCATTCGTTTGGGAATTCTATCGGGAAAATATGATCTGTCACCATTTGAAAATAACAAATACTTTCTTTGTTTTTTATCATCAGTTATTGCATAATTCTGTTTTATGAAACTTCTGGTTCTGCGCACCAAAAATAATCTCATTAACTCTCGCCAGTCATCAATATCTTCACTTTTTTCAAATGCAGGAAGCGATCTATAATGATGTGGAAAGCGTGATTCGAATTCAATTTTACCACCAATGCTTTCGATATAATTTTCAGGTGAAATTCCAAGATCATCATCTACAGAAATAAATAATCTCAATTGATTAGATAAATCTTGGAATGTTTTGTTGTATGGTGTTGCAGAAAGCATAATAACTTTGCTGTCGTTCAAATGCAGATATTCTTGAACAGCTCGGAATGTTTTACTCTCACGATTTCTTAAGTTATGGCTTTCATCAATAATTACAAGACGATACCTACGAAGTTTTTGAAACTCTTTTGTTAATACTCTTGAGATAGAAAATATTTTTGCACGGAGCTTGTATTTATGAACATAATCACCCCACATCTCTGTCAGATTTTTTGGGCAAAGGATTAACGTTTCCCAAAAGAAATCATCTTCGAATATTTTGGCAAGTGCGGTAGCTGTAATTGTTTTACCAAGACCAACAACATCACCGATGATAACCCCACCTCGTTTATTAAGATGATGTGCAGAAATCAAAACAGCTTTTTGCTGAAACTCTAAAAGATCTTCTTCAAAAACTTTTGGAATTTTAAATTCGTTAAGACCAGCTCTTGCTTCACGAGAAAGATGATAAGCCATTTTTAGATAAATGTGATATGGTAGAGTAAGTTGTTCACCTGCCCAACTCTCTTCAATTATCTCTATAAGTTCTTTGGATATGTCCACACAAAAAGTATCTACCCATTTTTCTTGAAACCAGTCAGAAAGTTTTTTTGAAGCATCATTATCAAGAACATCAATATTTAATTCGCCATTATTTGCCAACCCTGAAGTTGTTAAATTACTGCTTCCGAGATAACCGATAATCGGATTTATTTTATCATCACGATATGCAAGATACAATTTTGCGTGTAGCGGATGCCGAAGATAAAGTTTCACTACTAATTTATTTGCTTTAAGTTGTTTTACAAGTATTCGTAAACCTGCTTCATCTTGATTGGTCGGGTAACCGATTGTTAATTGTTTTTTAAAATCTAAAGCCAATTTTTTCTTGATTCTGGAAGCTGTTTGTCGATCTACTAATTGAGAATGATCTAAAGAAAAATATTGTTTTAAAGTTTCTCTTTCCGTTTGTTGCATACCAATAAGCAATCTGCATTGTTCACCTTCTTCACCAGACCATTTATCAATATTAGAAGCAATCTTTCGCCAACCTCGTAAATTAAAATAACCTACGCAAAAATCTGATCTATGAGATACTTCTAATGCGTGATTTAAACCTTCTTCCAGTTTTTTTTCAATGTTATCATAAATTATTGGCATTTCAACCTCAATTATTCAATTTTTCAGACATCATTTTTTTACAACTATTTTGTCAAGATTCATTCTCTGTTCAGGTCTTTTTAATGTGCCTAACATATGCACGCCACGCCCTTATAAAAGGTTCGCATAACCAACCTATAGTTATTAAAAAAGGTTCGTCATAACTCCAACTTCATGGTTCGCCATAACTCTAATATATTTTCTTTTTTTATCTTTATGAGTACAATGTTTATTCTAGTTATTTTCTCTCATGTAATAATTTTCATTTCGATAAATATTTTTTCTTTTTTAATTGTCAATAACTTTCACGGTTACGGATCATGCATACCCCCTTTTTTTCAAAAGAATTTGACCTTCAACTGTAATTGTTCATGATAAAGTCCTTTTTCTCTGAGGAGCTATTTCTGTAAACTGCTTTTTCAAGACTTTCTAGATTGATAAATCACTTAATTATAAACTATTATGAAAATTTTATTCTAAATTTTGGGGGTATGCGTGATTTGATGCAATAAAGTAATTTTGAACTCTAGGAATATTTACTCAAAACTCTACGTTACAAATTAATTACTGGTATCTCTTTCAGTACCAAATTTTTTCTGCAGAATGATTCCAAAGATAATGAATGCTATACCAGCTATACTTGAGATCAATATTTTTTCTTTAATCACAATTCTTACAATCACAAGAGAAATAAATGGAGTTAGATATATGAGATTGTTTACTTGTGCTGTAGTGTGAGAGTATTTTAAGGCTTTTATCCAAAGCATAAAAGTAATTCCCATTTCAAATAGACCTATATAAACTGCTCCAAGAATACCAAAAACGTGAGGTGATGAAAAATTTGGTAAGATCAAAATGAACGTATAAACACTTCCAAATGAGAAACTTAAAAAAAGTCTGATAATTTCATCATTTTTGTTTTTTACATTAATTATAAAGAAAAGTGCCCATACAACTGAGCTTGAAAGTGCTAAAATAACTCCATAGGGTTCATCGATGTTGAGATTAAATAAATTACCTTTAGTTGATATTAATAAAACGCCAATAAAACTTATTGAAATTGCTAATAAACTTTTTGCAGGAATTTTCTGTTTAAGAATTGGGATTGATAAAATTACAATCATTATTGGCCAAATGAAATTTAAGGGTTGTGCTATTTGTGCTGGTAACAAAGTATAAGCTTTAAATAGAATAATGTAATATAAAAATGGATTCATTAATCCTAAAATGGCTGAACATAATACTTCTTTTTTTCCTGACTTAAAAATTTTGGAGGTTTTACCTTGAAAAATGATAATGATGAAAAGGGCAATAGATGCTGTTAGAGACGAATAGAACAGCATCTCTACTGTGCTCAAATATTTCAAAGTTAGCTTAAATGAAGTAGGTGCGGTTGACCAGAATATTACAGCTATCGCAGCAAGAATGTATGCTTTATTTTGATTTTTCAATAGTCCTCTTTTTATATTGGTATTGGTATTAAGCTATCTGAAATAGAATTTCTTCATTTTAGCAATCAATTTTTATAAGTGGAACCAGCATCTCGTCTTCAGTTAGCCCGGCATGATGAGCATAAAACTCTTTTTTCCACTTTCCATTTTGCATATAAATCGACTTCATAGCGGCGTCTGAAACTGCTATAGCTAGATAATCACCAATGAAGTCATCAATTTTTGGATGCATTTCACCATAACCGAGAAATTTGTGTTTAAGAAACTCAGCACGTTCAAATAGTAAAAATTTATTTTCATATTTTTTAAACGCTTCTTCAAATTGTTTCATTTTGTGCTTCTTAACAAAAAAACTTATAAATCTTGGTTCTGGGAATGTTGGCATGATCATACTGTTAAAAAGTTTATCATCTTCATTTACATAAAAGTACTTATTCACATCAATCAGACCATGATCTGCTGTAATAAGAATGGAAGTATCTGTTCCGTACAATTGTGAACTCAGTGTTTCTAAAGCAGAATCTGTTTCTTTAAGGAACGTTTCTACTTTTTCTGCATATACACCATTATTATGTTCAATTTTATCTGGAGATGAAGAATAGATGAAGATTAGCTTTTTTTGAGAATCTGGCTTTGATATCAATTTATGCAATGATTTAAAAAGATGCTTCCTGTTAGAATATGGGATAATTTGCGCAGAACCAGAATTTCTTATAACATTCGGACTCTCACTTAATTCTTCATGAGTAAAATAATACTGCTTCACATCTTTATTCGTTTCAGTTATCTTGCTAAAAATGTTATCAGCACCGACGTAATCTATAACATTGTATTTGTTTGCATCTTGAGTTTTGCCTGTAATTGAATCCCAATTTGGTAGATAATCAATATTTTTTGCAAATTCTTTAAAGTATAGTGTCCACCCAACTGCTCCATGTTCCCAAGGAGTTTTCCCACTTATCAAGCTTGTTATTGCTGCACTTGTTGTTGATGGAAATACAGAAGTAATAGGTGAGATGAAGTTCTTATTCAGGAATTTGGTAGAAGAAGCAAATTTGTTCAATAAATTAATTCCAAAACCATCAAGTACAAAAAAGATAATATTCTTTTGCTTCTTTAGAAGCTTTGTATCAAGCTGTTTTAAAGGTGGATGATTAGTTTTAACGTCATAAATTTCTAAAATAGAAGAAACCAAATTTACGATGGAATTCTTATAATCAGGGTAAACGATATTCATATTCTACCTGTAAATATTTGTATCAAGTTTAACGCTTTTAACATACATAATCTCGCACGATCCATCTCCTGTATCTGTTCTTGTTTTACTCGACCTCCAAGAAATATTACCATCGTTATACTTCCCAGAAATATTTACGAGAAAACCCTCTAAAACTACAATTACCAAAAGGATAATTAGAAATATTTTCATTTTTCATCCACTTATGAATAAAGGAATCTTTTAATGCTTCTTTTTGGTGTTTTCTCAAATTCTTCAGGAAAAATTTCTATCTTTACAATACGCATATAAGCTGGGAAAATTTCATTCATCTTATCTTTATTCTTTTCCATGATTCGTTCAATCTCGTTTTCTTTTATCCCATTTTCATCAACAAGTTCCATGTTAGGGTATACAAGAGCTACAAGTTGTCCCTCTTTTTCAACGATGATTGATTCTTGAACATAGGGTAGGTTATTTAATTTCGCTTCTAATTCTTCTGGATAAATATTTTTCCCTGATGGTCCTAAAATCATACTTTTACTGCGACCTTTTATGTAAATAAAATCATCTTTATCTATTATGCCAAGATCACCTGTTCGTAGCCACCCATTTTTATCTAAAACCTTTTCTGTCGCCTCTTGATGTTTATAATAACCGTTCATGACATTTTTCCCACGAACCATTATCTCACCTATGATATTAAACTGATCTTTAGAATCTATTTTAACTTCCATTGTGTCTACTAGCTTTCCAGTTGATTGTAATTTGTATTCTTCCCATCCAGAATAACTAATAAGTGGTCCACATTCCGACATACCATATCCAATTGTGAATCTAAAGCCGATATCATGCAGGAATTGCTCTACTTCTGCATTCAGGGGCGCACCACCAATTACTATCTCGCGGAAACTGGAACCAAACACAACAGTTAATTTCTCTTTAATTTTCTTATACAACAATTTCCTTGTGAGTGGAATCTTAAGTAATATCTTAATTGAACCTTTACTCAATAGTGGCTTTAGCTGTTTCTTATAGATTTTTTCTATCACAAGTGGAACAGACAGAATTAATCTTGGATGAATCTCACCAAAAGCTTTCAGTATGACTTTTGGAGAGGGAGTTTTTCCTAAGAATGTAATGTGGCAACCACTGCAGAAAGGAAAGAGAAACTCAAATGCACATCCAAATACATGAGCGATAGGCAAGAATGAAACTATTGTATCTCCAGGATCTAAAGGCATATTATTTTGAGCAAACCGTATGTTAACAACTAAGCTAATATGTGGTAACATAACTCCTTTAGAAAATCCAGTAGTTCCAGAAGTGTAAACAATTACAGCTAAATCATCATTATTAATTTCATCCAAATGGAAGTTTTCAATCGTTAAATTATTGCTAAATTTAGTTAAATATTCACTGTTAGCTTTTTCTATTAGCTTTTTGTTTATTTTCTTATTAGAATGTAAGATAGAGAAATCTGAAAGAGAAATTATCCCAAGCAGATCTTTCATCGCTGAATCATCAAGTTCATCAAATATTTGATCTGCAGAAAATAATAAAACAGAGTCAGAGTGATTGACGATATGATGAGTATCATCTGGTTTAAAGTCTGGAAGAATAGGAACAATAACTGCACCATATGATACAGTTGATAAGTATGTTATTGCCCAGTTTGTGGAATTTTTGCCTATAATAGAAACTTTATCACCTTTTTTTAATCCAAAATTTTTGAAAATTGAATGTAAAAATAAAATTCTATCCGCAACGTCAGCATAAGTTATTGTGTTTCCTTTATAATTTGTAAATGCTTCAAGATTCCAATTTTGTTTAATACTATCTACAAATAGTGAAACTAAAGTCTTCTTCATTTTATCTCCCTTCATCACATTTTATATTAACAAATTAAATAATCCTTAAAAAACTGAGCAAGCTGTTTTTTTAATTTCAATTCAATAATGATTATGTCTATATGCCATTAATTCTTTTTCTAAAGCGTGAATGTCAAATTCTGTTTCAATAATAGATTTAAATGTATGTTCTTTTACATCAAGTAGATATGTAATAAATATCCGATACTTCAAATAGTCGAATGCAGGAGAAAAGGAATTTGCCCCATTGTAAACCTGATTAATTCCAGCCTTTAAATTAAGTACTGACTCTCCTGAAATATATTCGCAATATCCTTCTTTTTTCCAAATCTGTAATTTTCTATTAGCATTTACTCCAATCTCATTTTCAATAAGCTTATGAGTTACTTCATGAGTTATCACACTAGAAAGTGAACGTTCATTATCTTCGGATGCGTTTCGTACAACTAGATTATTTTCAATATCTGTTTTTGAGATAAAGATGTTATTAATAATTGGGTAAGTTGCAGCAAAAGCATCTTTTAATGAAGGACAAAAAATTGAGTATGGTTTGAAATCAGAGCTTATAAAAATTTTATAATTTAATGTACTATTGTAAATCTCTGATGCTACTAACTTCTCTTCTACATCATCTAATATTTTATAAATATTATCATCGATTTTGATATCAGAATAGATCTTAAATTGCTTGTGATTTATGTGATTACGATAGAAACTAATATTAGGGGAAAATACAACTGTAATAAATATTACAGCTAAAATAATAATAAAATAAAACCCTTTATATCTCATATAATAACCTCAGATAAATAATAAATTTTTGTAATAGAAATTTGTAAAGTATATTATCTGCTGAGGTTTATTAAAAAGTGTTTTAGACTTTATGTTTGACAAGAAATTGGAATTTTAATTATTAAAAAATTAAACTGTGTGAGGAGTTATTGATGAAAAAATATACACTTCCAATTCTTATGATTTTTCTAGTGATCATGTCAGCATGTTCAGATAAAGAAAAAAGTCCCGAAACAAAATCAGATCTAGAATTCCAGATGAATATAGATGGTTTTTTTTCTTAAGAATAATTTCTCCAATAAAGGTTTCTTTTCGTGAATAGATCACATAAACAATACTTGTACTAAAATCTTTAGATGAAGCGACAGTATTATAATATTCAATCAATTTAATGTGCTAATTAGGTGATAATTAGCATTATGGAATCACGAAGTGTTCTTAACTTTTTAATGCATAGATCAGTGCTGTTGTAAGTTTCAATACATCTTCGTTTGTTTTTTCTAATAATCCTGACAATTTCCTTGCAATCTCAAGAAGCATTTTAAAACCAATTTCAGGATTTAATTTGCAGATACTCATAAAATCTTTATGATCAATAGTATAAAGTGTACATTCTGTTTTTGCTCTGCAAGTTGCGGTACGCTTCTGTAGACCTAGTAATCCAATCTCACCAAAAAAAGCATAATCATCAGCACAAAGTGATATAAATGTTTTGTCAATTTTTTCTTGTTCGTCAATCATCGTTATTTTTTTTGATATAATAACTTTACCTTTAAATAAAATAAAAAGTTTATCGCTATCTTTATTTTCCTTTATCAGGAATTCATTCTCTTTATATTTTACTGTTTTAAGTTTGGAAGAGAAAATTTTGAGTTCCTGAGTTGTTAGTTCTTTTACCAGATTCACGTTCTTAAGAAAATTGAGATCCATATAATCTCCTACAATACAATTGCTTTATCTGTGTCTTGAATAATATAATCAGATTCAGGTTTTAGTTTCACACGATTTTTAACTTTATCAGCTTTGAATTTTTTTGCTGATTGTTCAAATTGACTTTTTATGAATTGATCGATTGAAGATGAATCATCTGAAATGATCTCGTCTATGGAAACTTCGGGGAATACAGAAACAATTCCTAAAGTTAACAAATCATTTTCTTCTTTGAAAAATTCGGAAAGCTCCTTAAATGTTTTACCTATAAACATTGCAGGTATCAGGATCTCTTTGAATCCTTTTCCATCTGTAGATTTAAGAACCTCCTGTAAAAAATCCGGGATAGTTGGATTAATAGTTGAACTTGCCAGAAGGCTTCCACCCAAATTGTCATAAATCACGATATTTGCAATTTTTTCTCTCCGAATATTAGGTAGATATTTTTCATCGTGAAGTTGGATACTTATTTTTCCTTTCAATTTCATGTAATTTATATTGTGAGATGCAATAATTGTTCTGTCATCAGAAGGAGTTGAATTTGCTTTACTTTCGTCGAAAAGTAAAATAATATGTTTTGCATCTTTAATGTTTGCCTTCAACAGGATCTCTTGATTTGTGAAGTCTCCAATTATAAACTTTATTTGTATATCTGGATAATGGTTTTGAAGTGAAGAAAACTCTCCTTCGTCTAATTCATTAACAAGTACGATATTTGGAATCTCTGCTGGGTCTAATTTGCTGATGTAATCAAGTATTTTCTTTGCACTATTATTCCATCCGCAAATTAGTATATGATTTTTTTCTGTTATCTTATTCAAACCTTTTCTCTCCTTTATCTTCTTATCAATGAAGCTACTGGCAATAAATGCTGTAAATATTGAAAATATTGTGAAACCAAGAAAAATAAATATAATACCGATAATTCTTCCCCAGAAGGTCATGGGGACAATGTCACCGTATCCAACAGTTGTTATCGTAACCAAAGCCCACCATATTGCATCGAAGAAACTCTTAATCACGCTACTGGGATTCCTAAATTCAACAGCCCAAACTGCAATTGCACCTGCAAGCACAACAAGACATATCATTACAACATTCTTAAGCAACTGAATGATATGTCTGTTTTTATTCAAATTTCTATAAATTTTTCTCTTAAGTTTCACTCTACCCCTATGACTCGTCCTAGAAAAAGTGGACTTTCCAAAGATTAAATTAGGAGAGTTTATGTCAAAGACAGGAAAAACTTATCGTTATTCAGATTCATTCAAGCATGAGTTATTATCACAGAT
>Ga0307990_1001034_pt1 | contig 23812 bp, 10 predicted proteins | sample EllFjometagen129_FD_203168 | JGI IMG/M metagenome (GOLD analysis project Ga0307990, IMG submission 203168) | Marine microbial communities from Ellis Fjord, Antarctic Ocean - #129 | ecosystem: Environmental > Aquatic > Marine > Unclassified | place: Southern Ocean | collected 2014-10-08
TAGCCCGGTTCTGATTATAACTGCTGAAATCCGTCACCTCTTTAAGGCCACTCTTATAGATATCTTCAAAGGTACCGCCTTTGAAGGTATTGTTGTTGCCAGAAATAGTAATGTAGCTTCTTCTAGTGGCACCGACAGGGACATTGACGTAGACCCCAGACAAATCAATTGTATTATTGGAGCCCGAACAGGGTATATTTCTGGAGCCATCTGGCAGGTCAGTGAGCGTATAGCACCCCCGCTTCAAAACAATCGTTCGGTCGCTTTTTTGCACAGCCTCGCGCAATTGGGCCAAAGTGGAGACATTCACCGTGGTCTCCGCGGACACGTCCAGGCCTGCATACAAAAGGGTGCCCCAGGACGTGTGTTGAATATGCCAACCCTCAGGTTGACTCTTGCCTATCGCTTCAAAGAGTTTGGCGTCATGCCCTCTAATAGATTTTAACGTAGACGCCCAGTCATTGAGTATAGCAATTGCCTTTAGGGCATGGCGAGTCTCCCCTGTCACCACCCATTGGATGGACTGAGCATACGCAGCTGAAGCGTCCTTTTCTAAATCACTGGCCCCAATATCCGGCCTGTTATATCCCCCCCGCACAACATCTGCTGTGGCTCCAAATTGCCAATTCGTATTTGCCACATCTGCCTCTAATAGCTTTTTCCATCCACCCAACCAGGGTTCTTCTTCAGCCTGGACTTTTCGTTTAATGAAGTCAAGTTCGGCCTGATTGTGCAATAATCCGGGATGGACAAAGCTTACCTCTCGTAATTCTGGCAATGCGGACATATTCATCGTTGTTTTTGCATACAACGGCAAGCAGAAAAGTCCGGCCAGCAGAAGTAAGTAGCAGATGTCTTTTTTCATATAGATACCTTTTCGTATGTTGTACCGGTTTTCTACCATGCTTTCAAAGGTTTGACAAGTATCTCTCTGAGTGAAACACCGTCTTGCCATTCGGGTGCAAGCAGGACCGTAATTCTTGTGCTACCCTCAGCGTTGGGGAGCCGGACAAGGAGGCGGCTGACGCCCTTATTGGTCTTCTGCGGAGGGGCCTGTTCAGCAGACTCAACAGTAAACTCGGCTCCGGCCGGGGAGAGAACTCGGGCAGAGAGTTCCTGACCTTTCAAACGCAAATGCGCGATTCCAGGCTTCTCAAGAACAATTGCAGCATCGGTTGTCATACCCCAGAGAACCTCGCAGGGTTTGACGAGCTCGAACTCGTCCTGCACGAGTACGGCACGGCGATTCCCAACCAGCGCGACACCTCGCAAAACGCGTTTGGCGTACACGTCGTAGGCCTCGGTCAGATCAACCTCGGCAAAGGGAAAGGTCTTGCTCGACTCGAATCGTGTCATTTTCGCAGTGGCGTTGGCATTTTGGTTTTCGCCGCCAAGCACCAGGACATTATGACTGAAGGAATTCAGGCGGTAGTACGTCCAGCGTGTACCGCCCTGCTGATAGTGCCAGTATTCAGGCAGGCTGTAGCTGTCCGCCCCAAGGTCCCGCGCCCAGCGAACTCCCAGGGCATCCATCTCGAAGTTTCCCAGATCCAGATGCCCATGATGTGCCTGGTTGTATCCGGCCTTAACACCCACGAAGAGCGCTTTGGGATCATCCCAATCGCTACGGAACAGAGCCGTCTCAACCTGACCACGCAGGAGGCGATCAAGGTCACGCGCCACGGAGGTTTTGCCCGAGGGGGGAACATACCAGATAATGTGAAAGGGATCAATCTTACCAGCGCGTACGAGCGCATGCTCGGCATCCGAAAAGCGATGATTCCCAAAGGTCTTGGCAAGCCAGAACATGCAGGCTGCTGACCGGCGTTTCTTGAAGTCTCCCGCGTCAGCATAGCTGAAATAGAGCCCCGTCGGGCCTGCAGAGTATAAAGGGACATAACCGGTTTGGGCCAGGCCTGACGATTCCGAAAGGCCAAAGTCCGAGCCCAATGCAGTCGTCAGCGCGGTCAGGGCAAAGGCGGTGTAGTTGGTGGCGTAGTTCCAGTAACTGATTCCCTCGGCCCAGACACCATCGGGCGTATAGGAACCCAGCGCAGTCGGCAGGTGCTTCAGGGCATTGGCCACGACAAACTCTGCGATCCCGGGCTCTGACTCTGCCACGGCGAGGGCGCCGATCAGGAGGCCACCGTTGCAGACCTGATTCCAGTTATAGGCATAGGTAAAATGATGATATTCACTTTTGTAACGCTCAATACCGGGCTTTAGCCCCATCTCAACCAGTGCCGTGCGTATGCATGTGCGAGTCTCGTCATCTAGATAATGGTAGATCCAGTCGTAGCCGATTCCCACAGCGTGGGACATCTCGGCCGCATCAAGGAAATGACTGGGATTCCAATCGGGAAAGACAGACACGGTCAGGAGGGTCTCTTTGATTTTTTCGGCGTACTTTGCTTCCCCTGTCCAGCGCCAGGCGATCCCCAGGTCGTAGACACGTCCAAGACAGGCTCTGCTAACCGAGAGGAGGTTGCGCGGACGTTTTTTATAAATGAGCATTCGATCGTCCAGACGCTCATTAGCCTGGGTGATCATCTCGCCCACAAAACGTCGGAGGGTATCATCGCTTTCGACCTTTTTCTTCAGGTCTTGCAAGGCATCCTCTTTGAGCATCAAGCGAGGGTGCTCGAGTTTGAGCGTACCTAGAACAGGTCCAGACTCTGCGTAAGCTCCAATACAACAGGTGACACCCACCCCTAATACAATCAGAAACATCCCAACACTTATTCGATGTCGTATCATTCTTATCGTCATTGATTACTCCCTCCATTCATCCAAGCTGAGTGCTTCAGCAAGTGCGTCCCCAAAAAACGCTACGCTATAGGTGACGACGACATCCCACCAATGTCGGAAGGTGATCCCTGATGCCCAGTTACGCGCAACCAGTGCTCCCCTGGCAACTGGATCATTGCCAAAGTATTGGTGGTCCATGCACCACTGGATCGCTTGGGTTCCGGCGGAGAGGTAGGTCTTTTCGCCGGTCATTTTATATAACCTTATGAATAAACCTGCCCATAGGGCTGTTGATTTATCGCAAACCCCAACATACTCTGCAGATCTGTCAAAACGTACGGTCCACGATCCATCGGGTGCCTGGGCTTTCAAAACATGCTCTGCAATCCGTATGGCCTTTTGCAGGTAGCCGCGATCAGGGGCTGCTTTGTGTGCTTCAATCAGGCCATCGACGCAATATCCCAAAGCTTTTGTCCAGTAATTGACGGGACTCGCCTGATGCGTCTTCTCCTGGAAGAATACACGCCAAAGCCCGTCTTCCCGTTCAAAGGCTTTTATAAGGAGGTCAGCAAGCCTGATCATCGTCTCTCGATAGGTTTCTGCTCCGGTAACCATATAGAGCGCCGCAAGGCCTGGCAATCCCATCGAGCTCTCGAAGCTCATCATAGTGGCCCAGGTCTTTCTCCTGAGATTCAAAGACTGGGGGATCATAACATCCTCGTACTGATCGATGAGCCGTTTGGCCGCGTCGGCCACCTTTTTGCCGGCTGCCAAGAAGCGATAATCCTGGGTGGCTTTGTACAGAGGCATCCATCCCCATCCCACTAGAAACAAGGTGTCAACGGTACTTGCAACGGTGTTACTCGTGCGGAGCACACCATAGGCGAGATGTGAGGGATCCAGGATTTGCTGCCTTAAGCTTGCATAACCCAGGTCAACAGATCTTCTCAAAAGCTGGTTGCTGCTCAACCCAGCATCCACGCCTTTAATCCTTGAGGCGTTTAGCAGCATTTTTGCGGAAGGCCCCCAGGCCCAAGACCACGCAGAACGCAATCGTGTTTTAGCAGAAAGGTCATAGAGCAGGAACTCTCCTCCATAAGTTTGGCTATCTGGATTGGTGTTCTGGCACTCAAGAAGATACTTCGTTGCCCACGAAAACGATTCGATCATTCGTTCTCGGCTGACACCACTGCCTGTGGAGATTTGAGGCAATTTAACATGCCATGAAACAGCCGTACTTGCAATAAGTTCTTTGGTCTTAGCATCGTGTACGGATACCGTTCCAACCCAATCGTCCCGCAGGGTGTTAAATTCGAAACTGACACTCGAATCAACAGGTTTGATTTTTGCCGCGATATAAAACGTTTGAATTGAATTGGTTTTGGGGTTCAATTTTAAGCTATTACCCCAATGCTCAACTTGCTCGTCAGGGAACCGTATCTCTTGGGTGACCGGCTTGGTTCCATAATTATTAAAACTGTATTCCCCCGGCTCATTCACGTTCATTACGAGGACGGCTTCCATGCCCTGTTTCAGCGCAAGGTCCACCACGGGGAAACGTTGTTCCCGACTGGATCGTATTCTGGCCTCGGTACTCTTATCATAGGAGGTCATCCAAACCCCTCTGGTTTGTTCGTTATCCACGTTGGGGGCATGAGGTGATATATCGTCGTATTCGAAGATAGTGTGATTGGCATTGCTGAGAATCCGTACTTCCACGGTAGAGACTTTGTCAGATAGAGGGCAGTCTAACGAAATCAACCGCCCATTTCGCTTCACCTTTAGCAAGGACTCTTTTTTCGCCGGAAAGGAAGCAGATGCTGCACGGGATAGTAATCCAGTTGAAACGCCTGCCACTGCCATACCGCTTGATGTAATAAAGTCTCTTCTATTCATAATTATCGCCTACCACCTATAATCTTTGTTTTCTTACTAGGAGCTTGTCGGAGAATTCGTCGTTAGGCCCGAGAGTGAGTCATTATGATTTCTGGCAAGGACGGCGAAGCAGCCTATGTTGGTTGTATAGGCGATGCAGCCGGACGCAGTCCAGAAATTAGAAGGGCCACTCGAAGCCAGATCGATTCTCCGACACGCTCCTAGCTCGCCACGAGCCCTTGATTCTAGTCTCCGCCCAAATCAGTATACTCCTTTGTGACAGCCGCATCGTGACCATGCCAATTTTTGAAATCTCTGGTTCTCAGCATGTCTGCGCCGATGAACATCCCATCCATGATGTCTACATATTTCTTCCAAAAACCATCGGCCTTGCCCAAGGCGATTTTTGCATCCTCATTTCTATTGGCAGTCTTGGCCGTCGCTGCCCTGATCTTTTCAGCATAATAAAGGCTCAGATAAGCCTGAGCATAAATACTTTTGATATTAACCTCCAGTTCGGGATTCCCGTCGGCTGAAATCTCGGCCATCTTTTCCAGGGCAGCTTCCCCAGCCCTCTGGACCGTATCAGCGATTATGTCCGAGGTGCGTCCATTCGGACAATTCCCCGCGGCGCTATCGGAAATGCTGCAAATATCTGAACCGACGGATGGTTTGGCCTTCATGAAGTCCTCGATCCGGAGAAAGCCCTTGCCACTCTGGCATAGCTCCGGCCACCAGTGAAAGTCAAAGCAAAGGCTTCCCTGAATGAGTTCTGCAGCCAGGGGTAAGCCGCGTGACGCATCACTCCAGGCCTTAAAGAGATTTGAGGCAGAGAGGTTGGGGTATCGATAAGCCATTTCATTAATAAAGACCTGATCCGATGTTTGGGGATTGTAAGACAAGCGTCCCCACAGCATTTGCGTGTACCACAACCTCTTTATGTCCAGTACATTCTTGTGCACATCAGCCTTACTGTAGAAATCGCGTGTAGCAGTCCAGCCGTCTGACCCATAGAAGAATCCCTGGACGTATTTATCCTTGTCCGGAAAGGCATAAATGTAGTCCCGGGCAAATTGAGGATGGCCCCAATGCAAATAATAAAAGTCATCTTGCCGGACTTCCAACCAGGCTTTCTTGTGAGTCCTGGCCAAATCTGCGGGTACATCACCATCCTTGGTGTAGATCAATCTTGGCGCCGGAGCAGAATACATATGGGCGGCAGAATACTTGTACGACATATCCAAACGCACATTGGGCAGAGCTAACAAAGGCTCAAAGTGGCCCATAACTTGAGAGATATTGGCGTAGTGCCAGCGATGGATAAACGTGATGTCCCGTTCAGAGTGGAGCTTGGCGTAATCAAGTATGCCCTGGCCATAGCCTTCCCACATCCACTGTCCCTCGACATCTGCTGAGAGGCCATTCATGTTTTCTCCGGCAGTAACACCCAGGCCGTCCAGATCGGGATAGGTTTCAAACATCTTGCGCACGGCCTTGCGGAAGTAGCGTTTCGTGGCCTCGTTATGCGCATCATTGGTGATGCCACCCTTGCCTTCGGCCCCATAGGTATAGATGTTCCAGGTAATAAAGTAGATCTGAAAGCCCCGGCCCTTGGCATAGGCCATGACCTTCTGCCAGAAAGCCACTTTTTCAGCGGCGCTCATTTTTCTGGCATACCCATCAAAGCCCTGTACATCCTGGATCGATTCGGCCATATCCAACAGGGCCGGAAAGGGGTGAGAGTTCCAAATTGAAATCACATTAAAGCGAGCACGGGCCATTTCGTCGAACCAGTCTTCCCAGTAGCTCATATCCCAAACTGCAGGAATCGCCTTTTTCGCTGCATCACCACCAAATGCCTTGGAAAGGGGCTTATAGGCGTAGCCCACGTAGGTCGGGATACGCGCATCAAGGGGTAGGTTGTATTTTACCCCACGATTTTTAATGTAGGGCGATTCCTGACAATTATGGGTTCCCGCCAAACCGTTGAAACGGACATTCTCGGCCAACTGCAAACCGCCGTACATGAGTCCATTGAAGTCACCTCCCAGCACCCAGTAGCTTCGCGCACCCTTGGCCGTGGTTCTCAATGCGTAGGCCTGCTCGCCCAGACCGGATAGTGTGGCGCCGCCTTGAGCGCTAAGCACCGGACTCACTTCGGTGTCAGTTGCCAGACTTAAAACAATTTTTTGATTGGGGTAATCAGGGCTCAGCTCTGACAAGGGTTTTGGCTCCGCTGTGTGATTTTTCCCCTGGAGAGCCGCTGTTATTTCACTGGCTGCAAAATCGGCTTGGGGCACTGTGCTGTCATAAAAAATACCCACCACATCGGCAAGTGTAACAGACGTTAATAGAAACACCAACAGAAGGCAATCTACAGGGTGACATACAATGGACACTTTTTTCATACCAACATCTCCTCAATCTGAGTTTGGTTATTTTTTCTGAATTTCAATCATCTTTTCTGCAAAACGTTTTCCAAGCAAGCGGGCAGACTGGGCATCAAAGTGGACTAAGTCGCCACGGTCGTTCAGACCCTGCGAGGACGCAAAAGCAGCATGTTTAATCTGCTTGACCACATGACGATGGGCCTGATCCACCTTGATCCGTCCTTCAGTCCACGGTCTTTGGGCAAACTGTCCCAACTGACCGATCACGATGGGAAGATTCGGGTCATTGCATTCGATTCGTAAACGATCGATGAGTGTGGTCAGGGCCTCTGCATAAGTCCCATTCGTCCCCATTTTGCCGTCCGATTCACCCTGATGCCAAAGAATGCCCTTAACCACTCCGCTTTGGCGAGCCAGGCGTAGACGCTTAAGCATGTCGTCATAAGGATGGGTTTTGGTTTTTTCATCCCAGGCACCCGGCTGCCACTTTCGAATCGACGTACCACCGACAGCACAGGGGATCAAGCCAATCCTTGCCAACGGCCTATGGCCACTCATCATCAACCCAAAAGTTCTGCCTGGGCCCACGCCAGCAACGGGTTTGTCAAAATGAATGGGATCAATGGCCGGAACCCATTCGTTTTCCTTATTCAGTGTCAGCACCCGTGGATGAGGCGTGCGGTCCTGCTCTTCTACGTCCCCTCGTCCAGCCATATTGGACTGCCCAATGAGCAGGTAGAGATTGAGCGGTGCTTCAGGCAGGCAGACATCCTGCTGTGCATAGAGAGATGGCAGCAGCAATCCCAAAAAGACAGCTACAAAATGAAGGCTTATGTTCTTTCTCATTCTACTTGCTCACATCAATCACAATACGTCGATAGTCATACAGCGATGCTATGGGATTCAGATCCTTCACCTCAAGGATCACATGGATTTGTTTTCCTGCGGCGTCTGCTGGAATAGTTACACGGGCCTCGGTCTGTTTGCTGTCGAGTATGGTCACCTTTCCCAAATAGGTTCCGGCTTCTGGATACGTATACCAGCGTATGGCTAGTGTATCCTTGTCAGGATCTGTGCTGGTGCTGGCATCCAGGCTGATGGTTTGGCCGGGTTTGGCCGGACGACGCACGATGCGGTCACTTTTATCTCCCTGAAAGGCCGCCACCGGATGATGATTCGCCTTGTCGTATGGATTCAAACACCAGTCCATGCGGCATTTGAAGTCGTTGAAGAAAGCACGACGCCAACGCCAGATCGGGGTGAAAATATCGTTGTATTCATCGCCGTTCTCCGGATTGATCCAGTGATCGGCCTCTTCCTTGTACAGGCTAAAATCGCCCACCTTTTCTTCGTCGTCGCGCACACGCTTGTGTTTGGACATGTAGTTCCTGGCTTTTTCCCGTGAGAAGCGTCCACTCCAGCTGCCCCAGTGGGGGTGATCAATACTGAACAGGCCCTTATTGACCAGGCCGAGCCAGGGGATGGTGCCTCCACCCTCCAGGAAGCTAATGTTTCCGCCATCAAATTGACGTATAGGCCAAACCCTGCCCACTGGACCGTGGTTGCCCTTGATATGTTCCAGTGCCCACTGATGTTGTCCAATAAAGGAATAGGCATAGGGCTCCCACGTATGCGGGCCAATGGCCTGGCGGTTCCCTGTGTGGTTGATGGCGCCTTCATGGGATGGGCCGCCGTAACAATAGGTTTGGTAATTGCTGCGCAGCCAATGGATGTTCGGAAAACGGTTACAGATCCAGGCCCCGCAGTTGTCTTGTGCACCGTTTTCAAACACGCGGAGTTTGGCGACAAAGGCATCGACTTCAGACTGGCTGTGGGTGGCCTGGTAATCGCGCATCGCCTGGGCCAGCGTATTGGAACCCGCATTGACCACAATCCACAGGGGACGCGCATCATCCTTGGTGGCTGCCTTAACAATCAGTTCCGAACCCGGGCTGGATTTCCCCTGGCCCACGTCATCAAAGCCATAGCCGGGTTGCCCTGTGCTAACAATGCTACGTAAATACTCTGGCGATTGCCAGCCAGAGGCATGTTTCTGTAGATTGGGATAGACCTTGGCGTAGGCATCAATAATCTCTGTGAACAACTCCGGGTGAAGCACACGCCGATAGGGGTCCTTGGATTCAGGACGCAGATAGATGCCAGAAACGGCGATCAGGCCCTCCAACTCAAATTCATTGGAACACATGATCATATGCGCCATCTGCTGCACTTCATCCGGTTCATTACCCATGTCCGCCAGGATGATCAGGCGCGACGCCAAGGCCTGAGGCCCGCACATCATTCCCAGCATCAGTATCAAGCACACACTGCAAGATCGGATTCGTTTCATACCACTGTCCCTTTCATAGTCTGCATCCACTGCTAAACGCGCTTTAGAGGTTCCAGCCCGCACAGAATCTTTTACGGCCTATTTTAGCTCTTGAGTATTGTTCGTTCCATAATCTTTAACAGGACCATGGCTAGTGATCTTATTGTCACGGGAGTATTCTCCCAAGACAACGGGGTGAGCGGTGCCATTGGTGAGTGTGATATTGGACGTCTTGTAGCTTTTCTTCGCGTATTTGGCAAAACGTGCCTCATAGCCGTTGGGCACATCCGGATAATCCACACAAAGGAAATCGAACCGTAAAGGGTATCCGACTATGATGGGACGCAGAATCTCTGGTGTGCTACGATCCGCTGCTGTGAAATGGATGGAATGACCACTGCCATTAATTGCGGCCAAGGGATGGTCCCCCAATCCGTGTGGCGAGGGCAACACCTTAAGGTCAATGTGCTGCGAAGTATGGGAATCAAAGTGAATATACAAGAGCGGGCCATAGGCTGCATTGCCACTGCAATGGGTCATGGTCCCCCTACTCGGCAGGGAATAACCCTGGATCACACAGTCCAGGACCTGGCAGTTTGATACGGTGGCACCTTTGGCCATGTATAATTTTATCCCTCCCCGTGACTTCATCACCTTGCAGTTGTCCACAGTCACATGACCAGTCCCAGGATACGCCCGGATACCATCCTCCGAGAGGTTGAGCATATGGTCCCTGGGAATCAGCAGTCCCCTGACCGACTCCGGCCACTGCATCTTGTAGTCAAACCTCTTGGCAAGATCCCCATCATTCGTTTCATCATACAGATCATTGCTGGGACGCACGCCACCTTCGACCGTGGTGTTTCGAACGGTTATATCATCTCCCCCTGAGAAAAATATGGCGTGACAAAAGGACTCCATCTTCACGCGACAACTGTCGATGATGAGGCGGTCTCCGGTGCTGTGTATACCGCCGTGTTTTTTCAGTCCAACCACATTTCCACGACCAATCCCGTATATATTCCCATATCCATAGGGAAAAGAACCTCGAACAGTCAGACTGCAACCGATCAGTTGAACATCGTCGCCGGAAATGGTCATTTCATTCATACCACCAACCGGATGATACTTTGAATTTTGGTTATACCCACCGAAATCGGTCACGGTGGTCAAGCCATCATCGTAGGTGTTTTCGAAAGTGCCCCCCTTCAGGGTGATCCTATGGCCCGTGATTCGGTAAGCGGCCCTGCCGTGGGCTCCTCTGGACGTCATTTTTCGTAAGGTGCTTAACGGTATCTGGAGGGTGACACCGGACAGGTCCAGAACATTGTCAGACCCTGACAGGAGGAACACGGTTCTGCTGTCGAGTAGATCGGAAACCACATAGGTGCCGGGTGCCATCACAATCTGTTGATCGCTCTTTGTCATCACCTCTCGCAGTTCTGTGACAGAGGATATGTTGACTATGCTGCGTACAATTTTCGGAATAAATTCAACGAAGTCCAGCCTGGGACGTTCTCCCTGGTCTGCCTCTGCGATCAGTTTGATCTGGTCACCCTGATTCACCTGAATATCTTTAAAGAGTCTCCAGCGCCAGCAACCCACGTCCTCATTCAGACGAAAACATATCTTCTCTTCGTCCGCGACCCAGAGCTGCATCAAACTCTGCCCATCGGCTTCATCAAAATAACTGATCCGAATGTCATAGATACCGGAGGGGTTATCAAAGCGATAGAAGGCCGTGCCCTTGCCCGTGGTCTCCACGCCCCATTCCTCGATATAGTCATCAATTCGCGTAAAGTTGGTGAGCTCCATCGCCTCGACCTCTTTGCCGATGATGGGGGTAAGTCCCGAAACGCCCGCCTCAATCATCCCCTGCTTAAAAGCCCGCATCAGGCCAAAGGACGCACCGTCATAATGCTTCAAGCATAGCCCGTTTACCCTGGCCGGATGCTCCAAGGCAACCTTGATCCCTGCTTTCACCAGTTCCGGCGTGGCTTTAATGCGCGGAGCGATACCGCAGATCAGGGGCATATCCGGGCCGATCAAGCCACGGTTCTTTGCCAGCCAGGCCTTGCGTCGGCCAAATGTCTCGTTTGGGTTACCCTTCTGTTCCTCATGATCCTGATGAACCAGTGAACCGAGATGTTGTGACACGTCGTCCAGATGCATACCGACATCCTCTAAGACCCAACCTCTGTAAGGATAGGTGTCGTTGTAACGCAGATGGCATTGGGGATTTTGCCTGACCTTTTTGATCTCAGCCGAGATCAAGCGATAAAATTCCGTGGTGGAGTGTCGTCTGAATTTTAGCCAGTTGTCCTTTTCCGGCTGGCTGTTCTCATTGGCCTGTAATTTGGGAATGGCAGCTTCCAGATCAAATCCCGTCTTTGCAGCTTCGGCAATACAGTGCCGACAAAAACAGGTGCCCTTCTTACTAATCGTGTTATTCCTATCGAATAGATGCTGGCAGGTCTGTATATAGTCCAAATCATAGTTGGCCGCTAAATCTCCAAATAAGGCAACCACATACTCACGGACCTCCGGATTGTTGGGGCAGAATCGGCTGGTGCTCCAACTGCTGCCATCGATCTTCCTCTGTTGCCAATCCGGGTGGCTTTTTATGAGCGATTTGGGTATGGGATAATGGGACACTTCTGCGCCTACGGCCAGTCCCCGGGCCCAACAGGCATCAACCATTAACTGGAGCCAGTCCGTTTCCCTGATCCAGTCCACGTCCGACAGGAGTGGCTTGACCGTTCCATAGCAATCCCAATCGGGAAAAAACGTCACTCGGGAATCTTCGGCTTGCCAGGTGTCTCGGGCCGGATTGTGCGGAAACTCCGGGGCCTGAAAGGGACGGTGTTCGGCGTGCATGACCACCACCATGTAGAGGTTATTAATCCCGCACAACTGCTGCATGGTGTCCAGGATAGTGTCCATGCCCTCGTCTTTAATGGTCCATGCCCGAATTTGTGTGCCCACTTCAAAGTCCGAACTCGCGTCGGGTTTCCATTGCCGTAAGGCAGTCTTCTGTTGTGTGACAGCCGGAGGTCTGATCTGCAGGACATAATTGCCCTTATCGAAATTCTGGACATCCTCTGTATAGACATCAGGACGCCGATCCTCTGTTTCAGTCCATAGATTGACGTCTTTAAACCTTACCCCATCCACATGCCGCATGAACATGCCCCATGTGGAGATATTTCCCTTATACAGATAGATCAAATTGGGATAAGCGCCCGGCCTTTCCGGCGCCGGATCTTGTATTACCCCTCCACCCAAACTTTCAATAGAAAGGTTTTCAAATCGCAGATTCTGGAGTCTGCTCTCGCTCCGGCCTTCGAGCATGATGCCAAAAGTCCCCATATCCCTGGCAGCAATATTGCGGAAGGTGATGTTCTTAATGGTGCCCAATTCGGTGGCTTCCGGCTTTCCGGGCCAATAGGTTTTCCAGTATTCCGAAGTGATACGCCCCAGAAAAACACTCAAGGCAGAAGGCATGTGGGTCATGGTACAGTCTTCAACCAAAACACCATCAATGCTGCCTCCATTGCCGATATTAATAAAAACGCCCTGGTGGGGATCATACTTGGTCCCCGGAGGTTTGGTAGCCCCTTCAAAGTGGCAACCCGTGATGTGAATGTTTTTGAAAGCGCCAAAGGTTTGCGGGCCGATTTTAAACCCGCACACGCGACTGATGAAGGTCGAGTTCTTAACCGTGATATTTTCAATAACGATCTCGGGCGTTCCGCTCTTCAAGGTCATCGCGTCATCGTCTGATTCTACCCGGCAATCTTCAACGAGCACATTACTGGAATCACAAATGGGCAGACCATCAGGCGTTTCCCCTCCATAGTTGTGTATGTGTACGTTCCTGACGATTAAACCCTCCACACCGATGGGCTGTAGTGCCCAATGGGCCGCGTTGGTAATCAACAGCTTGCACTCCAGAGAACCCGTGCCTTCCACACGGACATTCCTACATTTGATAAAGCGTATCAGATTAATCGAGTCCATTCTTTTCTTCTTCTTCAGATCAGGATATTCTCCATTGCCGTCAATGGTTCCTTCACCTTCGATCGCTACATTGTCCTTATCCAATGCCACAATCAGAACACGGGGCGCATAGCGATCCTTTCTCAGCAGAAAGGTTTCATAAACCGGCTCAATATCGGCTGGGTAAAGGCTGTAATTGGAAGTCCCCTTAATTGTGGCCCCCTTGGCCAGCCTTAACGTCACGTTATCTTTTAAGAAAATAGTAGCCGTACGATACTCCCCCCGAGGAAATAAAACTACCCCACCTCCCGCTGCGGCCGCAGCATCGATCGCCTTCTGGATACTTACGGCATTCTCGGCCACGCCATTACCGTTGGCACCGTAGTCGGTAACAGGAAAAACACTCCTGGATTCTTGAGCCTGAATTACACTGACAGTCAAAGTCAGCAAAACAATGATAAAACCTATTTTTCGAATCGTTTTCATTTGATGACTAAGCTCCTCTATCCTTGCTGACATTTTCTTGGGGCTTCCCACCCATGGTCAGGTCAACCTCATCCTTACGCAGGGCATTCTGAATTACGGAAACCTTCAACTCACGGGGCAAAATCCCCTGCTTGGCCGATAGGGACATTCCCAAGCCTGCTTTTTTGAGTAGTCCGCGTCGACTATGATTCCGCTCGTTCATACTAATTTCTTTCTAATTGACTTTAAAAACATCATTTAATCTCCCTAATACAGGTACTCAGGTACCGGGTATTCCATGATTTCTTTTAAACTCATGCCTTTTTTGACGCCGTATAGATTCTGTTCGGCTTTGTCGTGTGGTATGGAGTCAATAACAGGGTTGCCCTTGAATGCTCCGGAAGTCAGTAGTATGTCCTGCCCAGCCTTTAGGTCAATGCGGAATTCTCCGTCAGCGATTTTGGTCACTTTTATGTTTTCGCTGGAGGGGACTGCAGAATCCCATCCCGGTACTTTTAGAACACAGGGTTCACCCGTTAGGCTTTTGATGGACACCCAATCCGTTTTACCCTGACGTCGCGAGGCACTGACTAGAAAACCGCTTTCGGCTCTGAGTTGGTCAAAGGAGGCGTCAGCCCAGGCATCGGGCGTAGCAGGGAATACCCTGATTTTTTTACCCCAGCTCTGCAAGAGCAATTCCATGATTGATGCGGCCCCACTCAAGGGGGTTTCAATAACCGGGTTCTTGCCGCGACCTTCCATGTAAAAGGTATTGGCCAACAGCATTCCACCTCCGATGTTACCATCGAGGAAGGTCTGCAAAACACCGTTCGCCTCATTTCCCTTGCCAAAGGCGGCATACAAAGAGGCGGCTCCAGTATAGGAATAGCCTACCAATCCTTTTCCATCGCCAATGCGATGCCAATGTTCAACGGATTTGACCACGAGATCGCGGTCGGCCGGTGAATCGGGATTGAGTTGGAACAAGGGGTACAAAGCCAATAGATGCGAATAGTGACGATGTGAGATGTCGACGGGTTGGTCACTGCCAATCATTAAACCATTCTCGTCTTGAGGATAATCGATCAAGTCCTTTAGGGTTTGCTTCCATTTTGTGACTTCATCAGGATGCGTATGGGCCTTCTCATTGGTTTCAATCAAGGTGCTGAGTAACCATCTCAAGATGGCCAGATTGTAATTGGTATTGGGAAAGGCTTCAAAGCCATGAAATTCAGGAGAGCCCATGGGGGTTAGTTCAAGCTTGCCCTCCTCGTTACGGACTTGCTTGCCTTCGTAGACCTTGGCAATTTGCATAGCCTTGGGCATCCACTTCTCCTGAATCGCCTTCTGGTTACCCTGGTAACGATAAATGAGCCAATAGTTATGCAAGGCCCAGGCAAAATCACCGAGGCTCTTACCACTCTTTTTCGGCAGCATAAAATCAAAGTTATCATCAATCAGGGTGATGAAGTTTTCTGCAATATCGAGATGGTTGCTGGCATTAAAGGGCCAGTAGGTTAATTGCACGTTTAGGTTCCACCAGAGCCCTGGCCAACTAGTGTTCTTGAAGAAGGGCCCCAGCAAATCCAAGGCAGGTCCATCCGCACGTGAACAGGCTGCCATTTTGTAGAGCTGAATCCAAAAGAAGGATTCCATCCGCCCATCGGGAATCGAGAGGAAGGATTTTTGGAAGTAGCCATGCCACCAGTCACGATGTTCTTTTTCTAATGTCGTTAATGCTAATGATGAGGCCTCTCGCACTGTCGTGACAGCTACCTTGGCAGAGCGATTGGCAGCGGGTATCTCATTGGCAATGGACAGATAGAGAGTCGACTGCGAGCTGCCCTTGCTTTCCTTCCAGGCCGTCGCGTAGTCACCACCAGCCAGCAAGGACTGTTCGCAAACGTCGATGCCATCGATTTTCTTAATCACCGGCTTGGGATTTCGGACATATTTCTTGTCGTCACTAGAACCAAGCCTCGTCAGAACGCGCGGAGATATGGGATTTCCGGCCTTCCACTGCCACTGATAATCAACGGGCTTATTGTCTTTCGTTTCAGTGGAACGGACCTCAACGACATTCAACATCCGCGTATAGGGCGTAAAGGCACGAAAGCTTATCTCTCCAAAGTCGGTCGTTATGGTTCCTCGAACCTCTGCATTCCATAAATCCTGACGAACATCCATCGAGAGAATTTTCCCTGCCGGGCGCAACAGCATGCGCCCAATGTCCAGTCGTGAATAATCATACAGGTTAGTGCCCTTGACGCCCATCGAGGTCTTCTTATCTGGAGCCCCACGGTGGTCAGTGACATCCTGACGCCCCACATGAAAGTCCAAACGATTGTCGTCCAGGTTCGCATAGATCATCATGCCGACCTGGCCATTACCCACAAAGGCCCCCTCATTCCATTGATTTGGGATCTCCTCCCACACCAAATCATGCTGAGCCAAAAAGTCCGACCAATTAATCTTCCGATCAACCATCTGGCCATACGTTGACCCGACAACCATAAATGGCATGACAAGTGCGATGACCATTGAGACCTTGAATCTTGGCTTCATAATGTTTCCCTTTCAGCACAACGGTATAGTGAACCTGCTACGAACAGCACTAATACACTATTTAATAACGTATTTGTTTTACCGAAAATCAATATCAGCGAAATAATCAAAATATGGGGTGTTGTTTTCATATGTGTTTTCCACTGCCTTTGCATATGATAGCGATGTGGTACGCTTGTGCAGTTTTATTCATACGATGCATTGAATTCATCAATTAAAACGCTCCGCTTTAGTATAATAAGCACTACACAACGGTTTCCCTTTTTCATCCATAAACCAGGTTTCAATTTTATGAACACCCTCAGGAAGTTCAATTGTGAATTTTACTTCAGCCTGATCTGTCTTCGTGCTGATAGTCTGGTCAAAACTCCCTATTCTGAGCCGGGCTTGTTTGATAGGAAGTGCCCCCCGGATTCGTCCCGTGGTGTCCTTCATGGACCCTGTGAGTGGCATTCCCGAAGCAGGGTGCCACCTGGAGAGTGTAAATTCATACGGTCCGGGTTTTTCAACCAATACCTCCCAGGAACCGATACGATTGCCGGCAAGGAGGTTATTGATATTATCAGCGTATGCTCCATGCCAATCCGATGAATAGAGCATTAAGGGATTCTGCGATTCCGATCCTAGGTGGATATACCGTTTCTGGTTGTACCCTTTAATGGCTTCCTGCCTCCACTGCTTGTAATAAGTTTGCATGCGACTGAGTACGTCTTGATACTTGTCGGCCACATCCGTTGTTTGTCCCGGATCTACAGAAATGTCGTATAATTCACTGTTTTTGACCAGACGCCATTTTCTCCATAGGACTGCTTTGTTTTCCCTAGGCCGGTATGGATTATCATATTCCACAACCAGCATTCGATCATTCAGTGCATTAGGTTGACCTGTAAAAAGTGGTGCCATAGAAGAACCATCAAATTCGTCATTATCTGGGCTTTTCAACTTACACCAATCAATCAATGTAGGGAGTATATCCTGACATTGTGTCAACGTATCAATGTCTCTTGGGGTTCCCAAGTTTCCTCCAGGCCAACGGATAAACAATGGGACCCGGTGTCCTCCGTCATAAGGATCCTTCTTACTTCCCCGCATGCCTGCATTGAATACGTCATGCCCTTTGGCCGTGCCATTGTCCGACATATAAATGAGCAGGGTATTTTCAGTCAGGCTTCTCTGATCAAGAGTTTCGAGCAGACGGCCCATGTTTTCATCGATATTGGCAATCTGTCCGAAGAACTTAGACACAATGGGCTTCACGCCTTTTTTAAGATACGGATCTGAATATTTGTCATCACACAGGTGGGGATCATGAGGGCAGTTTGTGGGCAGATACAGAAAGAAAGGATCGTCGCCCTCTTTCCATTTTTTAACGTAATCAAGGGCCAGATCAAACCAAACATTCGTGCAGTATCCCTCGTATTTTCCCATTTTGTTGTTATGCCGAAAATTGGCAGCCCAATAGGTATTCCCATGCCAATCTGCGATGGAGCCAATACCAAAGGCACCAAATGTAACCGTCTCTTCAAATCCCCGATCCTGGGGCCGGTATGGATAACTGTCCCCCAGGTGCCATTTCCCAAAGTGTGCGGTTCTATATCCTGAAGCTTTGAAGAGTTCGGCCATCATTGGAAGATTCTCTCGCGGCATCGATCGACCCAAACAGACAGCAGTGGCACCAGTGTCCAAGGCATCCCGTCCGGTTAGCAATTGTGCCCTGGTTGGGGTACACATGGGCGCCACATGAAAGTCAGTAAAGCGAATGCTCAGATCGTGTAATTTATCCAGCACAGGTGTTTGTAATATCGGGTTCCCGTGCACAGAGAAATCACCATACCCCTGATCATCTGTCAGTATGAGGATTACATTGGGTCGTTCATTTTCATTTTCTTTTGCCTTTAACGACAGGCTGGAAAGACTAAGAAACATGAGCACCCACATCGTCGGAGAAACTATTAGGATTCTTGATAACCGGCTTTTGTTGTTCATATCTGGATCACCTAATGATAAGACATTTGTTTTTCACATTGACTACTTTTCCTCTAAAAGCAAAATATCCTTCTTTGCATTTTCATTTTGTCTTATTTCCTTCCGGCTGGTACTGGCCCATCATACGATCACTGGCCCGCATACATTTCCTTCTAACCACTATTTACATTCCTGTCCAAACCTTCGACTCACCTTGCTTCAGCGATAGACTGCCTCCCGGTTTACCTTGAGCCGCGATGCGAAAAGAACCATCTCGATCTGCGTGAATAGTGGCCTGACCAAGTTGCCCATCCTTCCACTCGATATCGACCGTAAAGCCACCGCGTGCGCGAAGGCCCTTAACCGATCCGTCCGGCCAGACTTTAGGAAGTGCCGGCAACAGATGGATTTCGCCTCCTTGACTTTGCAGGAGCATCTCGGCGATGCCGGCCGTTACGCCAAAATTGGCATCGATTTGAAAACGCCTGCCATTGAACAGGTTTGGGGTGAGTCTTTGGATATTGTTGTTGAGGGCAATAATGGAATTATCACCATTTCCCACACGAGCCCACAAGGAAATTCTCCAGGCGCCAGACCATCCGTTAGTGAAGCCCCGTTGGATCAGTGACGTCTTCGCTGCTTCGAACAACTTTGGAGTCTCGTAACGATTAATCTGGTTGCTTGGAAACAGTCCATAGAGATGGGAGACGTGGCTGTGCTGATCTTCGGGATTATCCCAATCTTCCTGCCATTCCTGAAGCTGGCCATGCCGCCCGATCTTCATAGGTTGCAAACGTGCTCGCAATTTCGTCACCTCCGATCGAAAGGCCTCGTCGACGTCTAAAATCTCCGATGCCGCTATGCAATTCGCAAATAGATCGCGTAGAATCTGCAGATCGCCGGTGGGCCCTGCGCAGAGCGAGATCCCTGAGCGTCCATCGCTTAGACCATCCTTCGTCCCGCCGCCGTGACTGTGCTCGGGTGAGATCGACGGCGAGGTGATCAGGTAACCGTCCTCGTTCTCGACAAGAACATCCTGGAAGAATTCAACCGCACCCTTGAGGATGGGATAGGTTTTTTTAAGGTGTTCGGTGTCACCCGTGTAGAGATAGTGCTCCCAAAGATGCTGGCAAAGCCATGCACCACCCATGGGCCACATGCCCCACTTCGCGCCGTCAACCGGCGCTGTGCCGCGCCATAGGTCTGTGTTGTGATGCGTAACCCAGCCATCGGCTCGGTAATGGACTTTTGCCGTATTCCGGCCCGGAGCCTGCAGCTCGCTGACCATGCGTAGCAGGGGCTCGTGGCATTCGCTGAGGTTGCCCACTTCCGCCACCCAGTAGTTCATCTCAATATTGATGTTGATTGTGTACTTGCTGCACCAGGGCGGATCGACCTTGTCGTTCCATATGCCTTGCAGGTTCAGGGGCTGCGATCCGGGCCGCGATCCGGCGATCATCAAATAACGACCATACTGGAAGACTTGTTCGGTCAGACCTGGATCAGTGTTGCCGTCGGCCATTCGCTGGAGCCGTTCATCGGTCGGCAGGTTCTTAGTCGCCCCTTTGCCGCCAAGATCGATCGCCACGCGGCCAAACAGTTTTGAATAGTCATCAACATGCCTCTGGCGAAGTTGTTCGAAGGATTTAGCGCCGATGCCGGCGAGAGTGTCGTCAACCCTTGCCAATGGATCCCCGCTAACGTCCTGATAGTTGACGTAGCTGGTGGCTGCCACATAGACAATCGTGACTGCGTCGGCCTCCGTCACGAAGATCTTGTCGCCCTGTGCAAGGACCTTTCCGCCTTCGGCGGCGACTTTGGCCTTGGCGGCGAACTTTGTCCCTTCGCCCTCCCACGGCCCGATCAATCCTTTCCTTTCGCGCGGCCCAAGTTGGCCTGTCATCGATAGCGTGTGGGCTGTGATAGTTTGGGATTTGGAGGCATGAGAGCTTGTCATCGACAGGTCAAAGGTGATTTGCCCAGGCGTATCGCACTCAAGACGCACGACGATGGTCTGGTCGGGATAGGATGCGAAGACCTTTCGCGTAAAGCGTGCATTACCGATCCGATAGGTGACCGTACTCACGGCGTTTTGCATATTGAGCTCGCGGCGATAGTCACTTGCTTCTGCGCCATGAGGGAATTTGAGGAAGAGGTCGCCCAGGGGTTGATAGGCCATCTGGTACTGGGGGTTGCCGAGCATCTTCCCTGCTGTTGCCTCCGCATCGGCGTACTCGCCTTGCTCGAGTTGTTTTCGAGTCGTGGCAAGGTGCTGATAGGCGTCCGGGTTGTCGTAGCTGTGGGGACCGCCGCTCCAGAGCGTATCTTCGTTCAGTTGAAGATGCGCCTGCTCAATCCCTCCATACACCATGGCCCCGAGCCGCCCGTTGCCAATGGGCAGTGCCTGGGTCCATTCAGTGGCGGGTTGTGTATACCAAAGCGTCAAAACTTTGGAGGCCTCTGGAGCCTGTGTGGTGGTTTCTTTCTCAGCAGCAAAACCCAAACCTGCCAGGATCAGGATTATTCCCGTGATGACGATTCGTCTGTCCATTTCGTGTTCCTTCAATCGAGCAGTCTTCATTTGTAGTTTCCTCAATATTTAGTATAGCGGTGATACGTGATTTAATGTCGCAGGCAGTAGCAAATACTATACAACCTTTTTAACAGAAATATTTTTCTTCGCAACGAAATTTAATATGTATAGATTTTTGGGGGGGGTGTACGACAATAATATCGTCCTGACCCGCGGCAAAATCAGTACCGTGAACCAAGAACCAACAACCATTTTTGAGCCACAGATAGTAGCCCAGATCCGCACAGATAAAGAAATTCGGAAATACTGACCCTTAATAAAACATAATCTCGCGCCCGCTCATAGGATTCACTCAAGTCGCAGAGCCGCAAAGAACTCCAGACATCACAACGGCTTTGTTTGCCATTTCACACTCTTGGCCTGTGAAATCTTATTTCATCAGGCTCAACCTTCACACTTTGCACCTCAGCGAAGCCTCGACCCCTCCTTCAAGATGCGTTTAGGACTCCTGGCCCCAGCCAGAAAAAACACATCCGCCAGATAGCGATCATACTTATCACTCTTCCTTGATCGAACCACAACCGTTGCCCCAATCTCAAGGTATCTTTAACACACAGACAGCAGTTCAACATACTGTGACCAGCCCAAAAGTCCAGACGTCTGGACTTTTTGATGTGTCAAATAGAAGCGTCTGAAATTATACACATTTACCTGCGAAAACCCCTCCCCAAACTGCTCTGACAAATCAGCCGACAGTTGTTCAATCAGATGTTTAAACCGCTAATTGACGCTAATTTCCGCGAATAAAAAAGCCCTCCATTCAGCTGTCAAACCATCCAAAGTGACTCTGTCATGCCGAAGTATTGAGGCATCTATTAAACAAGTCCCGCGCAGCGGCTCAAACAACCAACAACCCTCGGCCCGTGCAAGCTTCTTTCACCGGGCAACAACTAAAAACTAAAAACTGAATTTCACACCTCAAATTTCACACTCTTGGCCTGTGAAATCTTATTTCATCAGGCTCACACTTCAGCGCAGCGTCCTCTCTGTTCTTCAAGCAAGCTTGGTCGTAGTGACCTCCTCGGAACTTGGATGACGGCTTGAAATGTATGCGACCGGGCTCTTTTTATTTGGGCGATAATCGGATGGGAGGTTTTGTTTAAATTGGCCTTGCCGACAGTGGTGAGTGGCTAAAAGAAACACTGCTGCAAAAGCGAAAAGATTTGGCCGCTGGCGGCCAAATTGACCTGAACTCAGTATGCAGGATGAATGCCGGGACAATTTGACGGCTCCCGAGTATTAACATGAAGGGTAAATACTATTTTGATGTCTGACCCTGAGTAGCCCAATCAGCATCTGTCTTAAAAAGGGACTTACGTTCATTACCACGTATCGTAACATGATACACAGCACCTTCATATTCGATTCGAATAGGTCTAGCCATAAGGCAAAACTACCCTAAAAACAGAACATGTCAGTATAAAACAAAATTAAAGGTCTGACCCGAATGGCACTTCCTTAAGCCGCAAGGCCCGATAAGATTACAGAATTTCAGGCCTCCAGGCCGAAAAGATTGTTGTAACGACAATCTTTCAGCAAGGAGGTCTGCAATGGACAAGTATACCCAAAGACGGCTCGGTAGCCAAGTCTCTCGTGTTCAAAAATGTCGCCAGAGAATCATTGAAGAACAGGACCTTTGCTTCACACAACTGTTACCCAAGGAACAGGTCGAAGCGGCCATAGAGCGGCATCAAGTCCACTTCCGTGAATGTTTGTACACACCGTTGGTGACAATCTGGACATTCCTTTATCAAGTTTTGGCACCAGATCAATCTTGCCGGGCGGCTGTTGCACGGTTGCTGGCATTTTTGTGCGTTAGTCAGAAGGGATCAGGTAGTGCCAAAACAGATCCATTTTGCAAGGCACGTCAACGTCTGCCCGAGGCACTCCCGGCCGATTTGACTCGCAGCACCGGCAACGATTTACAGCAACAGGTTCCACCTACGGACCTCCTGAATGGCAGACCCATCAAGATCGCCGATGGCACGACCGTGAGCATGCCGGACACCCCGGAAAACCAAAAGGCTTATCCGCAACAATCAGCCCAGAAGCCAGGTCTGGGCTTTCCCATCATACGTTTGGTGGGCCTGATCAGTCTGTCGTGCGGTACGGTGTTGGATGTGGCCATGGCGCCATACAGCGGTAAACGTACGGGCGAGACATCACTCTTGCGCAAGTTGTTCGACCACCTGGCTGCTGGCGACGTTCTGCTGGCCGATGCCATATTCTCCAACTACTGGACCATCGCCCTGTTGCTGGTACTAGGTGTTGACCTCCTGAGTCATCACAATGGCTGGAGAAAGCTAGACTTTCGCAAGGGCCAGCGTCTGGGCCGTTACGACCATATCGTTGACTGGTACAAGCCTCATAAGCCGTTTTGGATGAGCAAGCGACTTTACAAAAGCCTGCCTGAAACGCTGTCTATACGGGAATTGAGGGTAGAGGTCCACCAGAAGGGTTTTCGAAGCCGTCATCTAACTCTGGTGACTACGCTTCTGGATACCCAACTCTACAACCGTGAAGAATTGGCGATGGCCTATCGTGCTCGTTGGCATGCGGAACTAGACTTAAGGTCGATCAAACAGGTCATGCAAATGGACGTGCTACGGTGTAAGAGTCCGGCCATGGTTCGTAAAGAGATTTGGATGCACCTGTTGGCTTACAATCTAATTCGTAAACTAATGGCTCAAGCTGCCATGGCAGTTGGCATCAGTCCTCGTGACATCAGTTTCAAAGGGACATTACAAACCCTGGTAGCTTTTGCCATGGCTGGATGGTCGTGTCCCGACCGAAGAAACGAATTGTATGCTGCCGTTCTCCGAACAGTTGCCACGCATCGTGTGAACGACCGTCCGGATCGTATCGAACCACGCGCCGTAAAGA
>Ga0307990_1001035_pt1 | contig 23799 bp, 17 predicted proteins | sample EllFjometagen129_FD_203168 | JGI IMG/M metagenome (GOLD analysis project Ga0307990, IMG submission 203168) | Marine microbial communities from Ellis Fjord, Antarctic Ocean - #129 | ecosystem: Environmental > Aquatic > Marine > Unclassified | place: Southern Ocean | collected 2014-10-08
CTCTTATAATAAATACTGATTTTAGTAAAGATACTGTTATAAATAAAATTAATCAATTTGAAAACATATATCAGTTAGAAATAAAAGAACATATAGAACGATGGCTTAATGTTAATACCGACGAATTCATCTCTACATGGCATAACAATATAGACAAACTAAGGGGCTTTGCTATTAACCGTCCTTTTTATATGAAAAAATATCTATTAGAAGAATTTAATCTGGACCCTAAATATTTTGACAATAATTAAAACTCTATTTCAAGATTTAATTTATCCTTTAATTTTTTTATATCAGGATTTTTTTTTGCCATTCTTTTATATTTATCAATCGGACTATATGGGATTGCCTCTCCTTTACTCTCTGTTATAACAGTTTGCATTTGAATTTTATAATTATTTAATTTCTCCCTGATAAATCCTAATAAATTTGTTTTTTTTGAGTTTATTTCTTCTTCCTGTACTCTATTGCTAATCGCCAACTCTATTAAATAATCCTCCTTTAATATGGGCTTTTGTTGGGCCAATATGCTAAAAAAATTAGGAAACTCTTTAGATATAGATTCTGCATATTTATTCCATACTGTCTCTAATTCATCTTGAGAAAAATCATCACAAACTTTGTTAGTATTATCTTCTTCAACCTTATTTTTATTATGAATATAATCACTCATCTCTTCTCTAATAGATAATGTTTTAGATTCTTTTTTATAAGGGGCAATTTTTGATGTATCTGCTTTATCAGAAACATTTGTCTCGGTTTGTTTTAAAACTGTTTCTTCTTTCTTATGATATGGTTTAACAACATCTTCTTTGATTTCTTCTTTCTTTTTTAGAGAAGGAATAATATATTGTTCAGATTGCAAAGAATCTTTGTCAGATAAAACAGAACTTATTTGCATTAATGACAGTTCTAATAGCAAACGTTTATTATTACTGGTGTTATAATTAATATCACATTTATTATTAATATCAAGAGCTTTAAGAAGAAAATCCTGTGAGCATTCCGAAGATTGCTCCTTATATCTATTCCTTATATTTTTACCTGCTTCAAGCAACCTGATAGTAGAAACGTCTTTACATACTAATAAATTACGCAAATGTTCACCAAAGCCATTTATAAAATGATGCTCGTCAAAACCATTATCAATAATTTCATTAATTAAAAGTAATGTTGAAGGAATATCGCATTTAAGAATAGAATCGGTTATTTTAAAATAATAATCATAATCAAGGATATTAAGATTTTCAATAACATCTTTATATGTTATGTCATTACCTTTAAAACTTACAATCTGGTCAAATATTGAAAGAGCATCCCGCAAAGAACCATCAGCTTTTTGTGCTATAATATGAAGCGCATCTGATACTACTGTTATCTTTTCGTTTTTTGATACAAATTCCAAATGTTTAGCTATATCTTCAATGCTTATTCTACGAAAATTATAAATCTGACATCTGGATAATATTGTAGGTATAATCTTATTTCTTTCTGTAGTTGCAAGAATAAATTTAGCATAAGATGGTGGTTCTTCAAGTGTTTTAAGAAAAGCATTAAACGCTTGCGGTGAAAGCATATGAACTTCATCAATGATATAAATTTTATATTTACCAACCTGAGGCGGTATCCTTACCTGTTCTATTAAATTTCTTATACCATCAACAGTATTATTTGAAGCAGCATCTAACTCATGTATGTTAAATGAGGTAGAATTATTAAAAGAAATACAGGACTCACATTTATTACATGGCTCTATATTATCTGTAATATGCTCGCAATTTATCGTCTTTGCCAATATCCTTGCACAAGTTGTCTTGCCAATACCTCTGGGTCCACAAAATAAAAAAGACTGGGCAAGATGATTATTTTTTATAGCGTTTTTTAACGTTCTTATAATAGATTTTTGTCCAACAACTTCATCAAAAACTTTAGGCCTGTATTTTCTGGCAGAAACAACAAAATTTTCCATCTTAATAATATCAATTTTAAAATTAATAAAAAAGGAGATAAAAAATTACCTCCTTTTTAAAAATATACAGATATTTCTTTATTGAACAATAATCTTTTCTATTCTTATATTATCACCATCAACAAGTTTTAGATAATATATTCCTTTAGAAAAATCAGATATATTTATTTGTTTATTATATTTCCCTGAAATATTTTTTAATTTCTTTTTAAACACAACCTGTTTCTTTATACTAAATATAACTAAATCAAAAGTATTATTTGTTAATCCGTTTATTGAAACATGAAATGTCCCATTATTAGGGTTGGGAAATACATTAATATCTATATTATTATTGTTAACCATATCTTCAATACCTGAACAATCTTCAACTGTAACATTAACAGAATCTGTATTCTGACATCCTTTAACATCTGTAACAATAACAGAATAATTTCTTAGCCCTAAGCCAACAGATGATCCAATAACTGTATATACTGAATCTGTTAATCCATCCATCCATAAGTAAGAACATCCCGAGCATGTTGCATCTAATATTATAGAATCAGTATGATAAATATCAGCAACAAAGCAAATACTTGTATCCGGACCTAAATCAACAACTGGCAATGAATAGACTGTTACTATTATATCGTCTGCATCTGTACATCCATATTCATCAGTTGCTGTTACTGTATATGTTGAATCACTCAGCGGACATACTGTTACCGAAACATTGTCTTCCCCTGTACTCCACGAATAAGTTTCTCCGCCGGATGCAACTAATCCTACACAATTTCCATAACAAACAGATGTATCTACACCCGCATAAGCTACAGGCAAAGGATTAACAACAACAGTAACAGAATCAACGGTATGACAACCATAACTATTAGTAGCAGTAACAAAAATATCTTCCGAACCCACACCAATATCTGAGCCAAGAACTGTTAATACTGAATCTGTTGTCCCACCTGACCATAGATAAGTACATCCTGAACATGTTGCATCTAATGTTATGGAATCATAAAGACAAAGATTAATTGTATCCGGTCCTAAATCAATAATTGGTGAAGGATTTACAGTTACTATTACATCGTCTGCATCTGAACATCCATATTCATCAGTTGCTGTTACTGTATATGTTGTTGTTACTGTTGGACATACTGTTACTGAATCTGTTATTTCGCTTGTACTCCATAAATAACTTCCTCCAGGTCCTGCACCTGTTGCAATTAATTCTATACACTCATTATCACATGTAAATGTATCTGCACCTACATAAGCTACAGGCAAAGGATGAACAGTAATAGTAACAGTATCAATAGCATTACAAACATAACTGTTGGTAACAGTAACAGAAATATCTGCTGAACCTACACCAATAACTGAACCAAGGACTGTCAGTGTTGAGTCAATTGTAAAATCTGACCATAAATAAGTACATCCGGAATCTGCAGCATTTAATGTTACAGAATCATAAAGACAAAGATTTATACTATCCGGTCCTAAATCAACAAAAGGTGAAGGGTTTACTGTTACTACTGCGCTATCTATATCTGAGCATCCACCACCCGATTCTGTTACTGTTAATATATAAGTTGTGGTTACTATTGGACACACCATTACTGATTGTGTTATAATTCCTGCTGTATCCCATTCGTAAATATAAGGTGAGGAGCCACCTGATACCCCAGCTGTTAAATTTACACATTCTCCTTCACAAATAGTTGTATCTGATGGACTTATAGTTACTGTTGGTGATGAAATAACAGTAATATTAACTGTATCAATATCCTGACAGATAAAATTGGTAACAGTAACAGAATAATCTACTGAACCCAGACCTGCATCTGAACCTACAATTGTTAATGTGGGATAGGTTGAATCATTTGACCATAAGTATGTATATCCAGGTCCTGTTGCATCTAATATCGTAGAATCATTAAAACAAAGATCTCTGTCTAATCCTAAATCCACAACCGGAAAAGGAATAATATTAACATCTGTCACAGCAGTATCTATACACAACAGATTAAAACTGATTGCAATTAAAGTATCAGTTACTGTATCAGTTGGGAAAACTTTAATACTTGTTGCTACAATACTGTCACTCGCCGGATTCCATATATAAGTTACTCCTGGTTCTATAGTGCCAACAGACAATGTTACGCTATCACCTTCACAAATAGATGTATCTAAAGGAGTTATTGATGCTATTGGAGGATCTGCCACTGTTACATCTACACTATCAATATCAAAGCAATTAGTAGGAAAATTTGTATCTGTAACAGTTAATCTATATGTTGCAGAAATAGAAGGAGAAACAGTAGGATTGGCAATATTAGGGTCATCCAGACCATCTGTCGGTGCCCAGTCATATAAACATCCTGGTGTGCTTGTGCCTCCTATCATTACAGATTCTCCACAACCAAGATTTTTATTAGGTCCTGCATCAGCAGTAGGAGTTGGATTAACAGTTAAAACAACTGTATCGGAATTTGACAAACCAAACTGATTTTCTACTGTTACAGCATAAGTGCCTGAAGAGTCAACTGTTATTGTTTGAGAAACAGATATAGTATCTGTTGATGGCAGATATCTCCAAACGTATGTATAAATTCCTGTTCCTGCATCAAAGGTAATGCTGTCTCCGCTACAAATGCTTGTATCCGGGCCTAAATCAATAACAGGAGGATATGCAATTGCAACATTATCCAAATCAACATAAAATCCGTTAGTATCATTGGTCTCTGTGGAAGAAAGAAATTTTATAAATACAGTATCTACTGTATAAGAATCCAAAGGAATTTCTATAGATGCCATTTCTGTATTAGGGATATGATTTAATGAATCTATGGTATATAAATTATTATAAGTTGTTCCACAATTATTAGTTATCATTACATGAATTGAATCAGTAGAAGATATAAACATTGTATCATAAGGGGCAAAAGCTTCAACAATTCTGTAATAAAATATAAGTTTACTGTTTGCTGTTATTGGTCCTATTTTAGGAGTGATAGCATAAGCAGATTGTTCTAAAGAATCCAGAACATTACATAATACATTAGAAATGTTACCATGATTTAAAATTGAATCTACATGCATATCTGTATTCCAGTCGTCAGGGACTAACAGAGATGACTCAAAATCTTCGAAATAAGGTAAAGCATTTGGAAAAGTTACCATAAACTGATTTACCAAAGTATCATTGTCATTATAAACAATGTCTGTTGATAAAGATGTATATGCTTTTGTCTGATAATATCCTGTAGCCATTGTATTAACATTTCCTACAAAAAGAGTATCAAATTCGTTCATACTCAAATCAGTAAATAATGTATCACTTACAATAGAATCTCCTGATGGTGTGGTAACAACAACAGTAACAGGAACAGTATCCTGATTTACAGTTCCAAAATTAGTTATAACAACTATTACAGAATCGTCAGATGCACCACATAAAGCATTTTTAGGATTCAAAACAGAGGTAATTCCTACATCATTATTTGTTGGTTCAAATAAATTAATATTATCAACAAAGACCTGGTCATCTTCATATCTGCATGATGATTGTAATGTTAATTTAAAATTTGTTCCTGCATAAGATGATAAATCAAATATTCTTTTAACATAAGTATCTGAATTTTTTGTTAAAGGGTTAAAATCAGTAATACCATTAATATCACTTACCTGAACAGTATCATTTATCAATACCCTGAACCAGTTGTATTTATCCCCAAAACTATAATATTGTTTTAAGTCAAAATTAAGTGTTAAATTGCTAAGTGCTAAAGCATCAACATTACAGGTAATAGCAGAAGCATGATGTAAAGTGTCGTCAACCCAAGCATTTGTAGAGTCAGTATCTGTTGGACCTCCTGTCCACCCGCTACCGGAAACAGAGCCATTTAAAGATAATTTCCAAAAATTTTGGTAACCCATATTAGGAATAACTTCTATATCAGATTCATTGTTGTTCTGCAACCGAAAATATACTGTGCTTCCTGTCTCAAAATCTTCAGTAAATGGGAACCCGGATATATCACCGTAGCTATAAATCTCTGTATAAATTGTATCGTTTGAAGTATTTTCATCTCCACTCAATACTGTAGCTGCACCGCCTTTATAAAGATCAGGAGTAGAGAAATCAAATGTGCCTGAAAAGGTATATATTATTGTATCTCCAACATTTAAAACAGGAATTTGTTCAGGACCAATTAATGTTCCGTTAAATATATAACCAATAGGGATATTATTTAATATCTGTGTGCCAATATTAGTTACTCTAACAGAGACAGATTCGGTAGATGTTAATCCACAACCGCTATTAGGTGCTATCCATTCAAAAATTGCTACATCTATAATACAAGTGCTATCAGTAAGACCTGGTGAAGCCCAGATAGTATCGCCATTAGCAATAGTATCAACATAAACAGTAGAATAAGTCCAGTTTGCGCCATCACTATTATCAGAATTATAGTCGCAAAGAACCAGAGAAGGTCCATTTCCATCAGGTTCTGTTGGCCAAGGAGAACTGTCATCATATTCAAGTGAATCAATAGTTGTTCCAATTGTGTTTTTAAGCCATACAGAAGTACTAGTATTACTTATGCCAAGTGTTGGGCCTTGCAAAGCTGAAAAACCATAGAAGTTTTTAAATGCAACAGAATCAATAGATACCACTAAATAATTATAAGGATTAATACTTACCCCTGCGGCAAATGTATCTGTTGTTGTTGAATAACATAAAACAAAACCTTGTAAATCAACAACAGATGCACTATTATTGTATAACTCTATAAACTCAAGAGAGTCGGTGCCACCCTCCGGTGGATTATACATAATTTCTGTAATAACGATATTCTGCCCTATTACATTAAAACTAAATATAATAGCAAATAAAATGATTAAACTTTTTAAAAATAGTCCTGTTTTTTTCATAATAATAAATTTTAAGTTTTTATTTATTTTTATCTCTGTAAAAAAATTAGTAATTGCAAATATAATATATTTTATTATAAAAAGATTATTTTTGTAAAAAAAAAATTTATTTTTATCCATTTGTAACTATACTGAAACGAGTTCAGCACAGGTTTCGCCCCGTAGGTAATTTTATCCTGTTGGATATTATCCTACGGGGTTTATCGGGATACTTATCAGAACTGATAATATTTTTTAATGTAATTTTGTAAACATGATTTTTACCGATACACATACGCATCTTTATCTTAGTGATTTTGATAATGACAGAAAACAAATAATAGAAAATGCCATAAAAAAAGGTGTTAAATATATGTTTTTTCCTAATATTGATAGTGCTTCTATTAAAAGTATGCTTAATATATGCAAAGATTTTCCTGAAAATTGTTTTTCAATGATTGGGTTACATCCTTCTTGTGTTAAAGAAAATTTTAAAGAAGAATTAAAAAATATTGATAATCTGCTAAAAGAAAAAACACACAATTTTTTCGCAATAGGAGAAATAGGTATAGATTTATATTGGGAAAAATCTTTTGCTAAATTGCAGGAGATAGCTTTTAAACGCCAAATAGATTTAGCATTAAAATATAAATTACCAATTGTTATTCATTCACGTAATTCTTTTGATAAAATATTTAAAATAATAGATGATTTTAAAAATTCTAATTTAAAAGGTATTTTTCATTGTTTTACAGGAACAATAGCACAGGCAAATAAAGTAATAAATTTAGGATTTAAATTAGGTATAGGAGGAATAATTACTTTTAAAAATTCTGATTTGGATAATACTATCAGATATGTTGATTTAAAAAATATAGTTCTTGAAACAGATTCCCCTTATTTAGCACCTGTGCCTTATAGGGGAAAAAGAAATGAAAGTTCTTACTTATACTATATTGCAAAAAAAATTGCAGAAATAAAAAATATATCTATTGAAAAAGTTGCAGAAATAACAACAAACAATGCTAATGAAGTTTTTAAATTTATCTGATGTTATTTACTGTGTCTTGTTCTAAAAAAAGTTTACAAGGGTAAAAGATACCTATCCACTGTTTTATCCTCTTTATCATAATGCTTTATAAATCACCACAAATGCGAGAATTATAACAAATACAGAGAGACCGATTTTTAACCACTTGGGTTTTGTTCCTAACGATACTTTACTTCCGAGCCTTGCACCAATCATTGAACCTATAAGGATAAATAATGCTGGCATCCAGATTATATTTCCACGATGCCAGTAAATAGGTATAGCAGCAATAGCAGTAAAAATTGTTACGAACAATGAGGTGGCAACTGCTTTATGAATATTTAATTTCATTGTCTTTAAAAAAGATGGGAAGAGAGAACCACCACTACCACCACGCATACCGGTTATAAAATTTAAAAGAAATGAACCAACAACAATAATGCTTGGATACGGCTTTATTTTTTGATAAAATTTTGGTATTATCCTGTCAAGATAAATTCCAAAAATCGTTAAAATAGAGATAGTAACAAAAAGAACAGCTAAACACAGAGCTGAAATCAAACCTACCAAAAATGCGCCAGTTATTGACCCCAGGATGCCACCGATTATAACATACGAAGCAATTTTTTTATCTATATTTTTTCTTTGGCTTATTGCTCCTACTATTGAAGAAAAGGGGATAACCAATATATTGATTCCAAAGGCACTTAATAAAGGCAAACCTGCTAGATTAAGCAGAGGTATCCTAATAGAACCTCCGCCAATCCCAAACATACCGCTCATAAAACCCGAAAAAAGACCTATGCAGAAGAAAACTATAATTTGGATAATCTGTGTCGTGCTCACTTTGTTATTGCTATTTGTTCTTTAATACTTTTGCCGCCGATTTCACTTAACGGTTTGGCTATGCGTAGTGCGGTTTCCGAAGCACTTTACTTTCATTTTACTACTAAATTTCATTGCTTGCATAATCTTTCAATTTACGCTGAACCCCGCATTACGTATGAGCCTTTATTATGGGCTGGGGTTCCTTCACTCCTTTTCGATAAATCTTCTATTGTATTTTAAACTGTTCTTGTCATTAATTATTTATTCCCTTTGTAACTGATGGACTTACTTCTTTACCTACTGGTTTAGGTGAAAAATGAACTTTTCTGTAATGATTACACTGAAACTTCAAATATTCATCAACTTCATCAAGATTAATATTCCCTTTTTTTATATCATCAGGGAAAATGCTAATAATTAACTTATCAGCTATATTCAATAACTTTGAAGCCTCGACATAGCTATTAATAATTTCTTTTATTGCATTCATTCTGTTTAAGTCTGTTATTCTGCCGTGATTTGTACTTATTATTGGAATTGTTACTATACTTTTCCTGCCTGTTTCTAAAGCTATAAAATCCCAAACCTTTGACAAACTCAATAAAAAATCATCGACTGTAGATTCTACTCTGTTATTCTTCTTTTTATGAGAGTTTACTAATAAAAGAAAACTTTTACCATTTTGTTCAATCTCCACTGTAGTACCAATATCAAAAGGCGCAGATTTTGATATACTATTAGAAATATCTTGAGTTAAGTGCTCTTCTTTATCAGAATAATACTGTTTAATTAATTTGTTTTGTAAACTATTTGCCTTTTTAACATTACCACCAAGTGAAACATCAAAATAATTATTAAAAGGAATTATTAATGCTCCTTTATTTTCAAAAGCATCGCCAACTTTAACTTCTATAAAATTATCTTTATCTCGCAACTTATAGCCGAAAGATGTTTTAGGTCTATTTTTTATGAGAACAATAATAATAATTACAACAAAACCGATTATAAAAAAAGCTACACTTTTGGTATACTTATCTATTTGACCATTAGTTGAATAGCTTGCAATTTCAACAAACAACCAAAAAAGTCCAATCCCAGAGAATAAATCAGTAAGAATTGATTTGTATTTTGATAACCACCTTTTCAATACCATTATTATAATCCTAATTCTTTATAAAGAGAATCTTTGTAATAATAATCTCCTTTTTCATTAGATTTTCTATAATTATTATCCGACTGTTCCCAGTTATTTATTGCATATTCAATTATTTTTAGATTAAAACTTATGTGAACAGAAAGTTCATTATTCAGAATAGCAGGACATAAATCAGAATCTTTACTTCTCTTTTTGTTCAAGTTGACAACTATGATAGGTTTTTCTCTTTTGATTGCTTGTTCTATCTCCCATCTCACAAATTTATAAAGATTTTTTGTATTGTTTCCAACAAGTAAAATAAAAACCTTTGTATTTCTCATTCTATCAGCAAGTTTTGCCTTTATTGTTTCTTCTGACGACCAAGACAATAAATTGTTTAAATCGTGAGCATCGTAAAAATTAAATGAAGTATTATCATTTTTTTTCCAAGCTTGCATTAGTCTATAATAATGAATATCATTATCAGCATCAAAAGCTACATATGTTTTATTTGTGTATGTACTCATAATATTTTCTCCTTAATATCTATCTTTATTACTTCTAATTTTTCCACTCATCAAACTCGATTATTCTTTTTTTCTATTTGCTTACAAAGTTCCTCTCTTTGTTTTGTCTTTCTTTGCCTTGCCCACAACTTTTTTATATAGTTACCATTTACCTGCAAAGGTAACTAATATTTCCATATTTAACATGTAATTGGTTACCATTTTGAGATTAAATAGTAATCATTATTTTTTACAAAAATAAACTAAATTTTTTTATCTATAAATTGGTTTTTTCTGACAAATATACATATAATTATCTGAATACATAGAGTTTAATTAATAAAAGTTCCCATAAATCAATGCTTGTCAGAGTGTAGCAAGATTATAAAATTATCAGATAGAAAACTCATGAATAAGTTTTCCCTGTAATAATTTTACAGATTTATATAACAAACAATAAATTTTATTATAAATTTGCAATATTAAAAAATATAGAATTCAATATTAATTATTAATCCGTCTGACCTGCCTGCAGCAGGCAGAGGCAAAAAAATTTAATTTTAAAATAATAAAGAAAATGACAAATCAAAAAAAATATGTATATCTCTTTGGCGATAAGAAAGCTGAAGGCAAAGCTGGAATGAAAAATTTGCTTGGTGGCAAAGGTTCCGGACTTGCAGAAATGAATTTAATTGGCGTTCCTGTGCCTCCTGGTTTTACTATTACTACAGAAATTTGTACTTTATATAATACACAAGGCAAAGAAAAAGCTATAGCATTAATAAAAAACAATGTTGAAGATGGTATCCATTATATTGAAAATATAATGAATACTAAATTCGGAGACAAAGAAAATCCCTGTCTGGTTTCTGTTCGTTCCGGTGCCAGAGCTTCAATGCCGGGAATGATGGATACAGTCTTAAACCTCGGACTAAATGACGATGCAGTAAAAGGAATTGCCAAAAAAACTAATAACGAAAGATTAGCATGGGACTCATACAGGCGATTTGTGCAAATGTATGGAGATGTTGTCCTTGGAATGAAATCGGCTTCAAAAGAAGATATAGACCCTTTTGAAGAGATTATGAACCAAATAAAAGAAAAAAAAGATATTCAAAATGATATTGAATTTACTGTTGATGATTTAAAAGAACTGGTAACAAAATTTAAAAAAGCTGTTAAAGATGTAACAGGTCATGATTTTCCTGATGACCCGTGGGAACAACTTTGGGGCGCTATTATAGCAGTATTTGACAGTTGGATGAACGAAAGAGCAATATTATACAGAAAATTAAATAATATTCCGGCAGAATGGGGAACAGCTGTTAACGTACAAGCAATGGTATTTGGCAATATGGGAAATACTTCTGCTACAGGTGTTGCTTTTACAAGAAATGCGGCAACAGGCGAAGATATGTTTAATGGCGAATATTTAGTAAATGCTCAAGGCGAAGATGTTGTTGCAGGTATTAGAACACCACAGCAAATTACTTTGGAAGGTTCTCTCAGATGGGCAAAATTAGCCGGCATATCTGAAAAAGAAAGAGCTAATAAATACTCTTCTTTGGAAGAAATTATGCCAGATGTTTATAAACAACTCATTGAAACACAAAAAAAATTAGAATTGCATTATAAAGATATGCAGGATATAGAATTTACCATACAAGAAGGTAAATTATGGCTTTTACAAACACGTTCAGGCAAACGAACAGGTGCTGCAATGGTTAAAATTGCAATAGATATGTTAAAACAAGGATTAATAGATGAAAAAACAGCTATAATGCGTGTAGAACCTAATAAACTGAATGAATTGTTACATCCTGTCTTTGCCCCTGAATCTCTTAAAAATGCTAATGTATTGACAAAGGGCTTACCTGCTTCTCCTGGTGCAGCTACAGGACAAATAGTACTGTTTGCTGACGAAGCAAACAAATTTAAGGACTCTATTTTAGTACGTATAGAGACCTCTCCCGAAGACCTTGAAGGTATGAATATAGCTAATGGCTTCTTAACAGCCCGTGGCGGTATGACTTCTCACGCTGCTGTTGTAGCAAGAGGTATGGGAAAATGCTGCGTGTCAGGAGCAGGTGGAATAAAAATAAACTATAAAGAAAGAATTGTCAAAACTAATGGTAAGATATTTAAAGAAGGTGATTGGATTTCATTAAATGGCTCTACCGGTAATGTTTATCAGGGAAAATTAAAAACCGTTGACCCTGAATTAAGTGAATATTTTTCAGAACTGATGAAACTTGCTGATAAATATTCCAGAATGTATGTCCGAACTAATGCTGACACACCAAGAGACGCAAAAATAGCCCGAAATTTTGGAGCCAAAGGTATAGGTCTTACCCGCACAGAACACATGTTTTTTGAAGGAGAAAGAATAAAAGCTATGCGGGAAATGATACTTGCTGATGATGAACAAGGCAGAAAAAAAGCTTTAAATAAATTATTGCCTATTCAAAGAAAAGATTTTGAAGGCATCCTTGAAGCAATGCACGATTTTCCTGTTACCATCCGACTGCTTGACCCTCCTTTACACGAATTTGTCCCTCACGAAGATAAAAATCAAAAAATAATGGCTGATGAAATGGGCATCTCTGTTGAAAATATTAAACAAAAAGTAGAAGACCTTTCAGAATCTAATCCTATGTTGGGACATAGAGGCTGCCGACTGGGAAATACTTATCCTGAAATTACTGAAATGCAAACAAGGGCAATAATTGAAGCTGGTCTTAATTTAAAAGCAAAAAATATTAATGCTAAACCAGAAATTATGATACCTTTAACAGGAACTGTTGAAGAACTGAAAATGCAGGAAGAAATAGTAAGAAATACTGCTGACAAAATATTTAAAGAAAGAAATGATAAAATTGACTATGAAGTAGGCACAATGATTGAAATTCCAAGAGCTTGCTTAGTTGCCGATAAAATGGCAAAATACGCAGAATTTTTCTCTTTCGGAACAAACGACCTTACACAAATGGCATTCGGATATTCAAGAGATGATGCAGGCAAGTTTTTACCTGTTTATATTGAAAAAAATATCTTAAAAAATAATCCTTTTGAAGTTCTTGACCAGGAAGGAGTAGGACAACTTGTAGAAATGGGTATTAAAAGAGGCAGAAAAACAAAACCTAATCTAACTGTTGGTATCTGCGGAGAACATGGCGGAGAACCAAGTTCTGTTGAATTCTGTAGTAAAGTAGGGATGAACTATGTAAGCTGCTCACCTTACAGAGTGCCAATAGCCAGGCTGGCAGCAGCACAAGCTATTATAAAAGAAAAAATTTTAATGCCGTAGGATGCCTATCCAACGGTATAAACAAAAAAATAATGAATACTAAAATAAAAACCAAATTATCAGAATTATTAAACACACATAATAATATATTTGATAACATAAACAGAAAAACATTAATTCAGGAAACTGTTGATAATCATGAAGTAATTATTATTAAGTGTGGTGCATTAGCAACATGGACACCTGTAGAATCAACAGGAAGAAGCCCAAAAGATACTTATATTGTAAAAAGACCTGAAAGTCAGAATAATGTTGACTGGAACTCACCAAACAATATACCATTAGACCCTGAGACCTTTGATATGGCTCTTGATAATGCTTTGGAATTATTATCTAAAAAAGAAAAAATATATGTTACTGACAGAGTATTAGGTGCTGACGCAGAATATTCTCTGTATGTAAAAACAATAACAGACCATGCCCTAACATCACTTTTTACAGATAATATGTTCAGACCTGTATCTGAAAATTTGCAAAAAAGTATATTTTATAAAAAGGACTTTTATTTTTTATCATTGCCTTACAATAAATTAGACCCTTCAAAATATGAAGGAAGATTAAGAAAATTGCCTAATGGAAAGACCTCTGATATGATTATTGCAATGGATATGGATAGACAAATAGGCATTATAATTGGCTCTGCATATTTGGGTAGTGCAAAAAAATTGATGTTTACAGTAATGAATTATTATTTACCTCTTAAAGGTGTCTTATCATTACACTGCTCTGCCAATGAAGGTAAAAACGGTGATTCCGCCCTGCTGTTAGGACTGTCAGGAACAGGGAAGACAACACTCTCTGCTGACCCCAAAAGAGCTTTGTTAGGAGACGATGAGCATTGCTGGAACAAAAATGGCATTGCAAACTTTGAAAATGGCTGCTATGCTAAAATGATTGACATAAACCCTAAAAAAGAACCTGATATTTATGATGCTGTAATGCATAAAGATAATTACTTAAACCATGGTACTATCATTGAAAATGCTATGATTTATCCTAATGGAAAACCTGACTATTTTGACGATAGAATAACTCCAAATTCAAGAGCATCTTATCCTTTAACATATTTAAAAAACATTAAAAAATCTTCTGTCTCAGGACATCCAAAGACAATACTTTTTTTAACAGCAGATGCTTATGGTATTTTGCCTCCTGTATCCAAATTAGATGAAAATCAGGCAATGCTATGGTTTCTTATGGGATATACAAGCAAACTGGCAGGCACAGAAACAGGTATTACTGAACCACAAGCTACCTTTTCAAGATTTTTTGGACAACCTTTTATGCCATGTAATCCTGATATATACTCAGCTATGCTTGGCGAAAAAATGCACAAATATAATACAAAAATATTTTTGATTAATACCGGATGGAGCGGTGGCTCTTATGGAACAGGAGAACGTATTGACCTTCCTTTGACACGTGCTATGGTTAATGCTGCCTTATCAGGAGAACTTGATAATGTTGAATATTTTTATGACAAACTATTTCATCTAAATGTGCCAAAAACATGCCCAAAAGTCCCTTCTGATATACTTAATCCTGTAAATACATGGAAAGATAAAAAAGCTTACAAAGAGACAGCACAAAAACTTGCAAGCCAATTTTCACAAGCATTTGATAAAGCTTATAAAAATAAAAATATTAAAAAAGATGTTATAAGCCAATGTCCGGGTAAATAACCAATACCACCCCGATGTAGATAATATTAATGATATAGTTTAGTATTAGTTTGAAATAACAACCTTTTTTGTATAAGTATTCTTAACAAATTCTGATATAATAAATTCCTGATAAAAATGTATTTTTATTAACTATAATTTGTATGCCCTACAAAAAAAAAGAAATAAAGAAACTTTATTATACAACAGGAGAACTTGCCAAACTGTTTAATGTGAACACCTCTTTAATACGTTTTTGGGAAAAAAAATTTGATATAATAAAACCACAAAAGAATAAAAAAGGCAATCGCTTGTTCACACAAAAAGATATAGATAATTTTTATATTATTTATCATCTTGTTAAAGAACGTGGATTTACATTACAGGGAGCTAAAAATAAGATGAAAGATAATAAGGAAGATACTATTAAAAATGTTGAAATAGTAAAATCTCTTAACAAAATAAAAAACTTTTTGTTAGATATAAAAAAAGAATTATAATAATACTTTTGAGGACTTAATAAGGTTCAAAGAAAATATTAGGGGGACAATAGGTTTTATTGTAACCGTTCATAGCTTGAAATTAAAATAATAAAGTCAAAAACCAAAAATTAAAAATCAAAAGTATCTTAAGTTCAGAACATTTATCTTGATTTTGAAGTTACGATAGATTTTGCAATTATTTTTATCAGTTCCCTGTTTTCTTTCAACAAAAAAACAAGTATGGCATCGGATTTGTCAACAAATTTAGTTTTTTCAATTAATCTTAACCAATATAATGATTCTTTAAGTTCTTTTAATACTACTTGTAACTTATGTTGAAAATCTTTTTTGCTTTCAGCGGATTGAGATTCCTCATAATTTGCTCCTACTGATGTCCCTGAACGAAATAGTTGTCCGTAAACATGACGACCTTCATATCAGTCGGGCGCCTGACCGAAGTTTTGTTTAGTTTTTTACCTTTTGCTTTTTAATTTTTGGCTTTTGGCTTTTGGCTTTTGTCTTTTAAAATAAATATCTTTTATCTTTCAGTTCTGCAATACTGGGTGATGAATGGTTACAAAATATTTTAATATCGTCTCTTTTTCAATAGTACAAATATACTAAATTAAATCTCACTCCCCCTATTATTTTCTTTGAACCCTTAATAATAGCCATCTTCCATCAAATATCCCTGAATATAATCCTGAATGCCATTTTCTAATGAATAAAAAGGTATATTATAACCAATAGAACGAAGTTTTTTAATATTGGCTTCAGTAAAATACTGGTATTTATCTCTGATATCCAAAGGAGTATCTATAAAACAAATATTTTCTTTTTTATTAACGGCTTTAAAAGTTGCTTTTGCCAAGTCCAAAAAGGTACTTGCTTTTCCTGTGCCTATATTATAAAGTCCGGAATTTTTTTTGTGTAGCATAAAAAAATAACAAACATTTATTACATCTTTTACATAAACAAAATCCCGTAGCTGTTTTCCGTCTTCAAATTCAGGATTATGTGAACGAAAAAGTTTTACTTTTCCTGTATTTTTTATTTGATTATAAGCATGAAAGACCACAGAAGCCATTCTTGCTTTATGATATTCATTAGGACCATATACATTAAAAAATTTTAATCCAGCCCAGAAATAAGGTTGTTTTTTTTGCTTTAAAGCCCATTTATCAAATTCATTTTTTGACTCTCCATATAAATTAAGCGGATTAAGTTTGTATATTATATCATGACTATCGTTATAACCATACTCACCATTACCATAAGTGGCGGCAGAAGAAGCATAAACCAATGGCAAATCATACTCAACACATGTATTCCACATCTGCTTGGTATAATTCAGATTTAATTTATCAAATACTGATTTATCAAATTCTGTTGTATCTGTCCTTGCACCGAGATGGAAAATAAAATCTACTTTTTTATGATTTTCTTTAAGCCATTTAAAAAACACATTTCTTTCAACTTTTTCAACATAAGATTTATTTTTGATGTTTTTATTTTTCAAGTTATTTGAAAAATCATCAACAATTATAATTTGATTAATTCCTTTGTTGTTCAGTTTGTTCACCAAACAACTGGCTATAAAACCTGCTGCTCCTGTTACTACTATCATATATATAAAATTTTTAACACATAATTTATTATCTATAAAATTAAGGTGGGTTCTAAAAATTATCTTCGTTGAGATCACCTTCGGCTAATTTTATCCCGTTGGATTAACCCTGTAGATAATTTTATCTTTCCCCTGTATGACCAAATCCTCCTGAACCTCTTTCACTTTCTATAAGATTTTCAACCTCTTTCCATTCAATATGTTCATACGAAGAAATAATCATTTGTGCTATCCTGTCATTATCATTAATTACAAAATCTTGGTTAGAAAAATTTATAAGTATTACCTTTATTTCTCCGCGATAATCCGAATCAATAGTCCCCGGAGAATTAAGAACTGTTATACCTTTTTTAAAAGCCAATCCGCTCCTTGGACGAATCTGTGCCTCATAGCCAACAGGCAACTCAATAAACAATCCGGTAGGAACCAAAGTCCTTTCCAAAGGTTTAAGAATTACTGGTTGAGAAATATTTGCTCTCAAATCCATACCTGCTGATGAAGATGTACTATATTCAGGAAGTAAATGCTTTGATTTGCTTACAATTTTTATTTTCATTTTTTGTATATATTTTTGGTATTGCCATTCAGCATCTGTTTATAAAGCAATAAACAATTGATTGTTAATAAATTGTATTGTTCTTTGTTGATTTATGTTTTAATTTTACAAAATAAATCAAAAATACAAAATAATTCACTATTGTCCGACTAAATTTAAAAATTTAGGTAAACTCGTTAATTGCATCATACTGTAATCCTTTGGTATCTATGTTTAAAACAGCGATACTTTCTTTTGTTTGTGCATTTAAGCACAATGATAGCAATGATTCTGTCAATACTATCAGTAATAATTTTTTTAAAGTTTTCATAGTTTTTAAATTTTAAAAATGTTAATAAATAAAAAAAAAATCAAAAATTATAAGCTAAAATAAGCGCCAATACTAATATTCACGTCTTCTTGCTTTAAATCTGGATTATTAAGATTGCTTGATAGTCCTAATTGAGCTTGTAGTTTTATAAATTTCCATCCCCCTCTGACTATAAATGCCGGTTCAAATAAAATTGAACATTTATTATTATTTATATTATTTAACCCCATACTAACAACATCATATTCTTCATATAATAAACTATGTTGAGTATTACCAAAATTTAAGCAGGAAAATCTTGGTGAAAATGCCACATCAAAATATTTTGAAGTAAAGCCAATAGAAGGTTGAATAAAGTAACGCATGAATTTTACTGATAACCATCTGCCATCACCATATCCATTTTCAACATATCCTTTTCCAATTCCTCCAAAAGTTTCAAATACAACTTTTTTATCCAGTGGCTTGAAATAACCAGTTCCAATTTCAACCAGATATCCTTTTCCATAATTGTTTTCGTATTGCCCATCTGCAAGAAATCCATTTGCCATTACTCCAATATTATTAGTAATTGCATAAGCCCCTTGAATCTCGGTCCCTTCAAATTCATCACCTGAACTACGGGCAAATAACATTCTTACTTCATTTTTTTCTTTAAATAACGGAACATTATGCATATTGGGTGCATAATAATAATGTGTGCATCCACTCATAAATACAAGCATCACAAAGGAATACAGTAACAGCAAATTAATTTTATCAATATTTTTTATCATATGCATTTGATTTAAAGTGACTGCTATTTTTTTTAAAGTTTTCATAGTTTTAAAATTTTAATTGTTAATAAAAAAAGTTGAATTTCATATCAAAGATACATTCAGAACAGAGGCAGAGCAAATGATTTTTTGCAAGAGGTTTGGGAAATTTTGCAATTTTTAATAATTTTGTCCAAATACTTATTTATGATAAAGTAATTTTTTATAATTTGCGTCTTTTATCTTATTATTAATATTGTGATTTGCAATTGATACAAAAAATAATTTCTTAATAATTAATTTTTACTAATCTTTTTTTATTTTGTCAGCATGGAACAGCAAATGAATATGCAGCACATACTTTTTCAGCAAATCAGAGATAAAATGCCTCCTAATTTATCTTTGGCAGATGAAATTTCTTATTTGCTTGATATTAGTACTGACAGTGCTTATCGCAGAATCAGAGGTAAGAAATCATTATCAATGAAAGAGCTACAGAGATTATGTTCTAATTATGAAATATCTGTAGATACACTTTTTAATATAAAAAGTGAAAATATTATATTCAGTTACAAGCCATTGGATAACAAACTTTTTAACTTTGAGCAATATCTTATTAATATCTTAAATGACTTTAAAAAAATACAAAATTTTGGAAACAAAGAAATAATTTATTTTGCAAAGGATATTCCGATTTTTCAGTATTTTCAATTATCAGAATTAGCTATCTTTAAAATATTTTTTTGGCATAAAACAATTTTACAGTTTCCCGGATATGAAGAAAAACTTTTTTCATTTGAGGAAGTCCCTGAAGCATTACTTGAAACAGGAAGGAAAATATTAAATATTTATATAAAACTACCTGTTATAGAAATTTGGAATGAGGACACTATCAATAGTATATTAAGGCAAATAGAATTTTACTGGGAATCAGGGTTTTTTAAAAGAAAAGAAGATGCATTATTATTATGTGAAAGCATAGATAAGCTAATAAGTCATATTCAGAAACAGGCAAAATGTGGTTTTATGTTTCTGTATCAAGGGAAAGCTGTTGGTCTTGAAGGCAACTACAAATTTTATCATAATGAGGTTATACTTGGTGATAATACTATTTTTGTTACTATGAATAATAATAAAATAACTTATTTAACATATAATGTGCTTAACTTCTTAACCACAACTAATCCTGCTTTTTGTCATCAAACTCATGAGTCATTAAAGATTTTAATGAAAAAGTCTAGTTTGATTAGTGTTGCTTCAGAAAAAGAACGAAATAGATTTTTTAATAAATTATTTGAGAAAATAAAACTGTTAAAGACCAAAATAGTATAGCAGTATTTCACGGGGCAAAAAATTTATTACAACTTTAAAGCCACCGTCTTTGATGGTGGTTATGTATGTTTGGCTTTGCCGTGTGTTTGTTTTTTTATATTTTTAACAGGAATAACATGAAAAAGTTAAGATGGAAGCCAGGCACAATGATATATCCATTACCTGCTGTAATGGTTAGTTGTGGTTCTGCTCGTAAAGAATATAATATAATAACAGTAGCATGGACAGGTATTATTTGTACAGAACCAGCAATGTGTTATATCTCTTTAAGACAAAACAGATTTTCGTATAATATTATAAAAAAAAATAAAAATTTTGTTATTAACCTTACAACAAAGAAACTCGCATACGCAACTGACTGGTGTGGGGTAAAATCAGGCCGAGATGTTGACAAATTTAAAGAAATGAAACTTACACCTGTTAAAGCTCATAAAATTAATGCACCTTTAATAGAAGAATCTCCGGTAAATATTGAGTGTGTTGTTAAAGAAATAAAACATCTCGGCTCACACGATATGTTTATTTCCGAAATCGTTGCTATTAATGCTGATAGTAAATATATTGATAAAAAAACCAATGCTTTTAATCTTAATAGAGCCAATCTTATTTGTTATTCACATGGCAAATATTATGATTTAGGTAATTTTATCGGAAAATTTGGCTTCTCTGTAAAAAAAAATAAAATAAAATATCAGCATTGACATCTAGCCCACATATAACTTTGCTTTACGGATTCTCACATTAAAATCAATAAAAATTTTTATTTGGTTTTTTTCCTGAATTTATTAAGTTGGGAAAGGAAAACGCCTGTTAATACAATTATTATCCCTAAAATTTTATTCAAATTAAACATTTCTGATAATATAAAATAAGAGAATATGGCAGTAAACACCGGAACAAAATTTGCTAATATATTAGCTTTACTCACGCCTAACTCTTTAACAACAGCTATATATAAAACAAATGGAAAAGCAGAGCCAAAAACAGCAAGAAATAATATATTAGAAATCAATTCAAAATTTGGTACTACCTGTATAAACTGATTAAAATCAAACACCAGAAATAAAGGCAAAAAATATACAGAAGCAATAATATTTTGGGTAGTAACTATAGTAACTCCCGAATATTTGTGTGATAATTTTTTTATTGCAACAGAATATAACAAAGCTGAAACCACGGCAAAAAACAATAATGCAACTCCTGTTAAAGATACTCTTACTGAAAAGTTCTTACCTAAAAGTATAATAACAATACCAAAAAAAGATATTAATATACCAAAAATGTTTAATCCCGACAATCTTTCTTTTAATGTAAAATAAGCAAGCACAGGAGTAAATACAGGTATTGTTGCTATTATCACTGCTCCAATTGTTGGAGAAACATATTTCAGTCCAAAACTCTCTCCTAAAAAATAACAAAAAGGTTCAAAAAATGCAGCGAGTAAGAATAATTTATAATCCTTTGGATTAATTTTTTGTTGCTTTTTTAATACTTTGACAAAAATAAATAACATTACAGATGATATAACCAATCTTAAAAATACCGTTGTTATCGGATTATAATATATATATACAATTTTATACCAAATATATGTCAATCCCCAGCAAAAAGAAGCTATCAACATATATAAATATATCTGTAAACGACTGGTTTTCAAGTTAATATATTATTTAAGGAAAGCATAAAAAATAATCTTTATTGTATATTAAACTATGAATAATTTTTATCACAAAGCCATTTTGTATTATGCTTTATGGTTCTTAAAACTACGGTTATAATAATTGTAACAGCAAGAACATACAAAGAAATGCGGTTCCATTCAAATTTATGAAAAAGAAGATAATATCTTAAAACATCTACAAAAGTAAATCCAAAGACAGTAGCTAAAACGCCGGAATATTCTCTTCTTAAAACACTTTTACATGAAAATGGAATTGTGTTTTTTATATATTTTTTAAAACAAGGTATAAAAGCAGGAACTTTTAAAGACCAATCCATAAAATCTTTACCAAACTTTTTTTCTAAAAAACGTTCTTCGGCAAACATAATCCTCTCGTAATAAAGCCAAAAAAATAAAGAAACAATAACAAAAAAATAAATGTTATAAGTAAATACTGTTATTCCTGTCCACATAAGATAATTTCCTAAATATAACGGATGACGGACAACTGAATAAATGCCGGTAGTATTTAATGTCTCTGCAACCTGATTTTCTGTATTTCTGCCTGATGTGCCTCTTGATGTAGTTGCTACGGCATACGCTCTGACAATAAAGCCCAAAACACTTAAAATAACAGAGACCATAGTTATTATTAACAAAACAGTATTATTTTCAATATCAGACGTGAAATAAATAACCGGTATTGCTAATATAAATAATACAACAGGAACCTGTCCTCTGTATTTAAAAAGAATATTTCCTGCTGACTCAAAAGAATGTATTAATGCCATATTAATTAAAATTGTTTATTTGCATCTATTCAAACTTATAAAAAAAATAAAATTGACCATTTAAAATTATTGTTATCTGGCTATGACAGGATTGCCATGGTAAATATCTAAACAGAGAACTATTTTTTTACGCCTTTTTTATATTTTGTTGTCTTTATTATCTTTCCTTGTTCTGAATATTCTTTCCAGACACCATCTTTTTCATCTTTTAAATGCTGTCCTTCAACTTTTATATTACCATTACCATAATATTCTTTATATTCTCCCTGATGCTGATTGTTTATATAATGTTCTTCGCATTGGATTTTGCCATTATCAAAATATGTTTTATTAGTTCCTTCAAAAACATCATTTTTATAGTTATATTCAGCCATTAAGACACCTTTTTGATTATACCATTTAGCTGTTCCTTGCTTTTTCCCGTCTTTATAAAAAGATTCTTCCTGCAACTTACTATTATCATAATACAATTTTTTGGGTCCGTTTAAAATTCCTTTTTTATAAAACATTTCAGAAGTTAATCTGCCTCGTCTGGCATAATGTTTATTTTCTCCATCCAAAACATCATCCTTATAATATCTTTCGTCTGTTAAAGTGCCTCGTGAGTTAATTATCACTGTTATACCATTTTTTTTATCATCCTTATAGTCTTCTAATCTGTTAATAAAACCATTTGAATGATACGTTATCCAAATTCCTTGTTTTTTATTATCAATATATTGACCTTTGGTAAGTATTCTTCCCTGTTTTTCTTGCCATAGACCTTGTTTTAAATTTTTGCTGTCCACATGATTTATAGCATTTTTACTGACATTTTCAGAATTTTGAGCTGATGCAAACACTATTGCACAAAAAAATATTAATATTATTGTTATTTTTTTCATCTTAGATATTATTTTAAAGAAATTTTTATTTACCACAAAATTACTATAAAATTTTAATTCT
>Ga0307990_1001036_pt1 | contig 23798 bp, 15 predicted proteins | sample EllFjometagen129_FD_203168 | JGI IMG/M metagenome (GOLD analysis project Ga0307990, IMG submission 203168) | Marine microbial communities from Ellis Fjord, Antarctic Ocean - #129 | ecosystem: Environmental > Aquatic > Marine > Unclassified | place: Southern Ocean | collected 2014-10-08
AAACAGTTTTTCCTGGCACAGGGCTTACAATGGTTTTTGAATCTCACATTCCAGCTCAAAATCCGAAAACAGGGGACACTTAAACTTCCTCTAGATCAAGACATCTGATATTGATTATCTGTGGTTCTTCTGTTTCATAATCGGTAGAATAAATCGGTAGTGTGCTGCCGTGCCAGAACACATCAGTATTCAGGCTGATAGTTGATGTTTCCATACGACTAGCTAATTCCAGCCCGATGCATGTGGTTTCCTCAATTCCAAGATCGATATTCTTAAAAGAAAAGAGAGCATTTTCTTCAGTCAGATCTCTCTCAACCTCATCACTGTAAGGTTTCTTCAATGTACTTAAAATTTGGCCCGTCAGAGTGGGGCTAAGAGTTATTATCCACTCTGAAAAAGTTTTATTTTTTAACACTTTTCTTTGAGATAGATCGTTGGCAGAAATCAGATGCTCAGCCCCGTATTGTGTTTGAAGTTTACGATATGTGCATAATAGAACTTTGAACTTCTGCGCGAGTACCGCTGAAGAGTCGGAGTAAGGTCGGAAAGAAACTTCGTTAAATGTTATTTTCATGACTCTACAGCAATCTCATTAATTGTTCATTCCACTCATCCAGCATATTTTTTGGATATTCGCTCAATTCCCCTTTTTGATCAATTTCTATGTTTGTGATTTTAGAGAATTGTTCATCCTGTTCAACAACCTTCTCAAAATAGAATAGCTGCACTTTGTCCTGGCTGATCAATTTTTCTTTTACGGCGACTCTTATCCCATTCAGTATATGATCGCTATGGGTTTCAACGATGATCTGTACCCCGTTCATCGCCGCTAGAGCCATTAACTTGCCGATCTCAGCCTGTCCTCGTGGGTGAATATGTGCTTCAGGGTTTTCGATTATCAATAAGTCACCCGGTTTCGACTTTAATATAGCAACGACCACCGGAAGTCCGTAAGTTATTCCAAAACCAACATTTTCAGGTTTGAAATAATTTGTTGTGCCTACGTTGGGCTGCTCAAAGGCATATTCTAAGATAACATAATCAGATGACACAGATCTTGTTCTGATTTTGACAGCTGGGGAAATCTCTCCCATCCAGAGGTTTGTCTGATTTACAAGGGATTTATTTACAATCGTATTTCCTGTGACAGAATCTTTTGCCATCGAATCCGGATGTGTCAGCCCGTCTATTTCAATTTGTTCATCACCATAAGTTTCAAGATAGTTTGCCGTGAATTCGCCGTGCGCTCCTACATTCCGCTGCTCGACAACGTGACTGTAATCTTTGGCATTTATAGATTTCGGCTCTGTTCTATTGGCATTCAGGTATTGGAAAGAGTTTGTGAATAAAGGCTCTTCTTTTATTTTTGATGATTTACAGTCCGAATCAATTTTTGCAGTTGATGTGAAATAGTCCGCATCAGAAATATAATCGAAAGTGAAATCCAAATGCTCTTCGTCAAAACAGATTTTCGTTGTTAGCTGTCCCTTTGTTGTGAATTGGTAGAGAGCATCTTTTGTATTTCCTAATTTAACGTACTCACCTTTGAGATGCAGTTTGCCATCCGTTAGAATATTTGGAGATTGTCTAAATGCCAATAGGTGTTGGATAAAAGATGATTTTCCCATGCCGTTCAGTCCTAGAAGCAGATTGAGGTTTCGTAATGGAAAAAATTTCTTTTTGATAGATTTGAAATTATTAATCTCTATTGATTTAATCATAATATCACCTGTTAATTGTTACAGATTCTGACATATCAACTCTTTGATTTTATTATGCCTGAACAAAACGCGCCTTTTGTCGCCGGTGCCACTTGTTACAGAGGTGAAAAACTCTCCATACTTTGACAGTTCTGATTTTAGCATGTTTGTAAAATTGTCTTTATTTGCGATTAGTTGCTCGCCTTCTTTGGGGCCTAATTTTGCGAATTGAACGGATATTGCATCAAACATGGCTTTGTTGATGGGAGGTCGGCGCACTGTATCCTTGCGGACCTTTCTAAATGCTTCGTTACCAAATATCAGGTAAGACAAATTCATGGCATATTTGAATTTTTTCTCAACCTCATCCAACTCTTCTTCCGTCAGGTTGTTGATTTGTGCCATTGCTGCACTCATGTAGGTGTCTAAATCTGACTGGTAGGCATCAAATTCCAATAGATAGAAGCAGAGAAATCGATTGGCAAAGTCCCTGTCCAGCATCCGATCGGTTCTAATTTTATACTCTGTAGCTTTTCTGAATTCGTTAGTTTGAGCTAAACGGGCGATAAACTGTGCAGGTTTGCCTTGGAAGAGCGCGTGACGAATTTCCTGTGGTTCCAGAACCAGACCGCCGGTATTAATGCGCTTGAATATATTAAACTTAACATCTGTGGGCGTACCAGGTAATATCTTGAAAATAACCACCTGTGTTTCTTCGATCTCCCTTTGAAGATTGTCCGGCAGGTCATCCCAGCCTTTACCTTCAAGATTTGTTAAAAATTCCAGATTGGTTAATTTTAATGATTTATCTATGCAGAAATTCCGAAGAGAACTTAAGCGCTGTAACCCATCTACAATTAGCCAATTGTTCTCATCGGATGCATCAAAGAAAAATGCCGGTAGGGGAAAACGTATTAAGATAGATTCAATTAAACGACTTTGCTTGCCTTTATCCCATAAATCGCCTTTGCGTTGAAAATACGTTTCGGTGTTCATTGCAACCGAATTCCGTTTAATTCGCTTAATTAGTGTGTCGAGGGAGGGTGTCTTTGTCTCAATATTAATTTTGGTAGGATCGAACGGCTGTTCCATAAGATGTGCTGATTCATCCGTTTCTTCCACTTCAACTATCACTTCATCTTCCATATCAACATTCAAAATGTCTGCTTCGTCTTCCATTCTAAAGATCTCCTAATTCAATATGTAATAAGTATATAGTTTTGCCTTTAACCCTCATAGCAAAATCACCTACTTTGTTCGCAACATTATGATACGGCATCTGCTGGTAATTAAACCGGCCCTTATATTGAATCAATTCCGTGTAGCGGAATCGGATAATTCGCGGCGTGCGAATTATTAACAGATGCTAATCCTGATAGCTCAGTTTTTGTTCTTCCACGTAATTTACTTCTGCTCTTATAATTGATGTCTTATAACCGAATGGGTCATTGATTGGCCATTCGATAAGTGAAGTTTTAACAGAATCTGCATACTGTTTAATAAGAGGAGAAAAGAGCAAGTAATCGTGAATTTTGAGTTCGGCTTCCTTTTCTGTGTTATAAAACTTTAACACTGGAACATCCTCAATAATACCGGTGAAGTTTTTACTGTACCCTCTCTTCTTGATGCAGCCCCAGCCTAAATAACAAGTTAAGGAAATGAGGTCTGTAATTGCAATACCTTCTCTTGCAAAACCTACGCCAAGTGGTTGATTAGTTAAAACAAAAGGTATGATTCTTTCTGGCGGCTGATTCAAGTTAAGCTTATTTGTAAATAAATCAATATTTTCTTTGATGAATGACGTTTTCCGTTTGATTTGGGAAACGGCGGAATCAAGAGTTTTGTAATAATTGTGGCGCTCTATTGCTTCTGTTGGCAGATGCAGGCATTTAACCTCTCCAATTAGAATTGTGTTGCCTATCCAGAATACACAATCGATCTGCTCCTGTTTTCCTTTTGCTTCAAATAATAAATCTTTTGGAAATATACCGTAATTTTTAATGATTGAAGATCCTGATAGTGATTCAGATATACTGTCGCGCACATGCGTCTCAAAAGCGGGGCCTTTTTTTTGTAAATCCACACCTGCCCTTTTTAACCAGGTTTCACAATTACGGCGCAAGTTGCCAATAGTTATTGAAGGAAACACCAAAGCTAAGTGTTTGGAGTCAATAGGGACAATAGGAGCTGACCACAATTCATCGGATTTTGAACCATGAAAGGAAAGAAATTCTATTACTTGCTCCGACATGCTTAGTGAGAGGCCTTCGATATTGCTGTTAATGAGATTGATAAGTGCCCTTCGCTCAACAAGCGGAGCAAAGCGCTTTAATGTATTCACTTTTGATATTTCTTCAACATTTGGAAGTTTAGACACAAAATATTTACAGAGTTCATACAAAATATCCCAGACATCCAATAGTTGTTCTAAACTTGCCCCTCCTGCATTTGTCATTGGATCATGCCTGAATCCTTGAAAATAGGCTTCATATGTCATCATACGAAGCAATATGCGTGAGGAGGGAGTACCTGTAGGTGGGTTTGTTCTTTTTAATTGATAGCACTTGCGTTTGGCATTTCTTTTTATATTGATCTCGAAATATTTTCCAATCAAATGCTTCTCGATTTTTGTGAAAGTCTTCTGCCAGTGATGGCATATCCGCAGTGATTCCTGTACGTATAATAACTGCATACGATGATTTGAGACTGCTCCTTCAATTGTTTGCATTGACGAAGGTGGCGTGATAATTGTGGTGTTTTCAGTTCGCTTAAGTCTCCAGTTATTCCAAAGTGTTTCACCCCAGCAGTCAGCAATCACATCATAAATCTGACCTATCATCATTGCGCCTTCCAGATTTTCTGTGAGTGGTTTGTCTTTTTGGTTTGATGAAGAAGTTGTTTTTTCTTTTATGGCAGAGGATAAAGGGTGTCGTGCTGCATCAAGGTACTGAGTAATAATGTTGTCTGGGGTTGCAGTATCACCTTGTTCATTGATTCTGTATTTTGCCTGGGAAAGGTCTTCAACGTAAATTTGATCTCTCTCTTGTACATTTAACTTTGTATGGCTCATACTGTTGTGAGCAAAGTTTATATAAGCAACCATAAGGTGGATTCGTTCATTTTGCTTTAGATCGGAGAGATCATATTTCCCTAGTTCTTTCCGGACGGATTCAAGCATTGCGAAATACCAGAGACCTGCTTTATGAAGGTTCTTGTCATCAGCATCTGGATTTACAATAGACGAGAAACAATTGGTCCATTTAGTTTGTGAGAATCCTCGCTGAATAGGTTGGCGAATCTCTGAGCGTCTAACTTTATTAACAAAATCTCCCATGGCTACTACTTACTTTCCTTTGTCTTTTCTCCTGCAGTGAATTTTTTCATATAATCATTCAACCACCGGTTTAATTGGCCAGCAATATTTCCCCCTGCTGCAAACCTTTCATCTGGCAGAATGACGCATTGACAACCTCGGGTGAGCAATTCAAGTTTGTCATTATATCTACCCGCAAGACCGGCTTTTTCAAGAGATTTCACCATGCGATCAATTGTATAGCCGTTCTTTGCAAGAAAACACAATAAGTCAGGGTCTTTTAAAATAATCTCTCTCTCTTCGCATAATCTGCTAATCACCACATATTGAGTTTCATCAATAAAAGCTGGCTCCCAACGTGCCTGAGGTATCTTAACCTCTAAGGCTTCCTTTGGCGCATCCGTAACTTTATAGCCCCACCCCATTTTTCCGTCAGGTGATTTGGAACATTTTGCTGAAATTAGTCGTGCGAAATTTTCACGCCAGATATCATCATCAAACACAGATGTATCCATTTTTTTCTGATAAACAAGCCGTGTCCAGATGATTTGCAGAATAAGTTCAATCGGGTTGCTGACTGATGAATTGTAAAAGGGCCAGAAATTGTCATCATCTAAAGGACCGTTAAATGGCATTCCGTTAGCTTTGACTAAACTCCATTTGTCACACACAATCAAACTTGGAAAGCAGCGCGGACTGAAATCTTTATTGCTTTTATCCTTCGCCTGTTTAGATACATAATTTATAAATGATTGACGAAAGTTTCTGTGTGAATTAAACCCGTTATATCCCAGTAAGATTGTAGCTGGCGATGCTGAATCCAAGAATAAGGTGTGGTAGATCATCTGGGTTTCAAAAGGCAACGTTTCAAGGTCTTTACGATACGGCAAAGGTTGACGAGTTATTTGTTGGAACGCATCCCGGAAAAGATCATTGTTTTTCAGTTTGGATGGAGGAAATTGAAAAACTGAAAGAAGGTTCTGGTATCCGTCTTCCATATCCTTCGAATACAAATTCTTCTTAATCTGTATAACGGCAACAACATCATCAACTTTAAACTTTTTCTTGTCTGTATATGGGACGTTCTCTCCTTCAGCGGTTACAACCATGCAGTCAAATTCTTTGCTGAGTTTTCCGCCGTCATCGACAATGAAACCAGCACTAACATATAAAGGTGAATTTAGAGGCAGTGTTTTATCCAGCCACTCTTTTGTGAAGCCTTCAAACATGGCCCCGATTGTAGGCCGGTGCTTTAACTCATATTCAGTTAAACGTTTTGCTTCAATCTTAACAATTTCATGAAGCAATTCTGAAAAACGTTTGATCATTATTAACAGACCTTAATCTTTCCTGTAACCGCGCTGTTGATAAGTGTGGACTTGTACTCTTTAAGTTTATGAATCAAACGTTCCTGAACAGCAACCGCTTTGTCGAGCCTTGCAAACTCGGCTTCGATGTGGGCGACAATGGCTGTTTGCTCGGGAAGGGGAGGCAATGGGATGTGGCTATTTTGAATTGTTCCCAAGTAAACACCTGGTTGAGCTGAAAAACCTGCATTATTCCACAAATAGGATTGAAATTTTTGACTTTGCATGTAATTACACACGTACGTATTTAAACAGTAAGTTGTTGTTGTGCGAATTGTACAGATACTTCTTTGGGTGACAATTTCTTCAGGTAATGACGGAGTGATAGCTGTTTTTCCTAATGTGGCACCCACAATTGCTAGCTGAATGTCATTTTCTTTTATCAGAAATTTTGAACTTATTTCTTTGAAATGTTTTCTTGAAACTTTGCTATCATCATTTCTGAAGACGAATTTTCCGTTAATAATATTCCGAACACTTAGAAGTCTATAACCTTTATCAACTCTCGAAAATGATCCATGTGTTCCATCTAAAATAAAACTGGTAATAAATTTAAGCTTTGAAACCTCCCAATGCGCCGGAATCTCACCAATCCAATCAACCCCGGAATTTTTCATTTCTGCATCATGATCTAAACCGCGTGTAACCGCATTTTGAATCACGATCTGCTTGCGCTCTTTGAGCAGCTCAATCAACTTCTCTTTCTTTGCAACCGCCCTGTCAATCTTTCCACACTTTTCATCCAGAAACTCAGCAATGGCTGTCTGTTCGGGAAGTGGTGGGATGGAAAATTGAAATCTTCTGAAATCACGAAAATCTATATTTTGCCGCAACCCCGATCCAAGGCCATAAATCACTTTGTTGTTATCGATTGCCCTGAAAAAATAGTGTATGAATTTGCAATGTGCATTACGTTTTATTCTGAGGTTCAAATATGCGCTTGTAATGATGCCTGCATATTCAGAGATTGAACTTCTTAGACTGACCTTGTCATTTTGAAGATCTGTAGGTCGGAAGATTATGTCACCTTTGTTTACCAGTTGATATGTCTCAAAAGATTCTGGTACTAGCCCTGTAAGTTCTTCTTCTTGCTTTATGCGAATGTTGCCATAACTTAGTGAAAGGACTGTGTTCCGTTTGAATCCTGTATTTTTATCTTTGTTTTCTTTGAGGAACCGAAGACCTGGCAAAACATCCCATCCCACCGGAATATCACCAATCCAATCAACCCCGGAGTCTTTATACTTCGGGTAGCGTTCAATCGGTATCTGTAATTCACTTTTCTTCACTCTAAATTATTTTCCATTCTGTTGGCAGATTCTAATTCTTAATTATCCACAAAAGATCACAAGGATCACAAAGAAAGATCAATACCCCATCTATCTCAGCAGCAATAAATCTTTGTGTTCTCTGTGCTCTTTTGTGGACAAGAAACTGCGTAGCAACCAAATCATGTTAATCCTGTAATCCTGTCGAAAAAACTGCGTAGCAACCAAATCTGCGTAATCTGCGTAATCTGCGGATAAAAATTCTTTTACTTAACTCCCAATATCTCCAGTATCAGCCCCTCGTTCTCTTCTTCCAGCGCCAGGATATCCGCGCTGACCTCCTCTATGGAGCGCAGCGGTTTATGCTGATAAAAATACTTATTGAAACTGATCTCATAGCCGATCTTTGTCTTCTCTAAATCAATCCAGCTCTCCTGCACATGCGGTTTCACCTCTCGCAGGTAGTAGTCGTGGATGCTCTCCGCCAGCGGTACGCTCTCGCTGTCGCGCAGATCACTGGCACTCTCGTAAATAACATACTCATTCTTACCTTCGCCGGTATAGTATCCAAAGTCGGGCAGCAGCTCCTTTGTGCAACCCAGATGGTCCAGCAGCTTTTTGAGCTTGTCTCCGCTGAACTTAACCTTCTTGTTGATGACCCGCTCCGCACTTTCGTCGTAGCAGGTGATTGCCGCAAAAATCGCGTTCTTCTCGGATGCAGAGAGCGATATGTTCTTCATCCCTTTCAGCGTTTCATCCACTAGTTCTTTGAAACAGTTGAAGTCTTTATATTCATCATCTCCAATGGCTTCCCGCAGCTGCTGCGCAAATTCCATTAGCAGTCGCTGCTTCTCCCATGTGACAGGGGAACAGAGCGACCTGCGCTTTTTTGTGTTGAGGTCAATCTCGTTCTTCTCGCACCACTCAAGAATCTCTTTGTCCAGTTTGAGGAGGTCCTTGTAGATGCGATCTCCATATTCACTGTAGGCCCATTCCATCGGTTCGCGCAGGGTTTTGTCATAGCGTAGTCCTGCTATCGCCTCATCGGTGAACTGTGCTTTAATCCGGTTCGGACGATCAATGCAGACTTTGTGATATCCGAAATCGCTGTTAGCAAAAATCTTAACTGCCAGACCCTCGTCGCCACAGCGTTTGATCTCCTCAAAATTATTGTAGGCATCCTGGATGGTCGCGATATGTTCCGGTTTAAGCTCGCAGTTTTTATTACCCAAATTTTTGCGTAGTTTGCTGAAGCTGGTCGATGCGTCGATCAGCTGCACCTTGCCCTTCCGACGCTTCTCTTTGTTGTTGCTCAGAATCCAGATGTAGGTGGTGATGCCTGTGTTATAAAAAAGATTGTTGGGTAGCTGGATAATCGTCTCCAGCAGATCATTCTCAATGATATAGCGGCGGATGTTGCTCTCGCCTCCGCCTGCATCTCCGGTGAAGAGACTTGATCCATTGTGAACCGATGCAATGCGCGAGCCGAGTTTGCTTTGACTCAGGGGCTTCATCTTATTGACCATCTCCATTAGAAACAGGAGCTGTCCATCCGAAGAGCGCGGGGTGGCATCAACTGTGTTCTCCACACCCCAATAGTCATTCAGTTCCACCTCAAAGCGTGGATCGATGATATCCTTGCCATCCTTGATGTACTTTATTTCAGTGCTCCAAGATTTGCCGTAGGGGGGATTGGATAGCATAAAGTCAAAGCGGGTGCCGGCAAATTCATCGGTTGAGAGGGTAGAACCCACCCGGATATTTTCGGGGTTGTTGCCCTTGATCATCATATCCGACTTACAGATCGCGTAGGTTTCGTCGTTGATTTCCTTGCCATAGAGGTAGACATCGCCTCTGGCCTTGATCTCACCATCCGGGTCTTTAACGAAATTCTGTGATTCCGTCAGCATTCCACCTGAACCGCAGGCTGGATCATAGATGGTCATCACTGGTGGCAGTTTGCTTTTAACCGGCATGAAGATGATATGGGTCATCAGGTCGATCACCTCACGCGGTGTAAAGTGCTCTCCCGCCTCCTCGTTGTTCTCCTCGTTGAATTTGCGGATCAGCTCCTCAAAAACATAGCCCATGCCCAGATTGGATAACGGGGGTAGCTTGCGTCCATCAGGGTCATCCTTCTCAAAGGGGGTCAGGTTGATGGTGGGGGAGGTGAACTTTTCGAGTACATCCAGGAGCACATCTTTGGAGGCCATGTGGCGGATCTGGCTTTTCACTTTAAACTTCTCGATGATCTCTTTCACATTGGCGCTGAAGCCGTTCAGGTAGTCCTCGACATTGGCCTGCAATATCTGTTGATTATTGGTTGCGGTGTCGTGCAGCCGTTGCAGGGTCCAAGTGCTGGTGTTATAGAAGACATAGCTGCTGGCATCCCGCATCCCTGCGTCATCCCACTCGGTGAAGCTCATTTCATCATGTTGAAAGGCAACCTCTTCCATCACCTTGGCCTTACTGTGCTCCAGCAGGGCATCCAGGCGACGTAATACCATCATCGGCAGAATTACATCGCGGTACTTTCCCCGTACATAAACATCCCGCAGACAATCATCTGCAATCGACCATATAAACGAAACTAATTTGTTGTGAGAAGCTGTATTCATTCAATCCCCCTACTATGACATTCACCCGAAACACAAACAAATGTGTTGTTAAAGATAGTACTGAATTCTTAGGATGATTGACACGTAAAAAGCATGTATCAGTGTCGGAATTAATAGAAAAACGGTAGTTGAGATCATAAAATAGTTGAGTGGTTTTTGACGCTTCGCGTCTACATGTTGTTATATATTAAGTATTTAACGTCAAAAAAAGGCCTTTTTTGGCCCTTAGCGGCCGATTCTTAGTATGTTTTTGGGGTTTTAAGAATTATGAAGTGGTGATATATTTGCCTTGTTTAAACACATATCTTGTTTTACATTTACCCCGGGGCAGCTCTTGATTTAGAACTTAACTTCATTTTTGGGTCAACGAAAACTATATCCCGCATCAAGCGCGGGTTTTAGATATTTTGTGGTAAATGTCTCGCGGTGTTTCAGTTGCATGGCTGCCTGAATCGCTGAACGTTTCATCTCGCCGTTTATCACTATAATGAGGCATCTAAGTGCATGATCCACTCTTGCTGCTGTATAGTCAGCTACCTGTTCTTTAACCAATCTATCGGCTTGTCCCACACTTGTCCGATACTTGTCCGATACTTGACCGGCAGCTTGATCGGTAGCTTGGTCGGTTTTGACGCAAGCTGAGGTGCAAACTGGAATCTTTTGGGTTTTTCCCGCCCGATAAAAAGCATCTCTGAATTTCAATCCTTTGTCAGTTAATCTATATTGTTGATCTCATCAAATTGACTCTTCAGCTCTTTACTATCTTCTATTGTTGCTTCTTCAGCTCTTTATCGTATGCGTCGATATAGGAACGTATGCTTTTCAGCTTGAGTAGGGGCGTGGTCTTCAGATGCTGGTAGTCTGCCTCAAGAGACTTCAGAATCCTCTTTTTGGACCTATCTCCTTTCTCGGCGCCCTTCCGGGCGCGCTCAATATGCTTCTCTATGACGGGAAAGTATTCTTTCCCGCCCTGTCCATACGGTTTTACGGCAAGGATCACACCGTTGAGCCGGTTCCATGTTCCCCAGACATAGTCTGGTATTCCCAGAATGACTCTGCCCATCTCAAGACCTTCCTTGGTGCGGTGTTTGGCAAGAATCCGGACCCCGGCCACCCGCACCCCATCGGCAGACATGACGCCGCTCGGCGCAGGCACTTTTGTGGCGTAGTAGATATCACCCCAGAGCTGCTTCAAGTCATCTTGCCTGTGGGATCCTGCTCGGGGTCATGCACTGCAGCAAGTTTCATGAGGGCAGGCATGGCTTTCCGGGGCAAGTCGCCGAGGCCGTTCTTCAAACTCTCGTTATGAGGGCGTCCCAGGCTCAGTGCCTGGACAGTGAAAAAGCGCAAGGTCATGTCCGAGTCGTTCTTGATCCTTTCAATCAGTGCATCCACCGCTTCTTCGGACTTGCGTCCGGCATATCTGAGCCCGATGCAGGCACCGTAACGGGCATAGCGGTTCGGGCTCTTCAGCATGATGATGAGTTCCTTGACCACATTTTCCTGACGATTGCCCAGCTCCTTTGCTGCCTCGTCACGCACAATCAAAGACCAGCTACCCAGTGCGTCCCACAGGGGGATGAATTTTGTTCATTCCCCGGCATTTTTCATTCGACTGCAATTTCGAAGGAGGGTTTACTTCTCAGCCCTATTTCTTAGGTGCCATAGCCTTTGGTGCTGCCGCTTTCGCTTCAAGCTGCAACATGAGATTCCTGGCCCAGGAGGAACGATTGATGTTGTCCGATTCTCTCAGGGGTTTCAGCTCTGCCATAACCCTCGAAACCAGCTTCGGGGCGGCATCATCTTTCATGGCCATTTTCTGGAGTACCTCAAGCGCATTGTCGCTGAGAGTCACGTTCTTATCCCGAGTAAGTGCTTTGAGCTTTTTCTGAACTTCATCACCACCGAAAGTGGCAAGGATGAGCATACTTCCCGTTAGCGTACCGCCATTGGGATCCTCCAACCCTTTGAAGAATCGAGGGAGGTAAGGCCGTAGCTCATCTTTGGAAAGCTGCGCCAGTATAACAGGGGCTACTTGAGCCCGCGCTCCTCCAGTAGCCATCCCATGGGGTGCATCAAATAACTGGTTGACCAGCTCTTCCTTGTAGGTTTTCGAAGCGTCCGCCTGTATGGCTTTATCCTTGCTCAGAAACGTCGTCGTGAGGGCTTCACCGCGAACAAAACTGCCTGGATCTTTCAAACCAGACCGCACCACTGCCATGCGCATCTGCTCATCCAGGGGCATAAATTGCAGGGCATCCCATGCCTTCCTTCGCACAAACCAGTTCTGGTCTTCAGGGTCCTGTAACAGCGCCAACAACCCGGGCATTGCCTCCTTGGGGGATGCTAAATAGTAGCCCAGAATGTCCGCAGCAAGTAAGCGAACCGAAGCAGAAGGATCCTTAAGTAGCTCAATAATACGGGCTTCAAAAGAGGCGCATAAGACTTGGCCAGGCTTGTACTGCGGCTCACTTTCCGCAAGTTTTCTTAATCCCTTGCCTTTCATGGGAGCCATCGCCTCTCGCATTATGGCGAGCCCTGACCACCGACTGCCCCAGGAGGAAGATGTCAAAAGTGTTGCAATGACCTTCTGCCGCTCTGCCACCGGAACAAGCAGACAGATCCGCTCGACAGCATAGTAGGCCTCAGGCATGAAGAAAGGCTCTGCCTGTATCACCTGTATGAGTTTCGCTACGCCTCGCTTGTCTTTATCAGCCTCGTAGTAGGGCTGCTTTGGATCGCCGCGCTCGGCCGTGAGCTTTCGGTACTCGGCGTCACGACCGGGGGTCTCAGTCCAGACGAACGCCAGGGCGAGAGAGTTATCATCAGAGAGCATCTGTGCTTCAAGGGTCAGATTCGGCATTCTGCCTTTGGGACCCATCGAGATATAAGATAGCACGTTGCGGCCTTCAAGCAGCAGCTCAGACGCCTCTTCCAGAAGGCTGATGCGACCACTAGTGGCAGTGTAGCTTAGCATCACCAACTCACCATTAAGATATACTTTCCCACCGCCACTAACCCCATACTTTGAATAGAGCCGCAGTCCTTTTGCCTTGGTTGACTTCAAGTCAAAGGGCACCCGTACCAGGTAAAATGGGTTCTTGATTTTGGACCTGGGGCCCCTCTGGCCTTTCTTGAGGGGGCCGCTCCAGCCGGCGGCGTCGAACGAAACAGTATTCCAACCTTTTGGGGCATCGGTAGACTTCGCCACCTTCTGCATCTTCCAGGGCCCTTCGTATTGGTCCACCGTCGCGATGCTAGACCATTCAGGCTTTGGGAGAGGCATGGAAAGACTCGGCATGGTTTCATTAACCATAGCGCTGTATATGAACCAACCCTCCGTACGGACCTGTTTCAGCGCAGTGATAGAATCGTAAAAGGAGTTGCCCCGTGCCCAGATATTGCGTTGTTTACCAGGCAGCCTGTCATACATAACTTTGAGGCGCGGGTCATCCGCACCAAGCAACCGACCCAGCGCGTCGAGCATATGTTCGATCTTAATGACTTTGGCATTCAGCCTTGGTGTCTTAACCATGGTCATGGTATCTATTGTGGCCAGGGTCATCTCAACGCTTGCCTTTACAAAACGGGCCTTGTCGCGAAGTTCATTGGCCTGCCGCCTCGTCTCGGCATCAAGCCCGCCTTTCTTCAGAAACGCGTCGACCGCTGCAATGGATTGATCCCAGTGATTGGACTGATGCAGCTTGCGGGCCGTTTCAAGTTCAGCGGGCAGCGTCTGCACAAATACACTCTTGGGCGCACCGAAGATGCGTAGATGACGCTTCCAGACCGCCAGACTGAGGCCGACCCCACCTGTGGTCATATCGGGCTTATTACAGTACTGTTGAGCTCGTCTTCCTCTTGGCTGAATTTGGAAGCCGCCCTGCCAATGCCGTGAAAGGGCATAGTACCAGCCGATCTGATCCATGGCCCGACGATACTCTTTCGCAGGTGCGAGAGAGGCGGCCAGCGGACTCCAGAGCAAGTTGAAGAAGTGACCGGTATGACCTCCCTCAATCTTATCGAATGACCGTGCCGCCTTGAGCGCATGCCCAGCGCTGTCGGCCTTGCGCCCACTCAAAAAGTGTGCCACTGCCATGCCGCTAATCTTGCCGTTCATCGTGTCATAGTGCATATTTCCCCAACCCCACATATGATCGCCATAGCGACTCGTCAAGGTCGGTGCAAACTTTTCATAATACTTATCAGCGAGTCGGAGCGCATGCTCATCCACCTTGACCCCACACTCCTTGGCCAGTATCAGCGCCATATAAGAGCCCATACCAGCGCAGTTTACTTCACCATATCCGGCGGAATATCCACCAAAAAAACCGTGCGACCAACCGCCGCTGGGCATCTGTCCACGTGCAATCTGCTTGGCCGTAGCCTCCAGTCCCGGCAACACCTGGCGATCGCCAGTCATCTGGTAGTACTCTGCCAGAAGCAAACCCCCGTATCCGCTTCCCCATGGACCCCAAGCGAGGTTTTGACCTTTGCTCTCCAACGTCTGAATCATGTCCGAGAACCAGTAGGCTGCGCGACGCGCATTTTCCAGGTAGAGCGGTTCGCCCATTGCCAGCCATAAGAGCCCCGCCTGAGTTGGCCCAATAAACCCATCATCAGCCTCAATTTTGCCATTGGGCGTCTGTTCTCTAGCAAGATAGTCGCACGCATTCTTGAGCATCCTCTCTGTGCGCGGGCAGTCGAAGGGCCAGGTTGGGCTGTAATCGGGTACACGTGGTAAGCTGATGACCACATCCTTCGGCGTGTTGCCTCCTCCTCGGGTGACCTGAAGGTTCAACTTGCCGTCTTTGGATTCGCTATCGATAATCGCGTAGGCCAGCTCAACGCGGGGATCATTACTTTTCAAAAAAGCTTTTCCGTTTACCCCCGTGATGATGTCATTTATGTGGACAAGCGTATCGGCCGGTGACCCGGATTCAACCCTATCGACAATAAAGAAGTTGGGACTTTCCGATGTACCCTCCGGTCCATACCCGCGTATGCCGGTCGGCCCCAGATTAATGCCTTCGCATCTGGCTGCGGCGTGAACCCTAACGTACCCGCCCTTTTTGCACAGCCCTGTCGACGGCGCCATAAACACAGCAGCCAACAATATGGATGCTACAACGATATTCAGTCTCTTACTCTTCATCATTATTTTTTCCTTATCTAAGGTTATAATTATTTCATTGCTGCTCTTTTTAGCTCTTCACTAATTTTTATGGAAAGCGTCTAGGTTTGGGTATCCCAACTTTTGTGTGGGTAACCCTTCCGAGGTCAAGGACCTCAGCTACAGCAAAGGCTTTGATCGCTTAAAACTGTAGGGCGGGGGCCTTGACCCCGCCACGCAATTTGCGAAACATTTCTTTGACCCATAAAAAATCCGGAAGAGCCCGCTTTCCAGTTATCCTATTGCTCTGCACAAAAAAATGTCCGTTCTAGTTTCGCTTCATTCTGCAACTATTGCTTTAGCAAATGCCTCGCCCAGCCAGCTGTAAATCTTCGCAGAACCAAAGTAGTGGTAGTCCTGGTTAGAGATTCCCTTGAGCACTTCACGTTCTTTTTCGGGAAAAATGCCATTATAAATCTTTGTCAGGTTCGCCTTGCCCTCTTTGTTCAAGCCCTCAATCCTCAGATCTACCGAATTGCGAATCTTCCCTCTATACCCTTGTAGATTTGCATAGACGGCCAACACGTTTGTGCCCTTCTTGAGGTACTCAGCCTGTTCTTTGCTAAGAGTGAAGGCCCGATATCTATTGTCTTTCTTGTACCAAACATACGAACGAAGTTCGTGTCCGTTGAGATACATGTGATAAGAAAAGGCTGACAAGATGCAGAGGCGATACTCTTCATAGTTCATCGCGTCAAGCTCGAAGGAGCTGCGCATCAACAAGATATTGCCATCACCCCACTCGGATCCGTTCTTCACGAGAGAAACGGGGGTGTTTCGCCCTCCTCCCGTTTTCCAAACACCCTTGCCAACCGGGGCTAAACCCTGTTGCCACTTGCTGTCATCAAAGCCAGGTTGGTTCCAGTCTTTCAGCTCTGTTGGTGTTTCTGTAGTAAAGGACCTCTCGTCACCAGTTTCTCCTTTTTTCAGGGTCGCATAGTGCTTTTCTTCGTCAATGTTAAACGAGGTGAAGCGCCATTGCCGTTCTGTCAGAGCAGGCGTACCAAGTGATTGCCACCCTGGGGTTATGATCGTCTCCTTGTTTATGGTGCCATCTTTGGTCCAACGGTATGCAATATTCTTGATATTACTCAATTTACGCGCCTTTGCTTGTGCTGCCGGAAGAGTATCATCCCAGTAGTTTGCTGTGTGCACGGCTCTCACGTTGCCTTTGAACTCAGGCATATCAGCTGTAGCGGCCTGAGCTTCCCGGAAGGCATTGGGTTCGTCCGGCTTGCCGCCAAGCCCCATCACGCCAATGACGAATGGCATTTTGGGAGTCTTCAGCTCTGTGCGTATGTCACGAATAAAACAGGCAAGCAAACGAGTGTATTCGGAGAAATCTTTCGTGCTTTTCCCCTCTTTAGATTTTGCTTTTGGATAAGGTCCAACCATATCGTTATACCCCTGAAACCAAACAAAACCCGCAAACTCTATACCTTGTTTCGGGTCATAATCCGGGTAGTACTTCTTGGGATCAGCCAAGACAGTATTTGCATATTTAATCACCTCGCGATAGAAATAGCCGGTATCCTCTTTAATCAGGGCCATCTCCTTATCGAATGTCCCCTTTTTTTTCCAATCCGCAACCTTATTTTCAGGGACCGGTTTCATCCCAGCGCTGGGCGGACGAAAATCCTTATACAGGCTCTTGCCACCCCAGGAGGCCTTGATGATCAGGATCGGCTCATCGACAATCTCCTGCATGGTTACGCCAAACCCGAGTTCCGGCCCAATCGTTCCACCATAACCAGGGCTTAAGAGCCCTTTCTTTTCTGTAATGAATCTCGGGGTACCCCATTTTCTGCCGCCACCACCATCGAAGGAGACAATATGAACGTTCTTGTGTACCCGAGGCTTGCCCATCTCATCAACGAGCTTGCCATGCAGGGCCTTGGATTTGGGGTCGAGTGCCATGGCTGGCAGGGTGCTCTCCTGCGCCTTTCCCTGCATATTGGACTGACCAACCAGGAGATAAACCTTGAGGGGGTTAACCTGCCTGCCCTGCCTGCCCTGAGCTCCGTCGATGGGAGCTCCGTCGATGGGTTTGTCGGCAGCCTTCGCTGCAGCGACATTCAGCAGCAATGCGATGGCAACACCTGTTGTCAATGTTCGTAATGTCATAATGTTTTTTCTCCTATACGTCGTTTCATTTAGCATTGGGGTATTCGTGTTACTTCTCCCGTACTCAGGTTGTCAGGCATCCTGAGCAAGGAAACAGGCTCTCAACTACACAATCCCGTGAGAACACGCTCATAACTCCCATCGATTAAGTTGGGCGTTTAAGCGTAACCAACGAAGTGTGGCGGTTAAGAACAAGATGAAGTGTCCGATAAAGTGTGCTCATAGATTACTCCCAACACTTCATCGCCCACTTATTCCCACACTTAATCTCACACTTACTTGGTTACACTTCGTTGGTCTCCGCACTCCAAGTAATCCCGGTACGAGATAACTTTGCCCATTCTACGCAACAATTGCACTCAATACCTCCCTCAACGGGCAAGATTCGCTTCGAACAGCGATTTCATCTACCCACAGATTCTGCGGAGGAGCCCTCATTTGTTTATTTCACCATTTTGTCCATGGCATCAGCAAAGGCCTTACCGATCTTGCCGTAGCAGTAGGCAGAACCCATGTAATGGTAGCTGGCATTGGATTCACCAACCTCGATGAAATTGATTTCTTCGGGTGTCAAGACCGTGGTCTTCATCGACTTTTTAAGGCGATCTACGGCCTTTCTCAAGCCAACACGACGGGCCTTCAGATTCGGCTGATCGATCAGAGCTTGCTTCGTTGCTGCATCGTGTAATTTGTCGTGGATCTTCTTTGATACCATATCCCAGTAGTGCTCAGTCCGAACGGCCGCGACGTTGCCTTTGAACTCGGGCAGTGCCGCCGGGGCTTCCTGGGCATTACGGAACCAGTATTGTTTAGCTTTGGTGTCAACGATAGGACCGTCAATACCCATCACTCCCATTACAATGGGCATTTTTGGCGTCTTAAAATCTTTGCGAACGTCGCGGATAAAACAGGCCATGAGTCGACTGTATTCGGAGAAATCGGTGTGGGCTGGTATTTTTTCAGAAGCAGTAACTTTTGGATATCCAGCCACTAAATCATTGTAACCTTGAAACCAGATGAAGCCCGTAATCTCGTAGCCATCATCCTTATTGTAGGCTGGGTGGTAGGTGCCGAGATCTGCCAAGACCGTATTAACATGTTTCACCATATCATGATAGTATTTAGAGGTTGACCATTTCGGGTTGCTCATCTTGCTAACCGCTGGACCCAACTCCCCTGCGCTCGGGGGGCGAAACGATTGATAAAGATTTTTGCCACCCCAGGCAGTTTTGATGATCAAGATGGGTTCATTCAAGTGCTTTTGCATGTAGATGCCAAAGGTGTATTCCGGACCGAAACTGCTATCGGGCCGTATCTTCCCTTCATAGCCCGGCCTCAACGGCCCCTTGAGTACTACAGGCCCTTGTCGCCCGGCGGTAAAATTGACGCCATAAACATCTTTCCCTGGTGCCGGGTTACCATCTTTGCCCATCATGTCCTTGTACATCTGTTTGCCGTCTTCGGTCATGTTCAATCTCTCGATCGTGCGAGCACGGCCCTTGCCTTGCATGTTGGACTGCCCGGCAAGAATAAATATCTTGAGAGGTTTGCCTGTCCTGAGCTTGGTCGAAGGGCCGGCAATTGCCGTGGAATTCAGTGCGGCCACAATGGCCAATGACATAAAAATACTCATGTTCTTTGATAGCATATGGTTTCTCCTTTATCGTCCAGTAGACGACGTATTATAGATTAGGGAGGTTCTTTGGGTAACCTCCTACCTGTTTTTGCGGCAAATGCCTTCCCAAAAAGGCTTTAAAAGATGACTACAGTTGCCCTGGATTAGCCATCGGATCTGGTGTGGCCTCAATCTGGCGTTTAATGCTGATTAGTTCTGGCGCATCAATCTTTTTAGCTTTCTCCAGCATTTCAGCAAACTTCTTGGATATCTGCTGTCTGTCCTTTTTACGATGCTTCGCCCAGGTATCAATCACTGCCTCGAGTTCCGGATAGTACGGTTTAAGCGCCTTGCCATAGGGCACTAAAGTGGAGAAGCCCAATCTCTTTCGGTTAAAATTGCCCCAGGTTTGCTCGCGTATCACGAACTCGACACCGGCCTCCAAACCTTCCTTGATATGATTTTCGCCCATAATTTTCACCCCGTTTATCCGCGCTCCGCCAGCGAACATGACCCCGCTTGGGGCCTTGTTCTTAGTCGCGTAGTAGATGTCGCCCCACAGCTGTTCCAGATCCTGCTTGGACAAGTTATCGAATACAACGGAAACCTCCGAACGTGCAGCACCATTGGGATTCATGAGGATGGATTTGATGGCTGCGATCAACAAGGGACGATCCAATGTTTCAGATCCTTTCCCATCTCGGAAAATGCCACGAAAATCTTGCACGTGACCGCTGTAGAAGAGCACCAAGGCAATCTCGTTGTGCAGCTTGCGGTATGGATCGAGTTCGGGCTCATAGGTTGCAGCAAGTTTCAAAAGGGCCGACGTCGCCTTTTTGACAGTGGGCCCGAGGCCGTTGAAGTTCCAGTTTGCTTTCGGCACTCTCTTTTTATTTACGGTAATCCCTCTGTAACGCAACGCCCTGACGGCATTATACCGTAGGGTCAGATCTTTTTCATTGAGAAGGGTTTTCACTAGCGCATCGACCGCGGCTTCCGACTGCCGACCTGCATAAAGAAGGCCCTGACAGCCGCCGTAGCGGGCATAGCGGTTGGGACTCTTCAACATAGCGATCAACTGATTGACGACATCCTCATCGCGCTTGCCAAGTTCCTTGCCAGCCATGCGACGAACCGTCGGCGACCAGCTTCCCAGAGCCTCAAGCAGCTCCTTGACACTGTGTTCTTCGGGCGCAAATCGTCCGGCAGCCAAGGCCGCCTCCAGTTCCTTGCCGGTGATGGCGTCAATGGATGATCCGCCTTTCCCGGTGATATAGAGCTTCTTGCGTGGCAGACAGTGCTGCATGAGACGTTGACCCGTCGTGCTCCAGCCTATGTACGCCCTTTCATTTGTATGCAGCTGAACCTGAAAGAACGAACTTCCGTCGAAACGTCGTTCCAGTTCCGTATACCAGCGCATGTTTTTGGCAAAAGCCTGAGCCGCAGCAGCTCCGCCACGAGCGGCGCCCAATGCACCCCACTGCCTGGCAAAGAAATGACCGGTATGTCCACCTTCTCGAGTCTTGTCGGAGGCCAGTGTCATGCGGGTAAAGAAGTTGGCAGCCTCCTTGTCACCTGCAAGATCGAAGAAAACGGTAGCCTGCGAGTTGCGACCATTGTTGTCATGGTTAGGGTTCGGATTGTGGTCACCATAGGGGATGGTTCCCTTGTCTATGTACCAACGCAGGAATTTCAGTGAGCGTTTGACCGCGTCATCGATCTCCTTTTCCTTAATGAATTTTTGAGCCAATAGTAATGACATTCCGCAGGTTATGCTGCATTGATTCATGGCGCCGTAGGCACCTGCCGGTCCGTAGAGTCCGTTCATTTTGACATAAGACATCCCGTGGCTCCAGGTTCCCACTCCGCTCTGGCCCATTGCCAGATAGGTGGAAAGGGCCGTGATGCCGGGCAACACCTTTTCGTCTTTGGTGGCAAGGTAATATTCGCACAGGAATATGTTCTTGTAGCCCCCGTTCCACGAACTAACTCCGTTGCCATCTCCCATAATGTCCAACCCCTCACATCCGCTGGCCAACACTCGGGCATACTCGCGGATTACAGGCAGGTATTTTTCTTCCCCGGTGGCAAGCAATCCCAGCGCGTCAAGGTATGCGGCAGGACCGCTATTTGGGTTTTTCCTCCCGATGTTATTATTCGTATTGAAGAGGCCTCGCTTGAGAATGGATTGGCACGCTGCGTCAATGATGGTCTCTGTCTTTTTGCACTCCCAAGGGGATGTGGCACTGTAGGTTCCTTTGACTGGAAGGGTGATAGTGACCGACATGTTTTTGCCGGTTAAAGGCTCTTTTACGACATGTTTGTAATTCTTTTCGCCTCGCTTCTTGGCTGCCGCCAGGACTCTCCCCTTCAACGGTTTCCCAAGGCTATCCGCCAGGGGGCACTCCACGACATCTGTCTCTGGACGCCAGATATTCAGTACCAGCTTGCCGCCATTCTTTGTCTTTTCGGCTTCGGTGATGGCGGTAGCCAGGGCTTTTCGGACATCCCAGGCAAAATGACCACAGGAACCGCGCTTTCCTTTGCAACCTGGCCTGCGGCATTGCGCATCTACCTGAAGGTGTTCGTCGGGCACAATACGCGGGCTCACGACCCCAAGGATCACATCAGACCCTCTCAACACACCCTCGGCCGGGGTGCCTTTATTGATGTGCCGGATCTGGATCGTGCGGGTATCCGCTGTGAGCTTTCCCGTCGCCCAGATGTTTCCCACCGCTCCGATCGGGCCTAGCACCCAGTAATTATTGTGGTCTTTTTTCCCTCCTTTTCCAAGCAACACCTCGCCCTTGGTGTAGTCGGGTTCAACCTCCTCATTCTTCGAGCCGGCCTGAGCCGTTTGGAAGAAGGTCATCAATCCCAATATCATTAATCCGGGCACTACTCTTTTCAAAAGCATGTAATCATCCTCTATTGGTTTTATCGTTATTTCAATGGGGTCATTTTTTGTCAGATTTGGGAAGTCGGGTGTATCCTAACAGTAACTTTCCTTTGTCGGTTTTGCCGATAAGCTTGCCGGCAAAGTTCTGATCCGTGAGGCCATGGCCGGCTCCGTTAAAAACCAGGACCAGGTCGTCGCCGTCCTTTTCAACCTTGAGAATGGAGCTGCCGCCGCCATAATCGACCGTTTCCGATGCACCAAACCTTAGAGATGCAATATCCATCTGGGTATGCGGGTCAAAGCTCTTTTCGGCCAGGACCTTCAGCCGAATCTCGGAGGTCTTGGCCGTAATCCTCTCACTGTTCAACATCTGCAGTCGCCGTTCGACGACCAGTGGCAAAACGATGTTTTTGGAACTGTGGTTGTCGCCTCCTTCATCCTTCCATTTGGGTACGTCGATGACGGCCATATAGAGGTGGGTGGGGCGACCATACTTGTCCTGCATCACCTTGGGACGTTCGTACTTGAACCAGTCGACTTTGGTCCCGTCCTCGTACCGGTCGATTCCAATGGTATAGGCTAGCCCGGGATCCGTCTTCCAGCTGATACCATCTGCCGAACGCATGTGGTATGCCAGTCGTCCCAGCCAGTCGTTCACAATCATATGATACTGCACCTTGGTGCGCCAAATTACGGGATCTTCATACCACCCCTCCATATGCTCAGGATAGGCGCGCTTATTGTTTTTCAGTTCCCATACCTTCGAACCAAGCTCCTTCACGTATATCCGCGAAACGCGACAGACCATCAAAAGGCTGCCATCCTCACGCAGGCAAATAGAGCCCATGTGGATATTACCCTCGGGAAAGCCATCTTCTTTCTTGGTCACGTGGGTCCATGGACCATCCAGAGTCTTGGAACTATAGTAGCCATGGAGGTGATAGAGTATCCAGCTACCGTCAGTCAGGTGTATGATCTCAGGAAAGTGCCCGGGACCAATGATGTTTTCAAAGACGAACGGTCCTGTGGGACGATCACCAATGGCGCGGATCATCTCCGACTGCGGCCACCCGTTGTGCCCCTTTGGGTTGTCCTCGGGCCAGCGGCACCCAAACCAATGATAGCGGCCGTCAGCTCCGAGCACGGGTTTGCCGCCCCAGTATGACCACGCAGGGTCTTCAATTCCGTTGTGAATGTCCCGCGGACGGACGCCATCAGCACCCCATGTGTCGGCTGTCAGTTTGTTGTAAATTGGAGCTGGCAAGATCCGATCCATGAACTGGCCGCCCGCAACAAGCTTTTTCCATTTTGCCGGCGTTTCGCGTTCGATGATGATGTACTCGGGTTTTTTATTTTTAACATAACCTTCTCTGTTTTTTGATTTTTTGCCATTCTCTCCGGCCTGCAACGTTGTTGCCATAATCATCATGCCCACTACTAACATAAATAACTTCTTCATCTTCATTTCCTTTCGTTCTTTGGAATATTTTTGTTTACTTTCACCTCCGAAAAGGAGATGAATAAATTTTTAAAATACTAAGTTTGCATAATCGCAGAAATGCGCAAGAAGTGCAATAAATATTCGCAGTTTTTTCCTCTATCCCCACCCTGGGTTTTGGTGTCGTTTAAGCGTAACCAACGAAGTGTGGCGGTTAAGAACAAGATGAAGTGTCCGATAAAGTGTGCTCATAGAGTACTCCCAACACTTCATCGCCCACTTA